>SMTZ1_10014042_pt1 | contig 13324 bp, 14 predicted proteins | sample DeeMarSWOR136_30_FD_25667 | JGI IMG/M metagenome (IMG submission 25667) | reverse complement strand
CGTAAATTCCCAGCATCATCACGGTCGCCTCATCGGGGGTTATCTCTATGCCCCTCTCCCTCAAAATCGCCAGCAGCAGGGTGATCGCCGCCCCCACTTCCCTCACCACCTCCACCGAGCCCTTAATGTCATCCGAAGAGGGAGGATGGTGATCGTAGATGTGGATATCCAGCCCGGGCCCGTTGAGGATTTGAGCGAATTTTCCGATTCGGCTTCTCTGCCGCGTATCGACCAGGATGAGGCGGGTGATTCGATCCAGATCCACGTTCTTCATCCGTTCGGGCTCGAATACGTAAATAGTGGACCGAACGAAAAAATCCCGGAGGCTCCCCTCCTGGGAGCCCGGGAAGACCAGAATCGCCTTGGGATAGAGCTTTTTAGCCGCCAACATGCAGGCCAAGGCGTCGAAATCGGCGTTAATGTGGGTAGTAATGACCTCCATGACGATCTCTCAGGACGGGCCTATTCCCCGCTCCCCTCAGCGAGGGATGAGCGATCACGATCTGGGATGGTACCGGGCATGGATCCTCTTCAACCGTTCGCGGGTCACATGGGTGTAGATCTGGGTGGTGGAGATATCCACGTGCCCGAGCAAGCTCTGGACTGACCGCAGGTCCGCCCCCCCTTCCAAGAGGTGGCTTGCGAAGGAGTGCCGGAGGGTATGAGGCGAGATGTTCTTCCTAATTCCGGCCTTCAGGGCGTATTTCTTGATGATCTTCCAAAAACCCTGGCGGGTCATTCCCCTCCCCCACTGGCTAACGAAGGCCAGGGGACTGCGGTTGTTGCCAAGGAGCCTCGCACGGGATTCCTCCAGATAACGCCTCATGCACTGGAGGGCCGTCTGGCCCATCGGAACGATCCTCTGTTTGGCGCCCTTACCGAAGACGACGACAAATCCAGCCTCCATGTTGATGCTATTCAGGTCCAGATTGGTGAGCTCTGATGCCCTCAACCCGGTTGCGTACAGCAATTCCAGCATCGCCTTATCCCTCATCCCGACGGGGTTGGAGGGATCGGGCTGATTGAGGAGCGAATCGACCTCATCAAGGGAGAGCACTTCCGGAAGCGATCGGGTCGTCCTCGGGGATTCCATATCCTCTAACGGGCTTCCCGGCAGCATTCCCTCATCGGCAAGCCACCGATAGAATCCCCGCAAAACGGAAATACATCGGGCCACGGTCTTCGTGGAAAGGCCCCGTTTCCGTAACCAGAGAAGGTAAGACATCACCTCCAGCTTCGAGGTCTCCTCAATTGTGCATCCCAGTCCCCCTAAGAAGCTCGCGTATCGAACCAGATCACCGCTGTACGAATCGAGGGTGTTTCTGGATAATCCCTTCTCCACGGCGACGAAGTTCATATAGCTATCGATCCATTTTTCCATAGGTGTCGACCTCCCTTACAACCCGGTATGGCCGAAGCCACCTTCGTGCCTGCTACTGAGGGGCAGCTCTTCCACCTCCTCCAGTGTTGCCCTATATACCCTGGAGACGACGAGCTGGGCGATGCGTTGCCCGTTCTTGATCGAGACGGGTTCTTCGCCGTGGTTGATCAAGAGAATACCGATTTCCCCCCGATAGTCGGCATCGATGGTCCCGGGGGTATTGACTAACGTGACCCCTTCCAATATTGCGAGACCACTGCGAGGCCTCACCTGAACCTCGAAACCATCGGGGATTGCCACGGCCAGCCCTGTGGGAATCAACCGCCTCTGTCCCGGAGCAATGTGCACCTCCTCATCCAGGTACGCATGGATGTCCAGGCCCGCGGCGTGTTCGGTCATGTATATGGGCAAAGGTCCGTTGTTGTTTCCCCTGACCCTCTTGACTTTAATCCTCACCCTTCCGGCATCCTCTTCCATAGACTGCCCTCTCTACGGGAAGCGCAACAGGTCTCGAGGGAGTTCCCCTTCGCCGATGGGGCCCAAAACCACGAGACAGAACAAATCCTCTCGGAAGAGGTCCTGAGCCAACCGGATTACCTCCGAGGAAGTAACCCCTTCGATACTCTTAATCACTTCCTCAATGGGGATGTATTTTCCGAAATACATCTCGTTTTGAGCGAGGCGAGTCATCCAGCTGTCCGAACTCTCCAGGGAAAGCAGCAAATTCCCCTTCAGCTGTTCCTGCGCGCGCCTCAGTTCATCCTCACGGATCCTGCCCTTTCGAAATGTATCGAACTGCTTGATGGTCAATCGAACAACATCTTCCAATGACGCCCTGGCAGTCCCCGCATATACCACCAGTTGGCCCACATCGAAATACGCCGGCCGATATGAATATACGGAATAGGCGAGACCCCGCTTTTCCCGGATCTCCTGAAAGAGATACGAGCTCATTCCCCTGCCCAGTAAGGTATTCAGGACGTAACCGGAATATCGCATGCGGTGGGTTTGGGGAATGCCTTTGGTACCCAAACACAGGTGTACTTGCTCCAGATCCCGCGGGAATATACCGATTCGGGGACTCGGCTCGGGGGGGTTCCTCTTCCCCACCTCCATCCTCTCCTGCAACCGGCCGAATGTATCCTCGATTCGCCCCACCACCTCATCGTGGTCAATATTGCCGGCCATGGATATCACGAGGTTGTTGGATCGGTAATGTTCGTCGAAGTAGCGTCGAATGGTCTCCCGATCGAAGGAATTGACGCGCTCCTTCCTCCCCACGATGGGATACCCAAGCGAATGCCCCTCCCAGAAGACCTCATTGAACAGGTCGTGGATATAGTCATCGGGCGTATCCTCCACCATCTTAATCTCCTGGAGGATCACATTCCTCTCCCTTTCGATCTCGCGGGGATCAAAGACGGAGTTCAGAAAGATATCCGAGAGGAGCTCGATGGCGAGGGGCCAGTGTTGATCCAACACCTTTGCGTGAAAACAGGTGTACTCCCTCTCCGTAAACCCATTGAGGATGCCCCCTACGGAGTCGATCTCTTTGGCTATGTCATGGGCGCTTCGATTCTTGGTTCCCTTGAAAGCCAGGTGTTCGATAAAATGGGAAATCCCGTTCTCCGCGGAATCCTCGTCCCGGGATCCCGTGGTGATCCAAAGCCCGACGGAAAACGACCTGACCGACGGAATGTTCTCCGATACGACGCGGATTCCGTTTTTCAGGAGGGTCTTTTGATACATCTTCCGTCAGGGCTTCTTATCCTCGATGAGCCCCTTATCATATCCCTGTTTTAGCGCCGCCTTGCGGCTCAGCCGAATTCGGCCATTGGGTTCGATCCCAATCACCTTCACCAGCACCTCATCGCCTTCCTTGAGGATATCCGAGACGCTCCTGACCCGTTCCTCTGCCAGTTGCGAGATGTGAATCAGCCCATCCGTCCCCGGAAAGAGCTCCACTATGGCGCCGAAGTCCAATACGCGCTTCACCTGGCCCAAATAGAGCCCTCCCTCTTCCACCTCTTGGGTGAGCCTCTTGATGATGGACATGGCCTCTTCTATGGCTTCATAATTCGACGACGCGATTTTCACCAACCCGGGATCCTCGATTTCGATCTTGACCCCGGTCTGCTCGATAATGCTCCGAATGTTCTTACCTCCGGGACCAATGATATCCCGAATCTTGTCCGGTTTCACCTCAAGGGTAATGATCCTCGGGGCGTGACGCGAGAGGTCCTTCCTGGGTTCTGGAATCGTCTCCTTCATCTTCTTGAGGATATGGATCCTTCCCTCCTTGGCCTTGTACAAGACCTCCCTCAGCAACCCCCTCGTCACACCAGGCCCCTTGATATCCATCTGCACTGCCGTGATCCCCTCTTGGGTTCCGGCCACCTTGAAATCCATATCGCCGATGTGGTCCTCGTCGCCGAGGATATCGGACAGGATGGCAACCCTCTCCCCCTCCTTGACCAGTCCCATGGCAATCCCGGCAACGGTGTCCGTAGTTGGAACTCCCGCATCCATAAGGGAGAGCATCCCACCGCACACCGTGGCCATGGAAGAGGATCCATTGGATTCCAGTACCTCGGAGACTACCCGAATGGTATAGGGAAATGTCTCACTGGGGGGTAACACGGGCAATATGGCCCTTTCGGCCAGCGCACCATGACCGATCTCCCTCCGGCTCGGTGCCCGCAGGGGTGAAACCTCGCCCACACAAAAGGGAGGAAAGTTATAGTGGAGCATGAACGATTTATAGCTTTCCCCGCTGAGGCTATTCACCTTCTGCTCATCGGATGATGTCCCAAAGGTGGTGACGGCCAGGACTTGGGTCTCACCTCGGGTGAAAAGGGCCGATCCGTGAGTTCGGGGGAAAATTCCCACCTCGCAAGAGATAGTCCTGATATCGGAAAGCCCCCTTCCGTCGATTCTCCTCCCCTCGTCCAGGATCATATCCCTGGTAAACTGCCTCTCCGTCTCCGCGAATAACTCCCTGGCCTCCGTCCCTGACTCCTCGTCTTCCCCAACGCATTGCTCCAATACGGCCTGCTGGATCTCCTCCAGCCGCTTCCTCCTTTCCACTTTCCCCGGAATAGCATAGGCCTCCCGTATTTGGGGAAGGGCAATGGACTGAATCTGTTCGCGTAAGGCCTCATTTTTGCCGGAGGCAACCTCCATTTTCCCGATACTCAGCTCATCCCTCAGCCTCTCCTGTATCTCAATCAGGCCATGGAGATGATCATAGCCGAAGAAGATGGCCTCCAGGATGTCGTCCTCATCGGCGATCTTTGCGCCCCCCTCAACCATGATTACCCCATCCCGATTTCCCGCCACCAGAAGGTCTATGGTGCTCTCCTCGAGCTCGCTATTGGTGGGATTGCATTTGAATTCCCCGTTTATCCTCCCAACCCTTACGCCCCCAATGGGCTCTTTAAAGGGAATATCCGAGACCGCCAAGGCTGCCGAAGCCCCAATCATCCCTAACATGGCGGGATCATTCTCCTGATCGGCGGAAAGGACGGTGGCGATAATCTGGGTCTCCCGTTTGAAATCCTTGGGGAAGAAAGGCCGTATGGGGCGATCGATGAGCCGTGAAACGAGCGTTTCGCGGTCGCTGGGCCTCCCCTCTCTCTTGATGAAACCGCCGGGTATGCGGCCAGCGGCGAAGGTCATCTCCAAATAGTTCACGGTAAGGGGGACAAAATCGATATTCTTTCTCTCCTCCTCGCTGCATACAACGGTTACGAGGACTATCGTCTCTCCGTATTGGACAGCCACGGCACCATTGGCCTGTTTCGCCAATTTCCCCGTCTCAAGGCAGAGCGTTCTGCCACCCAACTCCACAGACATTTTCCGTTCCATCATCACTTCTCATCTCCTTACGTTAAATTTCCCTGCTCCCCAGTGGCCTTATCCCCGAATGCCCAATCTCTCCACAACCGATCGGTATCTCTCGATCTTCCTCCTTTTTAGGTAGTTGAGCAGACTTCTCCTCTGCCCAACCAATTTCAAGAGTCCCCGTCTGGAGTGGTGATCCTTCTTGTGGACCCTAAAGTGTTCGGTCAGATACCGTATCCGCTCCGTAAGAAGGGCGATCTGGACCTCAGGTGAGCCCGTATCCTCATCATGGGTCCGATATTCCGCGATAAGTTCCCTCTTTTTTTCCCTCTCAAATGCCATCACGTCCCTCCCCCTTTTAATGAAAGACCCTTAGCAATCTAAAGGCCACGGCTTCCTCATCCACAGGTCTCCCGCGTCCCATCTCCGCTCGAGCGATGGCAATCAAATCGCCATCGGACGAGATCACTCTCACCGGCGCCCCTCGGTCTATGCGAGGAAATGGGGAATCCCCGATATCCCTTACCGTGATCTGCCCTCCCCGTTGGATCTTCTGCTGCAATTCCCCTTCAACACAGAGCTTTGGCAATCCCCCGAGCACTTGGCTGAGGGGGATGATTCTTCCCTCGATCATCCCCCCTTCCGCCAGGGATTTCACCTGTCGAAAGGATATGGCGTCTTCAAGAGCAAACGGACCGCTCCTGGTCCTACGCAACTGGCAGAGATGCGCCCCGCATTTCAACTCCCTCCCCATGTCATGGGCAAGGGTTCGAATATAGGTCCCCTTTAAACATGCAACCGTGAAGCCCACCAGGGGAAGACGGATACTGGTAACCTCGATGTCCATTATCTCCACCACGCGGGGTTCCCTTTCCACGAGAATCCCCCGCCTGGCCAACGTATAGAGGCGTCTGCCCCCGTGTTTCAGGGCGGAGAACATGGGTGGAACCTGTTCTTTATGACCGACGAATCCCCTCATGACCTCCTTGATGGTTTCCTCATCCAGCCGAAATCCGCCCAAATCCCTCGCCGCGGTGATCTTTCCCGTCCGGTCATAGGTATCCGTCTCCACCCCCAGCTTCAGGGTGGCCTCGTATTCCCTCCGTTGGTCCGTCAGAAAGGGGACCGTCTTGGTCCCCTCATTCATTGCCAAGGCGAGAACTCCACTGGCAAAGGGATCCAGGGTGCCCGTGTGTCCCACCTTCTTGATGTTCAACCACCTCTTCACTTGCCGAACCACGCCGAAGGAGGAGATTCCGGAAGGTTTATCCACCACCAAAATCCCGTCCATCATCCCCCCTCTGTATCCTCTGACTTCTCTTCCTCGTGGATTTGGTGAATCAGCTCGGATAATCGGCTCATATGCTCCAAGGAAGGGTCAAAGCTGAAAACGATGTCGGGGACGTACCGAAGCCTCAACCTTCTGCCCAGTTCTCTCTTCACAAAGCCGGCCGCGCTGCTCAACCCCCTCAGGGAATCCTCTCTGGCCGATTGATCGCCCAGCATGCTGAAATAGACCTTGACAGAGCGGAGATCCTTTGAGACCTTGACCCTGGTAATGGTCACAAACCCGATTCGAGGATCCTTGATTTCCCGCAAGAGCATTCGGGAGATCTCTTGCTTAATGACTTCCCCTACCTTATCGGGCCGCCTGGAGTCCATTCCATCCACCAAGCCACATCTCAAACATTGAGTATCTCCAATTCGCTATGGGCAATATCAACGACGTTCATCGCCTCGATGAAATTGACCACCCTGTCCAAAGACGAATTGACAAACCGCCGATCGTTCCCTACCAGGCTGATCCCCAGTTGGCACCTTTGCCACAATTCGTTGTCGCCGACCTCTGCGATGGAGATATTGAACCGGGTCCTCACCCGATCGATGATCCTCCTGATCACTTGGCGCTTTCCCTTAAGGGAGCGGTTCTCCGGGATAATCAAATCAAGATGGCAAATACCGACGATCATCTCTTCTCACCCGGGGGATTAGACGAATCCTAAAGGCTGGGGGAAACCTCCTCGTAATCGTAGGACTCGATGACATCTCCCTCCTTCACGTCGTTGAAGTTCTCAATGCCAACCCCGCACTCATATCCCTGCTGAACGTCCTTGACGTCCTCCTTGAAACGCTTGAGGGATGAAATCCTCCCATCGTGAATGACCACGTCATCTCGTATCAACCTGATCCTACCCCCTCTCCCTATCTTTCCATCAACCACATAGCTTCCGGCAACAGTCCCGACCCTGGGTATGTTGAACGTGGCCCGAATCTCTGCCCTGCCCAAAATTCTCTCCTTGAGGGTGGGCTGCAGAAGACCTTCCATCGCCTTCTGGACGTCGGACACGGCATCATAGATCACGCTGTATGTGCGTATATCCACCCCCTCTTGCTCTGCCATCTGCAGGGCCTTCAATTCGGGACGGACGTTGAACCCGATGATGATGGCTTCGGAGGCCGTCGCCAAGTTCACATCCGTTTCCCTCACTCCCCCAACACCTCCATGGACGATGTTAACCTTCACGGAGTCGGTCGAGAGCTTTGCCAGGGAATCGCTCACCGCCTCCATGGATCCCTGGGCATCGGCCTTAACGATGAGGTTCAATTCCCTTACCTCCCTCCTCTTCTCCTGACGGTACATCCCGATCTGTTTGGCAATCCGCTCATCATCCAGGACGATAAACCCCTCCCCCGCCTCCGGAAGCCCGGTGAACCCCACTATCTCCGCAGGCATCGAAGGACCAGCCTCTCGCATCTTCCGGCCTCGATCATCAGTTATGGCCCTCACGCGACCATAATTCATCCCGGCGATAAACGGATCCCCCACCTTCAAGGTTCCCTCTTGGACCAAGACCGTAGCCACCACCCCACGGCCCCGATCCAGCCTTGCCTCGATGATGGTCCCCCTGGCCGCCTTCTCGGGGTTGGCCTTCAATTCCAACACCTCCGCTTGAACCAGGATCAATTCCAAGAGCTCGGTAATTCCCATTTGCTGCTTCGCCGATACCTCCGCAAAGATGGTACTCCCACCCCACTCCTCCGGGATTAACTCATAATCCGCCAGATCCTTCCTGACCCTATCCACGTTGGCATTGGATTTATCGATCTTGTTGATGGCCACGATGATGGGAACGTCGGCAGCCCTAGCGTGATTGATGGCTTCAACCGTTTGTGGCATGACACCGTCATCCGCCGCAACCACCAACACCACGATGTCCGTTACCTGAGCACCCCTGGCCCGCATCGCCGTAAAGGCCTCGTGGCCCGGGGTATCGATAAAGACGATGTGGCCGTGGTCCAATTGCACATCATAGGCCCCGATATGTTGGGTAATCCCACCCGCTTCGTCCTCAACTACACGGGTTTTCCTAATGGCATCCAGCAGGAGGGTCTTTCCATGATCAACATGTCCCATGATGGTAACCACGGGCGGTCTAGGCCTCAACTGCTCTGGGGAATCCTCCTTTCTCTCCAGGAGGTCCTCCCTCTCCAGGGAGATCTTTTCCACTTCGTAGTCGAATTCGCTCGCAACGAGGGAGGCGAGGTCGACATCAATGGTCTGATTGATGCTCACCACTGAACCGAGCTCCATCAATTTCTTGATCACCTCATTGGCCTTTACCCTCATGCGTTTTGCCAAATCCGAAACCATGATGGCCTCGGCGACTCGAATAACCCTCTTGATGGGCTTGGGGGTAGTGATCACGGTCTTCTTCGGAGGCGCGAACTCGACCTTCTTCTTCAGCACCTTGACGGGTTTCACCCCCGGCGCCCGGGGTCCGCGAGGATACCTCTTCTCCACCTCCAGTTCTGCTTCCTCGACGATCCTCCTCTTGAGTACCCTCCTCTTCGGGGGGGGCTCTTCCGTTGGCTTCTTCGGTCTTTTGGCCTTTTTCTTCTCGGGCTTTTCCTCCTCTTCCTCCTCCTTGACCTCTGCTACCTTTGGGGCTGTGGGCGCGACCTCCTCGGGCGGCGCCTCCGCAACCTCCTCACGGGCCTCTTCGGCTGCCTCGGCGGGGGTTTCCTCCTCCACCTTTTCTGAAGGAGCAGGCACGGCCAGCCTTTCCTCTTCCAAGGCCTCCGCAACCTCTCCCTGGACGGCCTCCTGGGCCTCTTGGAAGACCTCTGGGATAACTTCCTCAGGCTCTTCCACGGCCCGGGCCCTTCTCCGAATTACTGTCGGCTTAATCCGCCTCTCGATGAACTCGGCGCCCTCGTCGTCCCGGATGACCCTCTCCGTTGCCCCCCATGGCTCCACGTGCTCCTGCATCTCCTGATCCTTTACCTTCACGCCCATCTTCTTAAGCCTGGCGAGGAGTTTCTCCTTCTCGAAGTCCTCCTGAGCCACATCGAGAACCCTTATTTTGGCCATTACGCTCCTCCTCCGCTTGAAGCCAATGCTGATGCTATTCGTCTGCCCCCTCCCTCACCCTGGGAAATGGATTCGATGGATTTTCGTACGTCCCCATGCATGACTACCCGTTTCTTCAAGGCGTGGGAAATGACCTTGACATCAAGGCCTCTCCGAAGACACCCTTCGTCATTACAGAGATACGCTCCCCTGCCGGGCATCCGCTGATCGATATCTACTACCACACGCCTGCCTTCCACACAGACCAGCCGGACAAGCTCACCCTTCCTTCGCCTCGACCGGCAAGCCAAGCATCGCCTCAGGGGAGTATGCCCGACCCTACTCATCGGCCGGCCCTCCCTCGAGGGCCAACGCCTCTTCCATCAGCCTCCCTGCCCTCGTCATCCCGATACCAGGGATCGAGGAGAGGACCTCTACGTCAGTCTGCGCCAAATCTCTCACCGTCTTGATGCCTTGGGACACCAGAAGGGCGGCCGTTTTCTCCCCTACGCCCTTCAATCGCCCTATGGGGAGAGGCTCCCTCTGCCCTCCTTGGGCTACATCGGCCGGGGGCCCTTCTACCTCGGCTTCGACCATCTCCCCCGCGGCCACTACAATCTTCTGGGCCTTCTTCGAGCCAATACCCGACAGTCTCGCCAATTCCTCCACTTCTGATTCGGCGATTTCCCTTACCGAGGTGAACCCCTCGTTGTAGAGGATCCGAGCGATCACCTCTCCCACATGGGGGATTTCCCTCAACCTCCCGATGGTCTCCTCCAAGATTTCCTCCATCCTGGATTCACTCTTGATGTCGATCCTGTAACCAGTGAGCTTTGAGGCCAATCTCACGTTTTGGCCCCTCTTCCCAATGGCTAGGGAGAGTTGATCATCCTCCACCACGATCTCCATGCTCTTGTTCTCCTCATCGATGTATGCCCGGGATATCTTGGCGGGAGCCAGGGCGTTGCTCACGTACCTGGCGATATCTTCTGAGTAAGGGATGATGTCGATTTTTTCCCCCCGGAGTTCCTGGACAACGCTCTGAACCCTGGAGCCCTTCATCCCCACACAGGCCCCTACGGGATCAACATCCTTATTGGTGCTGTAGACGGATATCTTCGCCCTTTCCCCTGGTTCCCTCGCTGCGTCCACGACCTTGATAATCCCCTCGGATATCTCCGGAACCTCCATCTCAAAGAGCTTGACCAACAGTCCCGGATGTGTCCGAGAGAGGAAGATCTGGGGACCCTTCGAGGATCTCTGTATGTCCAAAATATAGGCGCGGATTCGATCCCCCTGTCGATATACCTCACCCCGCACCTGCTCTCGGCCCTGAAGAATCGCCTCAGCCCTTCCCACGGTTATGTAAAGGTTTCCCCTCTCGGCCCGCTGAACGGTCCCGGTGACGATTTCCCCCTTTCTATCCTTGTAATCATTGTAGATGTTATCCCTCTCCGCGTCGCGGACCCTTTGGATGATCACCTGCTTGGCGGTCTGTGCGGCTATCCTTCCGAAATCACTGGTATCCAATTTCACTCCTAAGCTGTCCCCGATCTCCGAATCCGGATCCAGTTCCCTCGCCTCCTCCTGTGAAATTTGGGTGTAGGGATCCACCACCTCCTCCACCACCTCCATGAACTGAAAGAGCTCTACCTCTCCAATCTCCTCATTGTAGTGGGCCTCCATCAACCTCTGGATCCCGTATCTCTTTCGAGAGGCCATCAGGACCGCATTTTCCAGCGCGTCAATAATGACGTGCCGCTCGATCCCCTTATCCTTTCCCACCTGATCGATGATGTAATTTAGGTTTTGCGCCATCGACTCCTGTTCCCCCTTGTCATTGTATCGCCAATCAGAATTCAAATTCCAAGTTGGCCTTCGCCACATTGGAGAGGGGTATGGAGAGGACTTCCCCGTCCACTTCAATGTGAATAACCCCTTCCGTGCAGCCCAACAGCCTTCCCCTCAAGTTCCTTCTCGTGCCTATGGGATTATGGGTTCGAATTCTGGCCGGCCTGCCTTTGAATCTGTCGTAATCCACCTCCTTCTTCAGGACTCTATTGAGCCCCGGGGAGGAAACCTCCAGCGTATAGGGTGATTGGAAGAGGTCCGCGACGTCGATTACCGGGCCGACTTCGTTGCTGACCAACACGCAGTCGTCCAGGCTCACCCCGCCCTCTCTGTCGATGTAAATCCTCAGAACCCATCCCCTCGCCTCTCTCCTATACTCCACATCGACCAATTCCATCCCGTGAGAGGCCACGATGGCTTCGACGACTTGGCTGACGGCACGCTCTGTCTCCGCTTCCATGTCACCTCAGCGTAAGGGAATCGAAAGCAGGGGCCCCTAATAAAAAAGTGGGCCTGAAGCCCACTTTTTCAGCAGACCCAATTAGTAGTAAGTTAACATAATTTATTGAACATTGCAAGCAAAAAGTTACAGATTTCTCAGGTTCTCGATCTGCTTCACCACGGTCTGGCAAACCGCGCGCATCGTCTTTATCACCTTCTCGGATGAGAAGCCGCCTTCCCAAGAAGACTCCGAGAATTTATCGGTAACAACCATCGCGGACCCCACCCGGATGTTTCGAAATATCCCCAGGCAGAAGACTGCGGAGGTCTCCATGTCAACGCCCAACACTCCCATGGATCGATACCGTGTAACCTTCTCCCCAGTTTCCCGGTAGAGGGCATCCGTGGTCCAGCACACCCCCGTGTAGGGCTCGATCCCGCATTCCGACAGGCCCATGTGGATGATGCTCTGACTGCCGTGGTCGGCACCACAGCTCACCCCCTTCGGGAGGTAGTGGTACGAGGTGCCCTCCTCCCGTATGGAGTGGGTGGGCAGGATGACATCCCCAACGCCAATATGTCCCTGTATTGACCCGCAGTACCCCAGAAAAACCGCCTTTTTCACCCCGAAGGCGGCCAACTCCTCAAGGAGAATGACCGCGTTAGGTGCTCCATGGCGGCATTGAGTTACGATACATCCAGTACCCCGATACAACCGGTCATTTCTCCCACTCCAGGCCTTCACCCTTCGGGCTCCCATTCCCCCGACCAGGGCCAGTAAATCGCGCCTGGTGAAGGTGATGAGGGCCACATCATCCAACGCCAAGGCCTTCTCCGTCACCCGCTTCCCCGCAAGGGAGGCTTTCACCACCTCTCGAGGTGTGATGGCTGATCCTTTTTCAAGACTGAGGAAATCCATGCTTCCCCCAACACCCCTCAGCATGACTGGTGGATCCCCGAGGAGGATTCAGGAATTTACCTTCCTCTTCAGCTCCTTTCCCACCTTAAAAAAGGGTAGGATCTTGGCAGGGACCTTGATGGCCTTCCCTGTCTTGGGGTTTCTCCCGGTATATGCCCTATACCGTCGGTTCATGATACTACCAAATCCCCTGATTTCGATCCGCTCGTCCTTCAATAAGGCCTCCTTCAAGCTCTCGATCACCGTTTCCACGATGAGCTTTGCCCTCTTGTTGGTAAGGTTCAACCGCTGCGCCAATATCTCGCTCAATTCAGACTTCGTCATGGATCCCCTCCTTGCTCAATTTGACCATCTTGGGTACGAATGGAACACTTCGAGGATCTCCTCCCGTTGAGCTTTAACATTCGTCCTCGCGTCCGTGTCCGTGATCCGTAAGTTTCGTGCTCGTGCTCGTGATTCGTGACTCGTTATTGGTTTTTTTGGCATTTGAAATTTGAGCTTTGACTTTTTTTGCCTCAAGCCTCCAGCCTTGACCTTC
>SMTZ1_10005373_pt1 | contig 13326 bp, 11 predicted proteins | sample DeeMarSWOR136_30_FD_25667 | JGI IMG/M metagenome (IMG submission 25667) | reverse complement strand
AGACACTTCACTTCGTGGTTTTGCTTCAGCGCGCGGTATAGAGCTAGAGTGGAATCTTTGCCTCCAGTGATCAGTGCTGCAACGCGCATGTTTAATGCCTAACCCTGCTGTTTCGAAAAAATCGCCCAGCGCGAGGCTATTTCTCTTGGCGCCATCTTTGTGCTTCGCCGATCATGTCTTGTGCCTTTCTCTTCCACGAATCGAAGTCTCTGGGCGAGTGAGGGTAGTCTTCATAGTGCTGCCGCACTCGTTTCAGAAGATTTGCCGCATCGTTTAGCTTCTTGAGCAAGCCAAGTTTTCTCAGTCCCCTGAAGACCCGGATGGTCTTTTCTGTGATGTTGAGACGGGCATCCCCGCCCATGCTTGCAGTGAGCAGGTCCTCTTCCGTGATCAACCGGTGCTCCATCACATAATTCAGGCCCTCATCCCCCAGCCGCTGGAGGAGAAGACGGAAGACATCTAGACCCGCTTGTTTGGCTCCATATGACTGCATATATCTGAGATTGTAGGCCCACAATCCATTTCTGCTCACGTCTCCGTTCTCAATTGCCTCAACGATGGTTTCTCCTGCACAGGCGCCTCCCCGCATTGAAGGTCCCATTCCACCACCGTGTATCGGGTTCACCTGGCAAGCTGCATCTCCAACGATTACAATGCCATTTCCTGTCATGCAGTCAAGTGGACGTCTCGTGGGATCATACCAAGTGCCCGCATCGAGCACTGACGACCCATCCAGAAAGGGCATGGAGAGATAGTTGTCATAAAACTGATCTTTTGGCTTCGGAAAGTCGCCCGACATGGCAACTCCCAACCCCACATTCACCCTGTTCCCGCTCTCAGCAAAGAACCACGAATAGCCCCCTGGAGCCCACTGTTGACTGAGATAAATCTCACAGAAATTTGGCTCAGCAACCTGTTTTTTCAATTTGCGGATCTCGCGATACACGACACAGACATCTCTTGTGTCAATGTTCGCCTCGACACCAATTTCCGGAGGAAGCTTCTTCCGCAAGACCGCTGAATAGCCACTCGCATCGACAACGACTCGCCCACGCAGCTTCAGTTTTTCTTCTGTTCTCAGGTTCTTTGCAGAGATTCCAGTCACAGAATTGTCTTGTACTGTCGGTTCCAAAGCAAGAGTTGACTCCAGCAAAGTGGCCCCGGCGTTGAGAGCATCGTCTAGCAGTCGTTGGCCGAAGAGGCGGCGGTTGATGATGAATCCGTACAGTCTTTCGTCTTTGACTTGAAAAACATTCGTTCTATCGGGCGAATGGATTCTGACGCCAAGCATCGTTCGCTCCAATTCCTCTCCTACAGGATAGCCTACGCCGAGATTGTCGAAGTGATGCTTGCCTATCGCGTCCCCACAGACCTTCTCGCCAATATCTTCCCGCCTTTTCCGATCCACAAGGCAAACGTCGAACCCTGCTTCTGCGACAGCCTTCGCAGTCAAACAGCCCCCCGTTCCTGCGCCAACGACGATCGCGTCAAACCTCTTCAACGATACCCCTCTGACAGCTGTTTCGTCTTCATACATTCATAACGTTTACTGTGTTCCTTGTTAGGTGACCACCAATTACGCCGTCTGCGTTGCGCATGGATGGCTCTTCACGTTTGTGCCGTGCAGAGACTGGCTAGAGGGACGCGTAGAGATGCGGGCGGGGCGGGATTTGAACCCGCGACCCCGAGCTGTCTTCTATCGTTTAGGAGGCTCGTGCCCTGTCCTGACTGGGCTACCCGCCCTTCGACAATTCTTGACGTGAGGTGCTATAATAATAGTGCTTGCTGCTCTCCTGGCTCTGCATACCTGTGTTGGGATGGAAGTCTCGGTTTACGGCAACAAGCAATTTTTAAGTTGATCTGTGTGAGTTAGATAGGATGGCGGGGGTACCCGAGCCAGGTCTAAGTAGTGGCTGCAACCCTAGGAAAAGGGGGAGGACTTAAGAGGTTCATTCATGAGAGATCCTCTGGCGAAGGCCTCCGTGGGTTCGAATCCCACCCCCCGCACTACAACTTCTCCTGGGTCGTGCAGTTGTCGTTGTCCCAGTGGGGATTTGCCGGTCGACGACAACTGAAAGGAAGCTGAAGACAGCTCGAATCTGTTCGGCGCAGCTTGGAACGAGCTGCTGTAGTTGGTCAGGGTGGACAACGATAAGGGCTGCCGGGCTTTCCCTAGCTCTTGTGAGGATACCTTCATGCGCACATTTCATTCTCTGCTTGAAAGTATCACGATGTAGTCGGCTGTGTCAGCGCACATGTCTGCAGCCTGTTCAATGAACTCGACCAGATCATCAAATATCACCATAGAGCCACAGTTCACTTGATTCCCATATTTCACGAACAGGGACTTGGTTTCAAGGTATTCTCTGTCGATCTCTCCTTCAATCTGTTCAACCTTTTTGGCGTCTTCTATAGCAGCTGTTGGGTTTGTGGCGATCTTTTGAATACTGCTGCGAAGGGTGTCTGCGCACTCCACAAGGGTGGAAACCGTGTGCACGATTTTTTCCCACAGTTCCTTCGGCAGTTGGGAATCTGCAAGCATTTTTACGCATCTTGCCGCATCTTTAGCGTGGTCTGCAAGTGTGTCTAGGCGCTTCACAAGATGTAGCAGGTCCTCGCGGTGTTCTGCAAATAGGGCTGTGCCTTTCGAAAGCTCTTTGAAGACTTCTGTTCGTAATGCATCTACTTCCTTCTCTGTTTTCATGAGTCTGTCGACGTGTCGCATTGCTGCTTCGTTCTTTGCTTTTGCCATCTCCTCCACTGCTTGACGAAGAAGCGTCACTGTGTCGAGGGCTTTTGTTATTTGTTCTTGGGCCAAATCCAGTGCCTTGTTCCTGCGGCGTTCTTCAAACCATGTATAGCTTTTCTTGGCCATTCTTTCACCTCTTTCGTTTTTCTCTCATCTTAATGTCACTCTCTCTCCTGTTGAGAGGTAGACAACTGACTCTCCTATGTATGTCGCATGGTCAGCGATTCTTTCGAGATATCTTGTCGCAAGCACGCTTGAGATGGTGCATTTGTTTGTGGCAGGCGCCTTTTCGACTAGTCGGTCGAGATATTTCGAATACAGGGCGTCGACTTGATTTTCTGTCTCAGACAGGGTTTTTGCCATTTCTGCATCATGGCTTTTGAGCGACTTGACACTGGCGTTAACCATGCTTAGTGTTCTTTCACTCATCTCTTTGATGACTCTTATGATCCAGTTTTCGCACTCTCTTGCCCCGCCGAGCATGCTGTGAATCTGTGAAATATCGAGAGCGTATCTACCGTAGCGGGTGAAGTCGTAGGAGATTTTCATGTACGACTTCAGAATCCTGAGGTCGGAGGCGACTGGTTGGAATCGGGCAATTATTTCGAAGGCTTTAGATTCGACCTCATCCGCCATTAGAATCAGCGTGTCTGACAACTCCTGCACTTCTCCTAAGCTACCTCTACCTTGAATGTAGCTCATTAGAGAGAGGGAGACTGTCTTATGGGCCATTTCTCCCATGCGCACGAGCATTTCTGTCAGCTGTTCTAAATCCATATCGATTAGCCGACTCATTCTCTGCTCACCTAGCCGAATTCTCCTGTGATGTACTTTTCTGTGAGCTCATTTTTCGGATGCTCAAACATGTCTTTTGTTATGTCATATTCTATAACTCTTCCCAGATACAGGAAAACTGTGAAGTCTGACACTCTTGACGCTTGTTGCATGTTGTGTGTTACAATTATAACTGTGTAGTTCTGAGCCAGCGTTCTTATCAGTTGTTCGATCTTTGCGGTTGCAGCGGGGTCCAGAGCGCTGCAAGGTTCGTCCATCAATATGATTTCCGGCTCTACTGCTAAGGCTCTTGCAATGCACAGCCTCTGCTGCTGGCCGCCTGAGAGATCAAAGGCGCTGTCTTGCAGTCTGTCTTTGACTTCGTCCCAAAGCGCAGCTTCTTTTAGGCTTCTTTTCACAATTTCGTCCAGACGCTTTCCTCTTGCTACATTGTGGACTTTGGGTCCAAATGCAATGTTTTCGAAGATGGATTTTGGCAGTGGGTTTGGTTTTTGGAATACCATTCCAACTTTTCTTCTTAGTTCATAGACATTTGTGTCGCGGTCGTAAATGTTCTGTTCACCTATGTATATCTCACCAGAAGTTCGACTGTCTTTTATTACTTCGTTCATTCTGTTGAGTGCTCTGATGAGAGTTGTCTTTCCACAGCCTGAGGGCCCCATAACCGCCGTAACCGCATTTGCTTTGATTGCTAATGTCATGTCTTTCAGGACGTGGTTATCCTCGAACCAAACGTTGAGGTTCTTGATGTCTATCTTAGTGTTGCCGATCATTAGTTGACACCTGTCTTCCTCTTCACCTCAGCCATGGCTGTCTTCTCCTGTAGTAGGTCCGAAGGGCAATTGCTAAGATGGCAAAGAGCACAACGATGGAGAAGAGAACTAGGGCGATTCCAAAGACGTTTTGCGCTGGTTCTCCTCTGGCTACGATCTTGGTATACATGTTGAAGGCCAAGGCCATCACTGGTTCTAGCGGTGACTTCGGCAAGCCTCTGGTTATTATCACACAGGATGTGAATAGTATTGCCGCGGTTTCTCCCGCTACTCGAGCAATGCCTAGCACAACACTTGTTACTATTCCCGGTGCAGCTGCCAATAGGGTTGTCAACCGTATTGACTCCCATTTTGTGGCCCCTAAGGCTAATGCTGCTTCCTTGAAAGAGGTGGGCACCATCCTTATTGCCTCTTCAGAGCCTCTAATGACTATTGGGAGTATCATCAAGGCCAGAGTCAGCCAACCAGCAGCCAAAGAGATTCCCAATCCCAACTGTCTGCTGAATAGTGTGAAGCCGAATAGCCCTATGACAATTGAGGGGACACCTGCCAGATTGTTGATGGCTTGGTCAATGACACGAGTCAGTCTTCCGCTGGGTGCGTACTCCACGAGGTAAATGGCGGCCAGGACTCCGACTGGGGCTGCTATTCCGGCTGCTCCAAGGAACAAATAGCTGGTTCCTATAATCATCTCGAAGATTCCTCCTTGAAGGGCGCTCTTGGTCAAATACTCCCAGCTCAGAGTCCCGACTCCTGTCAGAAGCATTGTTACTATCCAGAAGAAAGCGATCAGACAGATTACCATAGGGATTCCGAGACTAGCGAAAAACATTCTCTCTTTGCTTTCGCGCTTCACCGTTCAGCCTCCCCTCTTCACGATGATGTCGGCCAAGGTGTTCACGATGAATGTGATGATGAGTAGAATGAATGCTAGTCCAAAGAGGGCTCCGTATTCTAGGCTGCCCACTGGGGCTTCTCCCATATGTATAGCAATAAAAGCGGGTATCGTGTATATTCCCTCCAGAAAGCCTAAAGGTGGCGCGAGAATCTGTGCTTGGTTGCCTGCGACCATCGATACGGCAACTGTCTCACCTATGGCCCTTCCGAAGCCCAACATTACACTTGCCAGTATGCCGGATTTGGAGATTGGCAGGACAACTTTCTTGATTGTCTGCCATTTGGTGGCTCCGAGGGCAAGTGCCGCTTCTTTGTGGTCTTTTGGTACGGCGACGATGATCTCTTCAGAGACGCTCACAATGGTTGGAACAGTCATGATGGCCAATACTAGAGAGGCTGTCAACGCAGTTTGCCCGGAATTGAGTTCAAAGAGAGCGGCGATGGCCGGAACTACTGCGACCAAGCCAATGAATCCATAGATTACAGAGGGGATTGAAGCGAGGAGCTCGATGATAGATTTGGTGATGTCTCTCAGCGAGAAAGGTAGAACTTCTGCGATGAATATGGCGGTGCAGATCCCTAGCGGAATGGAAATCAAGAGCGACCCAAACGTCACCATGATGGAACCATACAGCAATGGAAGGCCCCCAAACTGATGGAGTTCGAGATCCCAGTTGATGCCGAAGAGCAAATCTCTCCCAAACTGGTAGAGAGCGAGGCCTCCTTCCCTAGCCACGAAGAGTAGCATCAAGAACAGGATGACTATGGAAAACGAGGCGCAGAGAAACAAAAGGATCTCTATTGGCCGAGTTTTCAGACTAAGAAAAAAGCGGGTGAGAGCTTTGAGCTTGCTACTACTCATGACTGGGTGGGCTCCTGCTCCAAGGGTGTTTAGGTCGTCTCTACGGGTAGTTGTATGCGACTGGAAGTTTTAGGAATCCTTCGCTTTCTACGATTTCTTGGCCTTCTGTACTGAGCACAAATTCTAGGAATCTGTCGGCTAGTGATCCACTTTCGAGTTGGCTGCTGGTGACGAAGTACAGGAGTCGTGAGATTGGGTACGTGCCACCTTGGATGTTTGTCAAGGTGGGAGGGATGAACCCGCTTCCGCCCTCTTTTGTTAGAGCAACGGCGACCATGTTTTCGCTTAGGAAGCCAAAGCCTACGTAGCCTATCGAGTAGCTGGTAGTTTCTATTGTGGTTCTCACTGCAGGGTTGCTGGGTTGTTCATGCACCCCCGCACTGGGGATCGTGTAGTCCCAGGGGTCTATTGTATACTCTTCGAAGGTTCCTCTGGTGCCTGAGCCAGATTCTCTGACGACGACGTATATCTCTTCAGCATCTAGGTCGTTTTTCACCTCGTTCCAGTGTGTGTATTCGCCTGAGAATATTTTGCCTACCTCCTGCAACGTCAGGTTGAGACTATCTGCGACGGATGGATGGACTACTACGCAGACGGCGTCTAGCGCTATTGGATGCAGCCACAGATTCACGCCTCTGTCAATTTCTGCTTGTTTGGGCGGTCTGGAGGCCATGCCGATGTCGACTATTCCGTCTATTGTTGAGCTGTAGCCTGTGCCTGATCCTCCTCCTGAAACAGTGATGGTAGCATCAGTATATTCGTTCATGAATGCTATGGAGGCGGATTCGGCCACAGGTAGCACTGTTGTTGAGCCAGCGAGGCTTATGGTGTCAGTTCGCCATTCGCTGTCTTCTGGGAATTCTTGTGACGGTTCCGGCTGACCTGGGCTCATGTAGTATCCTGCTGCGAATCCAATTACGAGGAGCACAATCATTCCTACGGCGGCGTACATGGTTGAAATGGCCTTGTTGTCGTTTCTACTCATTCTTTTTTCACCTCATTGTTTTCCTAGCCGTAGAGAAGCAAGCGATTGTATATAGCTTTCCTCCATATTATTTATAGACTATATAGAGGACAGATTTATACATAGGACTACCATATAGGCAAGGAGCTATCGCCATTGGTAAATGCCTCCAAAAGGTATAATGAAGAGACAAGAAAGCTTCAAATGACAGGGGGCTCCACCTACATTATCTCGTTGCCCAAAAAGTGGGTGACTGAAAGCAAACTCAAAAAGGGCAATCCATTGCTTCTCCGCGAAGAGGAGAACGGATCACTCACGATTCTACCGCCAGAGTTAGAAAAGGCTGAACAATCGGACGAAGCCTTCATTAGCGTCTCTCCCAAGGACGCCCCTGATACCCTAATAAGAAAGACAGTCTCTGCCTACCTAGTTGGCTACAACACAATCCGCATAGGGGCAGCGAAGCAGCAGCAAATGACCTCACGGCAGAGAAACGCTTTGAAGACCTTTGCTCGCACTCTGCTCGTGGGAACAGAGATAGTAACAGACACGCCGAACGAATTGACGCTGCAAGTCCTGCTGAGTTACCCTGAATTGTCTGTTCCCAGCGCGCTGAGACGGATGTCTATCATAACATCGTCCATGCATAATGACGCCATGGTGGCCCTGAAGAAGGTTGACCACCAATTAGCCAAAGATGTAGTTCAGACAGACAATGAAGTCAACAGGTTCCATCTTTACATAATTCGCCAACTGAAGATGGCAGTCCACAATCCGAGATTAACAAATGAGATGGGGCTAGCCAGTCCTCGGGACTGTCTTGGCTATCGACTGATCACAAAAACCGTGGAACGAACAGCTGATCACGCAGCTAACATCGCGAAAAACGTTTTACTTCTGAAGAAACCCGTAGATGAGCGCGTTCTTGGGAAGATTGTGCAGATGAGCGAATTGGCGATTTCTTCCTTCCAGATGGCAATAGAAGCACTGTTCAAGCGGAACTTCAACATGGCAGAAGGCATCATTGCGAAGACGGAGCAGATTGCTTCTTTGGAAAGAAGGGCCGTCCTGTCCTCGAAGGAGACTGAGCTGGAGGAGATTGCTAGTCTCCGTCTGTTAATCGAAAGCGTGAGACGAACCGCAGAGTATGCAAGCGATATTGCTGAGATCGTGCTCAACTTGACAGTGGAATCCATAATAGGATGAAGAAGAACTTGACACGCCATAACACATTGAAGCAGATCAATGCATCGCTGATTGGAGACACACTTGCGATTGTCAGAACTGGAATCTCGACTCTCTTAATCTGCTATCTCTCGTGAGCGAATGTTTCTTCTATCCATTCTTTGATTTCATCTCTGACCTGTCTCACCTGTTGTAGGATCTCTTCGTCGGTACCCTCAAACTCAGAGGGATCAGTGAAGTTCTTGTGAAGGCCTTTTTCCCCGGGGAAGAAGGGACAGGCTTCTTTGGCCTTGTCGCATACGGTAACCACGTATTCGAATCGTTTCCCTTGGAATTCGTTGATGCTTTTTGCTTTCTGTTTTGATATGTTGATTCCTATCTCTGACATGGCTTTGATCACGTAGGGGTTGATGCTTGTGGGTTCTGTTCCTGCACTGTAGGCTTTGAATCTGGCTCCGTTCAGGGCATTGACTATGGCCTCTGCCATCTGCGAACGTGCGGAATTGTGGGTACAAATGAACAGTATCTCCTTCATTGATTCACCTTTCAGAGGAGCTTCAGTTTGATCAGGTTGTCTACCTGCTCTCTGTCCACAAGGGAACAGTAGACCCACTTCCCCTTCTTCTTCTTTTCGCGTGTGCACATACACGCGTGTATCAATGCCGCCTTCTCTAGAACCTGCAGTTGTCGTTGTTCCCACAGAAATCTTCTGGATAACAACAACGAAAGGGAGCTGAGGACAGCGTTAGTGTGTGCTGAACAGCTTGGAAACAGCTACATTCGTTGGGCACAGGCACAGACAACGAGGACGCCTCGCTCCTGTGAGGATCTTCCCTCTGAGCATTGCAGGCATACATGCTAGGCAGCTGAGTGGGGGCTGTAGTTGTTGTTCGTCTCTCGGAAAATTTGTGAACAACAACTATTGCTCAGCTTGTTTCCGGCGTCGGGTGGCTTTCTCGCGAGTGTGGAGTTGTCGTTGTCCCTGCAGCAGCGGACGACGACAAGTGAGCCCAGTGTTGAGAGGCTGTCACTAGAGGCGTTGAAGAGAGTGGTAACCTAGCTGATTATTGGAAGAGCGCTTGGCTTCTGGCCGTGTGGTGCCTTTGCGGGTCCTTGTGTTGGGCGCGTTGGTGATTAGGTTCACTCATCTCCCTCCTCTGTGTGCTGATCAGTTTGATCACGGCACTTATACGGTGCCTAGGCTGGCTGTGTGCTCAGATGTAAAGTGACCGCATCTCGCCCAGAGTATGTTGTGCATCCGTTGGTCTGGCCTGAGATTGTCGAGGCTCGGCTGTATCAGCAGGCCATAGCGGAGCAGGCGTGTCAGAGGAATACGATGGTGATTCTGCCCACCGCGCTGGGAAAGACCGTGATTGCTGCATTGGCGGCGGCGCACTTTCTCGCTCAGCACTGGGACCTGAAGGTTCTGGTGATGGCGCCGACCCGCCCGTTGGTCCTACAGCATCGGGACACGTTTGGGAGGTTGCTTCGGCTTGGCGCTGAGCATGTGGCCGTCTTGACGGGGAAGGTGCCTCCTAGCTACCGGCGGCATCTGTGGGCGAACGAGAAGAGGCTTTACTTCGCGACGCCGCAGGTGGTGCAGAACGACGTGGCGGCAGGGCGGCTCCGCATCGAGGACTTCGGCTTCGTGGTCTTTGATGAGTGTCATCGGGCGCGGGGCAGCTACGCCTACACGTTTGTGGCTGCGCAGTATCTGGAGCAGGCGCAGTGGCCGGTGATCTTGGGCACGACGGCTAGTCCAGGCTCTAATCAGCAAAGGATTCGGGAGCTCTGCCGCACCTTGGCGATCGAGCAGATCGCGTTCCGCACTGAGGAAGATCCGGATGTGGCGCCGTACATTCACCGCGTCGATGTGGAATGGCGCGAGGTGGAGCTGCCCCGAGCATACCGCGAGATGCAGGCGCTGCTGCAGCGAATGCTGTCGACGCGGCTGCGGCGGCTGCAGGTGTCTGGCGTCCTGCGAGCGCATCTGCCGTACGTGGGTCGGCGGGACCTGCTCAACGCTGGAGACGCGCTCCGACGACGGCTGAAGGAGGCATCCGAAGCTGAGAAGGGGCCGATCTACGGGGCGATTATGCTGCAAGCCGCTGCGCTCACCGTCTTCCACGCGTTAGACCTCCTAGAAACCCAAGGGATCCACCCGCTGCGGCTGTTCCTCGAGCGAGTAGAGCAGCACAGCCCGCAGAAGAAGAGCTACCGGCACCTCCTTGCCGACCCGGACTATGCGATGCTGAAGGCCCATCTCACGCGCAACGGCAGCCTACACCACCCGAAGATCGCCACCCTCAAGCACGAGGTGGACAGGCATCTGCAGAGCCATCCGTCGCCTCGGATTCTGGTCTTCACGCAGTATCGGGACACGGCGTCGCAGCTGGTAGCCGAGCTGAGCACCGTGAGTCACGTGCGCGCCGCGCGGTTTGTGGGGCAGGCGAGCAAGGAGGAGGATCCGGGGCTCAGCCAAGAGGCGCAGGCGGAGCTGCTGGAGGCGTTCCGCGACGGCCGCGTGAACGTGCTGGTGGCGACCAGCATCGCCGAAGAAGGCTTGGACATTCCCGCGGTGGATCTGGTCATCTTCTACGAGCCCATTCCCAGTGGCATCCGGTACATTCAGCGCAAGGGTCGCACCGGGCGCCGAGCCATCGGCAAGACAGTGATCTTAGCAGCCAAAGAGACCGCCGACATCGCCTATCTCCACGCCAGCAAGCGCCGCGTCACCAAGATGAAAAGCGTCGTCGCCCACCTCAACACGCAGATCGCCCCACTCGCACGGCGTGGCCTCGAACCTCCCGTCAGCCCTATTCCACGGTCAGCGATCGCCGATGAAAAGCCTACCCTCGAGCTGCCTACGGCTGCAGAAGGCATCGACGCTCAGCCGGACGAAATGCGGCGATTCACGAAGGAGGTGAACCGGACAGCCAGGGCGCTCTGGCTGACGGTGATGAAAGCAGGGACGCGAGGGCTCTCACTCGCAGAGCTCCAAGAAGACGCGGCCTTCAGCGAAACGCCTCCGAGCCTCATTGAGGCTGCGATTGATCGTCTGGAAGAGGCGAATCAGGTTCAGCGGCGAGAGTCGAATCGCGTGCTTTCTGTGGCCAGCATGGCCACTCCTGAAGGGAGGCACCGGAAAGACCTGTATGATGTGGAAGTGGAGAAGATCTTACCGGGTCGAGCGGTCTGCGTGATCAATGACCGGTGGAGAGCCCGACTGGTCCAAGAGGAGTATAACGGCCCGCTCAGCCTTATGAAGAAGCACATGCGGTTTCGAGCGCGAGGGCGCCTTTACCACGAAGGGCGGACGCTCTGCCTCCGCGTCCAAGGCGTCACTGAACTCCTTGAAACAACATGAAACTGGCGTGCATGCCTGCGCAAAACATATATTAAACCTTACGATACAATATTGCTAAGCCTCCTGTTATCGGAAGGTCTTGAGGTGCACATACGGTTGATCGCACAGTCCCAGAATCCCAGAACACCGTGCCCTAGCTGTTCGAGTAGGGTGATCGCATGAACAAGCAGCTTCAAAAGATGATGATATCGGCAATCATGCTGCTGGTGCTCAGCAATGCTATGCCCGTACTGGCCACGGACACCTTGGAGCCGTCGGACTTCCAACTCGAGAGCTGGAGCAAAAACATCGACTTCTTTGATTACGTCAGAGCTTACGCCGCCCACCACGGCAAGACCCCTCCACCAGATACCTCACATGCGTACCTCCAGCTTGCGTATGTGAATGTGTCCGGATTGCAGATGCTTTCAGCCGGGCTGTTCAACATCACCGACGAAGAGAATGCCCTGACCATTCCCATTCAAACCACAATGATGCATTACAAATCAAGAGACGGCCTCAAAGACGTCGTGACAGCCTCGAGCTTCGTCATGCTCATGGCCTTCAACGAGACTGAACAGACGATTATTGGTCACTCACCTGATAGAAACGACACGCTCTACGCATCGTTCAGCCTAGGCTACGATTTGGGCGAGCTATTTGGCGAATCAAATAGACCCGATTTGAACAGCGAAACTGAAGTCATTCAACTGCAGTCATCGCCCGACGGGTTAACTTGGACGTGGGGAATGAGATACACGAACCTGGCGGCCTTGTGGTGGAAAACGTCAATAGATCCAGGCAATCCAGCGCGGGATCCTCGACCGATTGCGCTAACGATCTATGATGAATTGACGTTCACCTACAAATTGGAGATTAACCCTGATACGGGAGAGGCCACTCTGAGCATGAACTACACGATAGGTCGAATGCGTGAGCTCTGGGTCTTCTGGTGGCTCATATTCCTCCCCGTCACAGTGCACTACAACGCCACCGGCTGCTACAGACTGAATGGACAGCAGCTTTCAGAGGAGACCATCTATGACTTCCTCCACACCCAAGGAATCAAAATGAGCACCGTGAGTTTCCAGGGCACCGTAATCCTTGATCATTCCGCCTATTTTGAAGCCTCAGGGGCCGACGTCCAAGATAATGAAGTAGTCGTGGGGATCTACGACGCCGACTTCACAACTAAAGAGTCCTACAATCTGTACAATTTCACGCTCGACTCGGATGAAAACACCCCCGAGAGTCATCGGACCCTCACCAGAACGTGCAAAATCGCTGGCTTTGCTCACAACCCCATATTCGCTGTGCACACGTCCCTCATGCGGTTCATTCCCGTAGTGCTGGCCAGCATGCATCCCGAACTCTATGAACAAGCCAAGGATCACCTACTGGACATGAGCTATGCGGACTACTTCTACCTCACAGCGTACCCCGAATACGATGGGTACCGAATTGAACACGATCCCACACTAACCGCCTATTGCCATCTGACCACTAGTGAACCGCAACCAGGAGAACTTACCCCGTCAGGCATAGGAGTGCTCGTGATCATCGCCATCATAGCCGTGCTCAGTGCTGTAGCAATCCTCATCGTCAAAAAGAGGGCTTGATTCCCGGAGAAGGGCTATTCACCCAAAAATCAGCCTACGCGTATCCTGCAGCATGCAAGGCTTCCTCGATGGTGGTGGCTGTGGCATGCATACATGAGCATGCATAAGAAGCATCGATTCGACAAGATTTTCTTCA
>SMTZ1_10004994_pt1 | contig 13328 bp, 12 predicted proteins | sample DeeMarSWOR136_30_FD_25667 | JGI IMG/M metagenome (IMG submission 25667) | reverse complement strand
GTCTCTACCCCGCAGGCGTTATCTGTGAGGTCATGGCAGAGGATGGCGCCATGGCTCGTTTCCCACAACTGGAGGCCACAGCTGAGCAGCATGGGCTGAAGATGGTGGCTATCGCCGATCTCATCGCCTATCGAAGACGTCATGAAAGGCTGGTTAAGCGTATAGCTCAGGCCAATCTGCCCACCAAGTATGGTGAGTTTATAGCTATCGCTTATAAGAGCACTATTGACCCTGATGAACATGTCGCTCTAGTGAGAGGAGACATATCGGGGAAGGAGCCGGTACTGGTGCGGGTACATAGCGAGTGCCTCACAGGAGATATCTTCGGCAGTCTGAGGTGCGATTGTGGTGACCAGATTGCCCTGGCGATGCAGGCCATCGCCAACGAGGGGAGGGGTGTTTTCCTCTATATGAGGCAGGAAGGAAGGGGGATCGGGCTACATAATAAGATCGCGGCCTATGCCCTCCAAGATGAGGGTCTGGATACAGTGGAAGCCAATGAATCGCTGGGCTTCCCCGCAGACCTTCGCGACTATGGCATCGGCGCCCAGATATTAGTGGACCTCGGCCTCAAGGACATTCGCCTCTTAACCAATAATCCGAGAAAGGTGGTGGGGCTAGAGGGCTACGGATTGAGGGTGGTGCAGACATTGCCTCTCATTGTCACCCCCAACCCTATCAACATCCACTATCTGGAGACGAAGCAGAGGAAGATGGGTCACCTTCTGGAGATGGAGGAGCACCCAATATCAGGTAAAGGAGGCGATATTGAGCAAAAAATATGAAGGGACACTTCTTGGCGAAGGGCTTAGGTTTGGGGTGGTGGTATCCCGTTTCAACGAGTTCATCACTACAAGGCTTCTTGAGGGGGCTGAGGACGCGCTAATTCGCCACGGCGTCAAGGAGAAGGATATTGAGGTCGCTTGGACCCCGGGCTCCTTCGAGATACCTCTGATCGCCAAGAAGATGGCAGGAACGGGAAAGTATGATGCAATTGTCTGCCTGGGGGCGGTGATCCGAGGGGGCACACCCCACTTTGACTATATTGCCACCGAGGTGAGTAAGGGGATTGCTCAAGTAGGTTTGGAGACCGGAATGCCGGTGAGCTATGGTGTGGTCACCGCTGATACCTTGGAACAGGCCATCGAGCGAGCGGGAACAAAGATGGGCAACGCCGGTTTTCAGGCGGCGATAGGCGCCATCGAGATGGCGAACCTGATTCGGGCGATCACTCAGTGACCCTGTAAACCTTATCCCCCCGTCTCACCCGGTCTGGGACCTTGATCCCCACCGCATCTCCTGTCTTGCCCTCTTTAACATTCACATTTTGGATTTGCATGGACTCGACGACGAGCTCCATGTCGGTGGTGTGTCCCATGATGTGAATCTTATCCCCCACCTTGAGCGGAGCGGTGAGATCGATCCCTGCAACCACCGGTCGGGCAAAGAAGTCGCTTACACTGCCCACTTCCTCTTCCACCATAGAAATCCCCTCCTTTTTTCTAACTAGTATACCTGTTTCCCCTTGGTAAATCAATATTTCTTTGGCAAGCCTCTTGACATGGCGCTTTGCTTAACCTATAATTAGAACATATGTGCGACAATGAGCGAAGAATTCTCCATGTGGACCTTGATGCCTTCTTCGTCTCCGCAGAGCGGGTGTTGAACGCCGAGCTCTGGGGTAAGCCAGTGGTGGTTGGTGGTGAGCCTGGCTATCGTGGTGTGGTCGCCTCCGCCTCTTATGATGCGAGAGCCTATGGACTTCGTGCCGGCATGCCACTTACTAGGGCCTATCGCCTCTGCCCTGAGGCCATCTTCCTAAAGGGTAGCTTCCCTCGCTATCGCGATGCCTCAGCAAAATTCATGGCCATCCTCGCTGAATTCACTCCTTACCTGGAGCCTAGGGGGATAGACGAAGCTTATCTCGATCTTACTGGCTTTGAGCCTCTTTATGGTTCTACCTGGGGTACAGCGCTAAGAATAAAACAGCGTATAAAGAACGAAATAAAGATCACAGCTTCCATTGGCATCGCTGCCTCAAAGTTGGTGGCAAAGATCGCCTCTGACATAGCAAAGCCAGATGGGTTGCTTGAAGTAGCGCCTGGGGAGGAGTGCCTTTTTCTCGCCCCACTACCCATCGCCACGCTCCCCTGCGTTGGACCGAAGATGGAGCGCTCGCTGAGGGGGATGGGATTCAACACCATCGGGGAGCTAGCCAATTTGCCCGTCTCTCTTCTGAGAGCCGACCTTGGTGCCGTGGGGGAGGTGATCCATCGCTACGCCCTGGGCATCGATGAAAGGCAAGTTGAGCCTCCTCAAGCGGCCAAATCGATAAGCCGGGAGACTACCTTCATCGAGGATACCCTGGACTACCCCTTTCTCAAAGCGAGCCTGCGCTACCTCAGCGAGAGGGTGGGTGCAGAACTGCGCTGCGAGGGGAGAAGGGCGAGGTGCGTCACTCTAAAGCTCAGATATGCCGATTTCGACTCCATTACCCGCAGTCGCACCCTAGGAGAGGCTACAAATGTCAACCAGGTGATCTTTGATATTGGGGTTGAGCTCCTGGAGAAGGCGCTCTCTCAAAGGCGACAATTGGTACGACTTATTGGCATCGGAGTATCAATCTTGATCGGTGAACAGAAGCAGCTCAACCTGCTGGATTCCTCTATAGAACGATGGGAGCGGCTGGATAGGGCTATCGACCGCATCCGTAGTAGATATGGCTTTACCGCAATTCAGCGGGGACAGAGCTTGCCCCTTAAAGACATCTTTCCCATTGAGAAGGGCGACTACGTGCTCGCCACCCCCTCCCTTTCTCGCTAGCGTACCCCCTACCGGTTCCGATAAGTCGTGGTTGATATAGGGTCATGGCTTACATCACCTCGGTTCTTCGGTGTTGAGATTGACACTGTAGAATTAGACTCCAATTCTTTTAAGTCATTTTGTAATGCCCTCAATTTACTTCTAGCTCTAAGCCAGAGATGTTGCATGACCAAAGCTGCAACCGAGCATATAGTTACAGCTATGAAGGCAACTATAAGGGCTAATGTTTGCTCTTGCAAGATTACCTCCGTTCTTTGTTTACATTTGGTATCAACCATGCGTTAGCGGAACCCCCCTACCGATTTCCTTGACAGGCGAAAAGTGCGGTGATATAGTTTACCGTTAGGTAAAAAACTGCTTAATTTTCGAAAAAAGGAGGCTTCATGGCTGAGGAGAGGAGGATCAGGGTTCTAATAGCCAAGCCTGGCCTTGATGGTCATGATCGTGGGGCTAGGGTATTGACCCTGGGGTTAAGGGATGAGGGATTGGAGGTGATCTATACCGGCCTAAGACAAACCCCGGAGAAGATAGTGCAGGCGGCGATTCAGGAGGATGTCGATGTGGTGGGACTAAGCTGTCTCTCTGGGGCTCATCGCTATCTCTTCCCCGAGGTGGTGGCACAGCTAAAGGCGAGGGGGGTGGAGGATGTGCTCGTTATTGGCGGAGGCATTATCCCCAAGGAGGATATCCCCTTCCTTAATGAGAAAGGGACTAGTGCCATCTTCGGACCGGGAACCTCAGTTAAGGAGATCGCTAGATACATCAAGGAGAATGTAAAGGGAGGGTAATGGAACTGATTCAAAAGATGCTCGCCGGGTGCGATCAGTCCCTGGCTAGGTTGATTACTTTAGTGGAAAGAGATACTCCTGAGATACCTCATATAATGAGCCAGATTTACCCGCGTCTGGGGAAGGCCTACTTCGTGGGAGTTACCGGCCCCCCTGGGGGGGGCAAGAGCACGCTGGTAGACCGATTGACAGCGTTGATGAGGGCAAAAGGTTTTTCGGTAGGGGTTGTGGCATGCGATCCCACTAGCCCTTTCTCTGGCGGGGCGGTGCTTGGCGATCGTATCAGGATGCAGCAGCACTATTTGGATAAGGGGGTTTTTATTCGTAGCATGGCTAGCAGGGGAAGCCGGGGAGGGCTTCCTCGAGCGGCGCTGGGGGTGATCAAGCTCATGGACGCCTTCGGTAAGGACTTCGTTCTGGTGGAAACGGTGGGTGTGGGGCAGACGGAGCTCGATATTATGGAGGCTGCGGACACCACGGTGGTGGTTCTCGTACCCGAGGCGGGCGATGCCATCCAAACGATGAAGGCCGGGCTTCTGGAGATCGCAGATATACTTGTGGTCAACAAGGCTGACCGGCAGGGAGCGGAATCTCTGGTAGTGGAGCTGGATCAGATGCTTCGCATGAACCCGAGGCAGACCTGGTGGAAAGTCCCGGTGCTCACTACCCAGGCAGTTAACAACATCGGTATGGAAGAGCTATACCAAGAGATCGAAAGGCATCGACAGGTCCTGGAGCAGACGGGGCGACTCTCCCAGCGTCGCCAAGAGCAACGGAAGGGCGAATTTATTAAGACCATTGAACAAAGTATCCGGACGCGGCTTCTAGAGCTGGTGACGAAGGATGGTCGTCTCATGGCCTCCCTGGAAAGGGTGGAGAGGGGCGAACTTGACCCATATTCCGCATCTATGGAGATCCTCAACGATAAGGTTCTCCTTCAGACCTGGCTTTGTGAACTGGAGGAACAAGACTAGCTTCATAGGTGGAAATGGGCGCTACAGAGTCAATCGCTGATTTCATTTGGAAGACCAGCTATGATCGGATCCCCAAGGAGGCGGTTAGCTCTGCCAAGTGGGCGATCCTCGACGGCCTGGGTTGTATGCTGGCTGGCTCTCAGGAGCCTCCAGGTAATATCATAAAAGAATATGTCAAAGAGCTGGGGGGCAACCCTGAGGCTTCGGTTATCGGCGGTGGTTTCAAGACCTCGGCCCCTCAAGCGGCGCTCGCTTACGGTACCATGGCCCATGCACTGGACTACGACGATGTCGCTGTTACTTGGCTGGGCCATCCCACTGTAACCCTTCTCCCTACGGTTTTGGCTATCGGGGAGAGGGGAAAGCTCTCGGGAAGGGATGCCATAGCGGGTTATATTGTAGGGTTTGAGGTCGGTGCCAAGCTAGGGGCTGGCATCGGCTTTAGTCATTATACTGTGGGTTGGCATGCCACTGTCACCCTGGGGACTATGGCGACCACCGCTGCCTCATCGAAAATGCTCAGCCTCGATACCCGCCAGACCAGGATGGCCCTGGGCATTGCAGCCTCCCTTGCAGGAGGGACAAGGCAGAATTTTGGCACCATGACCAAGCCCTTCCACGCTGGAAATGCCGCTAGGAATGGAATAATGGCGGCCCTGTTGGCAAAGAAGGGCTTTACCGCCGATGAGACCATACTGGAGAGCCCGATGGGCTTCTTTAGGCTCTTTAGCGGTGGCGAGGAGTATGACATCGCCGAGGCCACCCGGGGGCTGGGCGACCCTTTTGACATCCTCTCCTCAGGGGTGAGCATAAAGCCCTATCCCTGCTGCTTGCTGACCCATCGCTGCATCGATGCCATCCTGTACCTGATTAAAGAATACGGAGTCGGTGCTAACGATGTGGAGAAGGTGGAATGTAGCACCTCTGAGTTCCTCCCCCAAGCACTGATCCACGCCCGCCCCAGGACAGCCTTGGAGGGAAAGTTTAGCATGCAGTACTGCATGGCCATCGCCCTGCTGGATGGGAGGGTTGGCTTAAAGCAGTTTACCGATGCGAAGGTGCTTTACCCCAAGGCCCAAGAGCTGCTAGAAAAGGTGACTTATGTCCATCCTGAGGGGCTCATGCCACTGCAATCTGAAGCGGTCACTATAAAGCTCAAAGATGGCCGGGAGCTTTCCCACGAGGTAGCTATACCCAAGGGCGACCCCCGGAACCCGATGAGTGAGGAGGAGCTGGCGTCGAAATATCGGGAGTGTGCCAGCTTTGTTCTCTCTCCACAGGATACTCAAAAGTCCATGGAGATGATATCCCATCTTGAGGACATCGAAGATATCACTGAACTCATAAACCTAGTGAGATAAAAAAGGAGAGAAGAGATGAAGGGACCACTGGAAGGGGTGAGAGTTTTAGCACTGGAGCGGGCAATTGCCGGGCCCTATGGCTCTATGTTAATGGGAGACCTGGGGGCTGAGGTGATAAAGATCGAGCCACCCCGGATAGGTGACTTGAGCAGGGTTTTCTCGGGCCCTAATCATCAGGGGGAAAGCTACTACTATTTAGCCTTCAATAAAAGCAAGAAAAGTGTCACCATCGACCTCCATACAGACAGTGGCAAGGAGATATTTTATGAGTTGGTAAAGATATCGGATGTGGTCTGGGACAACATGGCGCCGGGGGTGGTGGCGGGTTTGGGGGCCGACTATGGTACCCTGAAGCAGATCAACCCCGCAATTATCTGCTGTTCCGTCACAGGCTACGGTCAAACGGGTCCCTATCGCGATCGACCATCATACGATGTGGTTGCTGAGGCGGTAAGCGGGGCGATGAGCATCACCGGCGAGCCAGGAAGGCCACCGGTGAGGTATGGTGCCCCCATCGCTGATGAAATGGGAGGGCTATTCGGTGCCCTAGGGGTTTGTGCCGCCCTGGCGCAGCGCGAGCGCACCGGAGTCGGCACAATGATAGATATCTCCCTCCTCGATGGTCAGATCTCCAGCCTGGCCTATCACCTTTTATACTATTTTTGCTCGGGGACCGTCTGTGGTCCCCAGAAATCAGGGCACCTCTTCCTAGTTCCCTATGGCGCTTTTGAAACTAAGGAGGACTATATAGTCCTCGGGGTGTGCTGGCCTAGGATCTGCCGGGCTTTGGGCATTGAGCATATCATCGACGACCCCCGGTTTAGGAGCTTTGAATCGAGGATTGAACATCGGGAGGAGCTTAATGCTATCATTGAGGAGGCATTCCTCAAGGAGAAGGCTGAGGATTGGCTTGAGGTACTTCATGCGGAGCGCATCGCTGCCAGTCCGGTGAACACCCTGGATAAGGCGGCCGTCGACCCTCAGGTGGTTCACCGAAGGATGGTGGTGGAGATGGAACACCCTTTGGGCGGGCAGATAAAGCATGTGGGAAACCCGGTGAAGATGCCCGAAATCGATGAGGAGTTTTCGCCGCCACCTACCTTAGGGCAGCATAATGAGGAGATACTGGTTGGGCTTTTAGGCTGCTCACCGCAGAGGATCGAGAGGCTCAGGCAAGAGGAGGAGAGTCGCTCCCTGCAACTCTTAAAAAGTATCATGAAGGCAGTTTAGGGAGGCAGAGTGAACGGGATTCTGGCGGAACTGGAGCGAATCTTTTACCCAAGAGGGGTGGTGGTCGTTGGGGCCTCCAATAGGGAGGAGAATTTCGGGCGCCTTTTCTTAGATGGTTTTATCCAATTAGGATTCGAAAAGCTTTATGTGGTGCACCCAACGGAAAAAGAGGTTCTGGGGATAAAGGCTTATCCTCACATGATGGAGATTTCGGATGAGGTGGACCTGGCGGTGGTAGTCTCACCACTGGAAACGGTGCCCCAAGTAGTTGCGGAATGCACCGAGAAGGGGGTTAAGGGGGTGGTGATTTTCACCGCAGGTTTTGGGGAAAAGGGGAGCGAGGGCAGAAAGCTGGAGCAGGAGGTAGTTGGTATTGCTCGGCAGGGTGATACCCGGATCATCGGGCCTAACTGCATGGGCATATACTGCCCTTCCTCTAAGCTATCAAATTTCCCCTTTGTACCCAAAGAAAGTGGCCCTGTGGGCATGATCTCCCATAGTGGCTCCCTTTGCAATATAGTCACCATGGCGGCGGCGGCTCAGGGAATCAGGTTCAGTAAAGTGGTGAGCTGTGGCAATGAATGCGACCTCAATGCCGTGGACTTCCTAGAATACCTGGGGCAGGACCCCGAGACAAAGATCATCATTGCCTATTTGGAGGCGATTAAGGGTGGCCGGAGGTTCTGTCAGCTTGCCAGAGAGATCTCAAAAGAAAAGCCTCTCATCGTTTGGAAGGGGGGAACCACGGAGCGAGGTGCCAGGGCTGCCGCTTCCCACACCGGAGCCCTCGGCGGTTCCTACCAAATCTGGAGGGCTGCCTTCGCCCAAACCGGCATCATAAGCGCCCACAGCACCGAGGAAATGCTGGACTATCTTCAGGCCTTTTATTACCTTAGCCTGCCTGAGGGGAGGAGGGTAGCCATTATCTCCGGGCCCGGTGGGCCGGCAGTGGCCACCTCCGATGCCTGCATAGAATCGGGGATGGAGCTTGCTGAGCTATCCGAGCATACTAAAAGGAGGATCGCCGAGCTTATCCCCCCGGTGGGCACTAGCATCGATAACCCCATCGACCTAGGGATGGGGTCGGCTTTTAATCCCCGGTGGTATGTTGAGTCGATAAGGGCGCTAGGGGAGGATAAAGAAGTTGATATTTTGCTCGTCATCGGTGGTAGCTGGCTCTCCAATTTCGTTGAGATGGTGCTTGAGGCGGTGAAAGAGGTAGATAAGCCAGCGGCCTTCGCCACCATACCAGCAGTGATGAGGGGAATGGAGCAGTCTCTACCAACCAGCGGGCTCGCCATTTACCCCGATGGCAGAAGGGCCGCTATGGCCTTAGGCAAGCTGGTGGAGTATCAGCGCTTCCGATCGAGCGCTTGAGGCGAGCTATGCGCATTCTCGCTGTGGTACAGGGCAATTACGGCACGAGGAAGGTTGACAATATACGAAGCCACGGCCCATCGGATTGGACTGTAGAGGTTTTCCATGCGCCGCGCTTTCTGCCTCAGATCATCGATGACCCGGCGGAGTTCCTCCCCAAAGAGCTTCCCGAGGCTGACCTGCTCCTTTACCTGGGTGAATCACCGGCTGCAGCACAACTGATACCGGCTATTGTCAGGCTAAGCGGGGCCCGGGCGGTCATCGCCCCCGTCGACAATACGGCATGGCTACCCCCAGGCCTGAAGAATCAGCTTCAGCGTGAGCTCGCCGCTCTGGGCGTTGCCAGCGTCTTCCCCAAGCCCTTCTGCACCCTGACCCAGGGTAGTTATGGCTATCGCCGCAGCGCCGAGCATTATGATAATGAACTTATCGCCTCTTTCGCCCAGCACTTCGGAAAGCCGGAGCTTAAGATCACGGTGAACCCAGAGACCAAGAGGATAGAGAGTGTTGAGGTGGTGAGGGACGCCACCTGCGGCAGCGCCAGGCATGTGACTCAGGGACTGGTGGGGATCTCTGTGGAAGAAGCTGAGTTCGAGGCGGGGATGTTACACCACCACTATCCCTGTCTCGCCTCCATGGCCCGAGAGTGGATAGATGACAGGCTCGAAGATACCTTGATGCATGTCGCTGGCTATATCATTAAAGATGAGGTAGCAAGGCAGGTGAAACCCTTCAAGAAGCCTGTTCAATACATCACCCCAGATGGCTATGTATCAGGGGGTGAAGGCAGCCATGGCTGAGAGGGTGCTCCTGGTAAATCCCAACCAGATGAAGCCACCAGTGGCACCCCTCGCTTTGGATTACCTTGCCTCCTCCCTTCGAGAAAGCCAGTTTCAGGTAGAACTACTGGACCTCTGTTTCGCCACAAACTTTACTCAGAACCTCGTTCAATATTTCGCTTCAAATAGCGTATTCGCCATCGCCGTCACCCTGCGTAACACTGATGACACCTGTTTTGCCACACGGGATTTCTTCGTTCCCAAGCTCAAAGAGATGACCGATTGCATTAAATCGCAGACCTCTGCGCCCTTGATCCTTGGCGGTTCAGGCTTCTCCATCATGCCCGAGGCCATCTTGGAATATTGTGGTCTCGGCTTGGGAATCTGGGGAGAGGGGGAATATTCGCTCCCTTTGCTGGTGGGCAAGATGGCGGCTGGAGAGGATTACATCGATGTACCTGGCTTGGTTTATCGTATTGAGAAAGGCTTTAAGCGCAGCCCTCCCCGACACCTCGATCTAGAGAATAGGCATAGCCCGGGGCGGAACACGGTGGACAACCGCCGTTACTTTTTAGAGGGGGGCATGGGCAGCATCGAAACGAAGCGAGGCTGCTCCCAGCAATGCATATATTGCGCCGATCCCTTGGGCAAGGGGAGGAGGATTCGGTCGCGCTCGCCGAGGAGCGTGGTCGATGAGGTCGAGGCTCTACTTGAGATAGGCATCGACTACTTCCACTTTTGCGATAGCGAGTTCAATTTGCCACCCGATCATGCGGAGGCAGTGTGCCGTGAAATTACTGGCAGAGGTTTGGGCTCTAAGGTGAGATGGTACGCCTATTGTAGTCCGGCACCCTTTAACGAGGAGATGGCTCTTTTGTTCGAAAAAACGGGGTGTGCTGGCATCAACTTCGGTGTGGATAGCGCCACGGATGAGATGCTGAGCATTTTGGGCAGAGACTTTACTGTCGAGGACTTGGAGCGCACCGCCCAAATCTGTCACCGCCATGGTATTGTTTTCATGTACGACCTGCTCCTCGGCGGACCGGGGGAGACCAGGGATTCGCTTCGGACGACTATTGAGACAATGAAGAGGCTCTCCCCTTCCAGGGTAGGCGCAAGCATAGGGGTGCGCATCTTCCCCGAAACAAGGCTGGCAGCTATGGTGCGAAAACAGGGCCCCATTGAAAAAAACCCTAACCTCCATGGCGCTATAGACGATAACTTCTTTGCCCCCGTCTTCTATCTATCTTCGTCCCTTGGTAAGGATGCCCCGGAATATCTGGCCAGTCTGGTCACCGGCGATGAGCGATTCTTTGTCATGTCGGGTGAGGTCACCGACCAGAATTACAACTACAATGAGAATACCTTCCTCATAAACGCCATCAGGGATGGCTATCGCGGGGCCTTCTGGGATATCCTGAGAAGGCTTGGAGAGAAGGGATAATTAGCCTTTTTTGACAATACCCCAGGCCTTGTGTAGAATAGCAAGGGAGAAGAGATTGCAGAGATACGATGTGATCATTGTCGGCGGCGGGCCGGCAGGTATCTTCGCTGCCCTGGAACTCTCTCAAGCCACAGACCTGAGCATCCTGCTCCTGGAGAAGGGCAGGGACATCGATTCCCGCAACTGCCCCTTCATCGGTGAAGGGATAAGCTGTCCCCCTTGTACCCCTTGCGATTTGGTGAGCGGGCTGGGGGGTGCCGGCGCGTTCAGCGATGGCAAACTGACTCTGTCCCCCGAAGTAGGAGGGAGACTCAAGGAGTACCTCGGCTTGGAGAGTACTGAGGAGTTGGTGCAATATGTCGATAGCGTCTATCTCAAGTTTGGCGGCTCGAACAGGGTCTATGGCAGCGGGGAGGAGGTTGGGGAACTGGGGCGCAGAGCTACCTTGGCGGATCTGCGCCTCATACCGATGATAGTTCGCCACCTGGGGACGGAACGCTCACGCGCCGTGCTTCGCGGGATGCGCGACTTCCTCTCAAGCAGAGTCGAAATAAAAGTGGGCACTGCGGCGCACACCATCATCGTAGAGAAAGGAACAGTCAAGGGGATCGAGACCAAGGATGGGCAGCGGTTCACGTGTCGCTATCTGATCATCGCCCCGGGAAGAGAGGGGGCGGATTGGCTCGTCCGAGAGGCTGATCGCCTAAAGCTTTCCCTTCAGATTAATCCCATCGATGTCGGTGTCAGGGTGGAGGTGCCTGAGGCGGTTCTTGAGGGGTTAACCAGCGCTCTATATGAGTGCAAGCTGGAATATTATTCTAAAGCCTTCGATGACAGGGTCAGGACCTTCTGCATGTGCCCGGCAGGGGAGGTAACTATGGAGTCCACCGGGGGCAGCGACCCAGTGACCACGGTGAATGGACATAGCTACGCTGACCACAAGACGAACAATACCAATTTTGCCCTACTGGTGAGCACCACCTTTACCGAGCCCTTCCGTGATCCCATTGCCTATGGTAGATACCTGGCTCACCTCGCTAACATACTTAGCGGTGGCGTGATCGTGCAGCGCTTTGGCGACCTGATGGAGGGGCGGCGTTCCACCAAGGAGCGCATCGAAAGAGGCATTGTCCAGCCTACCCTGAAGAGCGCCACCCCGGGCGACTTGAGTTTCGTCCTTCCCTATCGCCACCTAAAGAGCATTATCGAGATGCTGGGTGCTATGGACAGGCTTGCCCCGGGGGTGGCATCGCGCCATACGCTCCTCTATGGAATCGAGGTCAAATTCTATTCCTCGCGCCTCGCCCTCAGCGAGAACCTGGAAAGTGAGATAGCTAACATGTTTGCCGCAGGGGATGGTGCTGGGGTTACCCGCGGTCTGATCCAGGCATCAGCTTCCGGTGTGGCAGTGGCTAGGGAGATACTTAAGCGCTCTAGGGTTCCTACCTCTTCTTAGTATGATGGAAAGAGCCAACTTCATTGGTATCGACCTCACTTCCTTTAAGAGATCCACTGCCTGTGTGGCGCTTGATGAGGAATTGTGTCTTGCTTGGTTTGATCTTCTCTCCAGCGATGGCCAGATAATCGCGGCTATAGAAAGCCACCATCCTCGCATCGTTGCCATTGATGCACCACTCGGCTTGCCCAATGGGCTCTGCTGCCTGGAGGAAAGCTGCTCATGTCAGCCGCTTTCATTTGCAAAAGGAAGGGTGTGCGAAAGAGAGCTCTCCCGCCGTGGCATTCCCTGCTACTACACCACAAAGAAGTCAATTATAAAAGACATGGTCTATCGGGCGATTAGCCTGCGGGAAAGAATAACCGCCGGGGGCTACCAGGTTATCGAGGTTTATCCCTTCGCCACAAAGGTGCAGCTTTTTGGCAGGCAAATCCCCTCTAAAACAACGCCCGCGGGCATCATATTCCTAGAAGAGCGACTTGCCGATGTCATGCCTCATCTTATACCCTGCCTGCCGAAATTTAATCATGACCTTTATGATGCTCTCCTTGCTGCCTATACCGCTTATCTGTATATCAAAGGCGAGGTAGAGATCATTGGCGATCCTGAGGAGAGTGCTATCTTTATTCCTGCCTCCTCTCCCTTGACATATAACTCTTAAGCGGCTAAAATATCCTGAGAATGTGATGGCCTAAGCGGCGTGAAAGGAGGGGATTATGTGGCTGAGGTAAAGCTTGAAGAAAGGGAAAGCTTCGACAGTCTCCTCAGAAGATTCAATCGCAAGGTGCAGCAGGATGGCATTCTCGCTGAGTTTCGGCGAAGAGAGCACTACGAGAAGCCGAGCACGAGGCGAAAGAAAAAAGAGGCGGCGAAGCGGCGAAAGAGCGCTCGAAGTAGTGGATAGAGTGGCGATATCGGTGCAGAGGTTTAGATGATACTACAGGAAAGGCTTACGTCAGACTTAAGACAGGCGCTGAAAGAGGGCGATACTACGCGGAGATCGGTGATCCGCTTGGTGATCGCCGGAGTTAAGAATGCAGAGATCGCCAAAGGTGCTCCCCTAGATGATTCTGGTATTGTCGATGTTATTGCTAAG
>SMTZ1_10027618_pt1 | contig 13329 bp, 12 predicted proteins | sample DeeMarSWOR136_30_FD_25667 | JGI IMG/M metagenome (IMG submission 25667) | reverse complement strand
TTCCAATTCTCTTTCAGTAGGTTTTCTGACCTTCGGTTTCATTTTGATCACGCCTTCAAAATTAGCCTTTCCCCCTATTAGAGTTGTGCGTGCTTCTCTCATGTGTGTGCTCTCTGTGTCTGTTTGTCTGTGTTTGTTTGTTTTTGTTTGTGTTTGTTTGTAAGGCATTGAGTGTGGGTAGGTAGAAGGTGTTATTGGGTTTGGGGTCAAAATTTAACCCCCCCCCACACACAAAAAAGAGAGTAGTAGATGATGTGCACGCAAAAATGATAAATACAGCTGAAGAAACGTTAGCCATTAAGTGATGAGAAATGGTGGGTTTTGAAAAACATGGCTTAATGCCAATGTTTCGAGTTTTCACTCAAGATGCGCTTGACGCGATTCACTTGTCTTCCCTCAAAGTCTTGGAAAAAACCGGCATCAAAATTGTTCATGGTCAAAGAATTCTGAAGATGCTGAAAGAAAACGGGTGCACAGTGGATTTTGAAAAAGGCGTGGCTCAATTTCCATCCTACGTTGTTGAAGAAGCGTTGAAGAAAACTCCGAAATACGAACCTAAAGTGGGTAGAAGACATATTTCCTTCACTGCCGACACTGAAACACCCTACACAGTTGATCTCAAAACTGGAGAATGGAGACCTTCAACTATGGACGACTTGGAAAAGTTAACGCGAGTTACAGACGCTCTGGAATCCTATGCTGCCGGCGGCCATCTCACCACTGCTTTAGACAAGCCGAACAATGTCCGCTGCTTGTACGATTACGCTGCTGCTTTAAATAACACAGAGAAGCCTGTTGGGTGGTCTGTTTACCCGCCTGAACTAGCGATGCAACTGACTGACTACCAACTTGAGATAGCCACTGCAGCTGCCAGAAGCAGAAAAAAAATGAGGAAAAGACCCTTAGGAGGCGGCGGCTTTTGCACAGAATCACCACTCAAGTTCGAGGGAAGATACGTCGAAATTGCCTTAAAACTCGCTAAGCTTGGCTATCCCTGCCACGTTGAAAGTATGCCTCTTGGCGGAGCCACGGCACCCGTAACTCTCGCTGGTTGCCTTGTCATGACAAACGCTGAGATTTTGAGCGGTGTCTGCACTGTTCAACTTGCATCTCCAGGCACAAGTACGAGCGTTGGTTATATTATGGGAAACTTGGACATGAAGACTGGTTTGTGGGGACAAGGCCCAGAAGAAGGGCTTCTATATGCTGCCGCAGTTGAAGTCGCCAGATATTACGGATTTCGCGTAACTGTAATCGGATTTAACACCGCCTCCAAAATGTCTGGAGCCCAAGCAAGCTATGAAAAGGCGATGAGCACTCTTCTACCTGTGTTGGCAGGTGCAGATGGGGTTTATGGAGCAGGCAGTCTGGGTGGAGGAATGGCGGCTTCCTTTGAGGAACTAGTTATGGACGACGAAATTTGCAAGGCTGTGTTAAAAGCAGTTCAGGGAATAGAAGTAAACGATGAAACGTTGGCTATAGATGTGATTGACAAAGTGGGTCCTGGCGGGCACTTCCTTGCTGAAAAACACACCTTAAACCATTTCAAAAATGTGCTCTTCTTCCCTGAACTCACAGATAGACACAGCTACGATGCTTGGAAGAAGGCAGGAGGAAAAAGCATGGTCAAGCGGGCTAGGGAGAAGGCTGAAGAAATTCTGAAAGACCACTGGCCAAAACCGCTGGATAAGGATGTACAGAAGGAAATCTCTGAGATAATCAGAAGAGCGGAGAAAGAATTGCCGTAGAGCACTTTGAGAGAAAAGGCTAGATGCAAGCGCGGAGTCCGAGAAAAAGTGTGTGTGGGGGTTAAAATTAAACCCCAAACCCAAAAGGTTGTAATCTAACTTTGTGAAGATTTAGTTTTCTTGGGTGGCTTTCTTCACTACGTCAATAATTCTTTTTCGCCTAGTCTCATCTTTCTTCGCGCTCTTAATCCAGTAGATGTATCGGAATTTTGTTGAATTTGAGAGCTTTCTAAAGTTCTTCCAAGCTAATTTATTTTCCTTTAAGGCTTTTGCCAGATCCTTTGGAATTGGCGATACCGTTTTCGATGAATATGCTGTATCCCATTTTCCATTTCGTTTTGCTTCATCTATTGTTTCAAATCCAGCTTGCGTCATCTTTCCTGCTTGGATCATTCTTTCAGCCCTTTCCTTGTTGTTTTTTGACCAGATGCTGTTCTTCTTTCGGGACGAAAATCTTAGGCGAAACCTCTCGGCATCGATGCTCTGCATTTTGCTATCTATCCAACCGAAACAAATTGATTCTTCGACAGCTTCATCATATTTTAATCCTTTTCTTCTGGATTTTTTCTTCTGAATAATTACCCAGACTTCCTTTTCGGAAGAACTGCTCTCTTCAAGCCAGTTGCGCCATTCTTTACGACTCAGAAATTCTTGATCAATTAATTGAGACATATAAAAGAAAATACACTAGGGGGTGTATTAAAACCATCACTTGTTTCATCATCAAAGTGTGGGGGTTGCATTAATGTATATTTATCATTTATTTACTTACGACTTTCCCCCACCACTATAAAGAAAGGATGAAAACGTCAAAAAGTAAACGTTTATTCCTACTGATTTCATGTTGACATTAACGCCTACACGTTAACGTTATTAAAATAGGACGCTAACGAATCTTATTGCTGATGTATTTTGAACTTAGATTTTCCTGCAGAAGTTGTGAGGGAAGGAGAGACGAGTGTTGTGGTGCCTAAGCTGAAAGCCTACGTGAAAGAAGTTTGGGAGTACGCTCCTTCTAAGGCGCCCGTGTTCTACAATCCAGCCATGAAGTTGAACAGAGACTTGGCGGTTTTGACGTTGCAAACATATCAACGAAAGATGGGTAAGGAGGTTTCTGTTTGTGAACCTTTAGCTGGCTGTGGCATTCGAAGCGTTAGATTTGCAGTGGAGATTGAGGGTGTACGAAAGGTTGTGGTAAACGATATTAACCCTCAGGCAGCCGAGCTCGCTAAGCTTAATGTAGAACGTAATAAGCTGACTGAAAAAGTTTCTGTCACAAATGAAGATGCTAATCTACTTTTAAGTCGATATGCAACACGCCGAAAAAGATTCAACTTTGTCGATGTTGACCCTTTTGGGTCGCCAGTGCCTTACATGGATTCTGCTGTTCGGGCTTTGCGCAATGATGGGCTGCTGGCTTTGACCGCCACTGACATGGCTCCTCTTTGCGGCGTACATCCAAAAGCTTGTGTCCGAAAGTACGGCGGGAAACCGTTGCGGACCAGCTATTGCCACGAGTTGGCTGTTCGGCTTTTAGCTGGATGCCTAACAATGACGGCTGCGAAGCACGAGATAGGAGTTGAAGTCATATTCAGCCATAGCACGGACCATTATGTTCGAGTGTATGCAGTTGTTCGCCGCGGTGCAAAGCAAGCTGATAAAAGCGTTAGAAAAATGGGACATATTCTTCACTGTTTCACTTGCCTTCACAGAGAAGTGTCTGAAGGAATGTTTTCTCCTTGGAAGCAAGATTGTGTCGAGTGTGATTCCAAATTGAACACGGCTGGACCTTTATGGCTTGGCAAAATTTTTGACAAAGAATTCTGTGCGCTGATGGAGAAAGAAGTTGTCGGACTAAATCTTGGACAGGAAAAAAAGATTCACAAGTTACTGTCTTTGGCTCAGATTGAGGCAGAAGCGCCAGTCACTTATTATGCGATGGATAAGGTCTGTGACAAAATGAATTTACGAATTCCACCTCTAATCAAAACTATGGATGCTTTGAGAACCGCTGGTTTTCAAGCCACACCCACCCACTTCAATAGCAGGGGAATTCGAACAGATGCCCCTAGTTCTGTGCTGAAAGCCCATATCCGCCGGCTAGTGCAGACATGATTTCCGCTTTCAGAAGAAAAGTTCGCCATCCTTCTCGCACAGATACTCAAAAACCTACCTCAACGAGTTCGCACGTATATTTGGCTCTTAATAGCAGCAGAATGTTAAAAACAGAGTTTTTCTGAAATCAGCGGTGAAATCCCAAAAAAAGAGTAGATTAAGGGGGATGTCACCACTTTATGGGTGTTAGAACAAATGCTCCCGCGAAAACCGTGAAAGAACTCATAACTAAACTAGCGACTTAACGGCGCACAGCAGGATTCACGGCTCCACGACCTGAAGGAATAAACTTTTGTATTTCTTCCAACGGAATCTCCAGAACCAGTTTTTCCAATGTTTTAGGAGCTTTCTTGGCCAGTAGCTGTCGTATCTGTTTGGCAAGTTCACTGCTGGAGTGCTTTCCTGTAACTATTTCAACGAAATTGTTTGTTTGTGTTGAAATGGCTTCAACTGGGCCTCCGATGACTGTTGGCTGTTCTTCTTTTATGTTAACTCCAATTGCGACTCTTAACGGAACGCTTCTAACGTAGTTTTTTGAACCGTGAATCATAAACGCGCCTTTCTTTAGATGTTGACCTGACGGTGGACTCTTGTTTACTTGCTGGGGAGAAACCCAGTAGACGTCTATTGCGCCAAACATTTCTTTCCAAGCTCGAGAATAAGAGGCTGCAAGCTGAGCTGACTCCACCATAGTTTGTTCAGGCGGAGTTTTTCCTTCCGTTTTGATTAAAACAAATGGTGCACCATGAACGTCAGCGTGAAAAACGATGTCTTGTGGCTCCATATGTTTCTTTATGATAACCTCATTGGTTGTTGCATCTCTTCCACCTATCACTAGAAAACCATCCGAAGAATGGAACCATCGAAACTTTTCGTACCACATCTTTTTCCTTCTCTTAGGTGGATGCTTGCCAGGTTCCTTGGCTTGTTTTATCCATCCTCGTTGCAACTCAACTATTTTAGCTTCAGTGTCTTGTACCGCCTTCTTGGCGCCTTCCAGTTTCTTTTCAGCCTTCTTCGCTTTTGTATAATAACCTGATGCATTAGCTTGCACGGATTGACGAAGGCTAAGAGAGAAGGCTACGTCTTCAACGGAAACATTCAAAATTAGACGGCGAGGCTCTAAAGAGTAAAAGTAAATGGCAGGAACATGTCCAGCATCTCTTTCCTTTTCAAGCTCTAAAATTATCTGATTCCACGGCTTCCCGTCCCTTTTCTCGTCCACAACTTTCTGGAGAAGATGCTGAAGCTCACCAAAATGTGCAAAAATTGTGTCTCCAATTTTCTTGTTTAAATCCCTCTTCTTCCTTGAATCTTCTAGGCTTTTTTGTTGCCTTTGCAGAATTCTCTGCTGTCTTTCTAGTTCACGTTCAACATCTTCAGTTGCTTCTGACACTTTTTCTTTTACACCCATTGCCACGTAATACTCATCAACAGCCTCATTGAAGGTTTGGTACACTTTCTGTTTGAAATGAGCATATTTTCCTAGAGAAACAGGAACCACGTCGATTCGGCCCCGAAGCAAAACCTCCTCAGCGTAAAAACCTCCTATACTCAAGAACTTTGTGAGAGCCCGCACTATTTCTAGCTGCCCAAAACCTGTTATTTCGCCAAATTCTTGACGACTAAGATGCAAGGGATTTTTTCCGCGGGCTGGGGCATGCTGGAACATTTCGCCTCGCAAAATGTTTCGATCCCTCATCCTTCGATAAGTTAGGGCTTGGAGAACCTCGTTTTCTGGACTTACCAAAATGATGTTTCCTTCGCCGAACAATTCGGATACAAGTTGGAATTCCCCTGTTTTCTTACTCACTCTTATGGTCACTATTCGCTCAAACTCATGTTGTTGAACATCTACAACTCTGCCGTTTCTAATGTGCTTTCGTAGTGCCATGCAAAAGGCTGGAGGTTTTTGCGGCTTTTCAAGCGTGTAGGCGGTTAGGTGAATCCGTTTTCCCGCCTCTATTAACAAATGAAGTGGAGACTGGTTAGGTTGACGAAGCTTTAAGAGTAGAGTAACATGACCAAGTTGGTAAATGTTATCGATACGAGCATCCAGTATGAGTTGTTTAAGCTCAGAAGTGATTAACGCGATGTCGAAGCTCGTCATCTCCTCTTTCAATGCGCTCCCCCCCAAGAAAGGTTGAATTGAACTTCAATAAATGCTTTGTATTCCCCTAAACTCTTTTTCCTAATGTTTTGTTCGTCTCGTTCTTTTAAGAAATCAGCAACTAATTTGACTACATGTTTTTAATGCGATATAATCGAGCAGTGTGTGAACAAAGTTGAAAGTTACTTATACAACGGCGTAGAGGAAAATTAAAATAACCGAACGAACTGATGTTGTACCGAATTTCACTACAATTGGAGGAAAGAATCTAAATAAAAAATGGAGGATGAAAGAATGAGTAAAGCCAAAAAACCACACCTAAATCTTGTCATCATCGGACACGTAGACCACGGTAAATCAACCACGGTAGGCCACTTGTTCTCCCTAACTGGAGCTGTAAACGAACGAGTAGCTAAAACCTACGAAGAGGAAGCAAAAAAACTTGGAAAGGAAACCTTCAAATTTGCGTGGGTTCTTGACAAACTCAAGGAAGAACGAGAACGAGGACTCACCATAGACACTGCTTATCTAAAATTAGAGACCCCAAAATACTTCTTCACCGTTATTGACGCACCAGGACATCGAGACTTCGTTAAAAACATGGTTACAGGAGCCAGCCAAGCCGACGCAGCCATCCTCTTTGTCTCCGCCAAACGAGGAGAGTTTGAGGCAGGCATCGGACCAGGTGGACAAACTCGAGAACATGGCTTCCTCGCTTACACGCTAGGCGTAAATCAGATGGTTGTTGCCATCAACAAAATGGATGATCAATCCGTAAACTGGAGCCAAGAACGATATGAAGAAATCAAAAACGAGATTTCACGTATGCTTAAAATTGTTGGGTACAAAATTGAGAAAGTCCCGTTTGTTCCCACTTCTGGATGGACTGGTGACAATCTCGCTAAATCCAGCGACAAGATGCCTTGGTACAAGGGACCATCACTCTATGAAGCTCTTGATCTTTTAGAGACACCACCTAAACCAATTGACAAACCATTACGCCTTCCAATACAAGATGTTTACACAATCACCGGAGTTGGAACCGTACCGGTTGGAAGAGTGGAAACTGGTGTGTTGAAAGAAGGAGATACGCTCGTGTTTATGCCATCAAACACTAAGGGAGAAGTTAAATCCATCGAAACTCATCATGTTAGAATCCCAAAAGCTGAGCCCGGCGACAATATTGGATTTAATATTCGAGGCATATCTAGAGATGACATTCGAAGAGGAGACGTAGGAGGTCATCCTAACAACCCGCCAACCGTTGCCAAGGAATTCATCGGACAAATCATAGTGATTTACCATCCAACAGCCATCGCTGCTGGATACAGTCCAGTGTTGCACGCTCACACTGGTCAGATTGCGTGTAGATTCACAGAGCTTATCAAGAAACTGGATCCACGGACTGGACAGACTGTTGAAGAAAAGCCTGCGTTTCTGAAGACTGGAGATGGTGCAGTTGTTCGATTTGAGCCGCTTCAACCTATCTCTGTTGAAGCCTACAGTGATTTCCCTGAGCTTGGGCGATTTGCAGTGCGTGACATGGGAACGACGGTTGCTGCTGGAGTGATTAAGGAAGTCACGAAAAAGGTATAAACGCGTTTTAGCTTCTGAAGCTACTTTTCCCTAATTTTCTCTTTATTTTTTTTGTTTCTGTTCATCCAAATAGTATTGTAAATAAGCTTTTGTCTATGAGAAGAAGAAATCCTTGAACGATGCAGATTAACCCCAGTATGATTGACACAGGTCTAGAGGCTAGGATTACTCCTACCAGTCGTAATAGGTCTTCGATGAATTTGAATAGCATATACACAAGCAACGTTGGGACAAAAAAGATTGCTAAATAAATCCATGTTGATGATATGCCGAGAGCTGTTTCAGGTAAGGGAAAGAAGAGGTAAACGTATCCAGCGCATAATCCTCCTATCAACAAGGCGATCAGTGCTGCCCAAGGGATGTCTTTGATTGGCTTCAAGATTAACGCTAGCCCAGTGGCGATTAAGAGGTATTGAGTGTACACGTCCAGCGCTGATGTTGACCAAACCACAGCCGCCGTAACAATTAGAATGATTCCTATGATGAACCCGAAAAAAGATGCTATTTTTACTATCCAACTTAACGGCTTCACCGTTCTTTCGAACAGCCATGATGCTGCGACGATGCCTCCAAGAATTAAAATGTACGGCACGTAATCTGCCAATATCGTTGGATCCATTTTTCCCGCCTCATAAATTTGAACTGTTCTTGTGCTGGAGTTACATATAAATTGGTGGGAAATCAACTGGATACTGTGACATTTTAATCAAAATTGTCAACGAAATCGTTGAATTCATCATCCTCTTCCTCGCTGTTTTGAAGACACATTACTCGTACAGCGCTATGTGGGCTTGGTCATTTGTACGTCCTTTACGTGAACATAAGGGCATAGTGACGGTGGATTAGCGTCCTCCCACCAGTGAATGTGTTGTCTCTCCTTTGAAACTTGAGCAATGTTGCCGAGAATCTTTAGGGCGTTGTCGCTTACTCTGAGGTCTTTGAAGGACTGTTGGATTTCACCATTTTCAATCAGAAATATACCGTCTCTTGGAAGAGTTGAGAAATCGCCTGTAGCGTAGTTTTGGAATCGTGTATACCACGTGTTTGTCAAGTAAAGTCCACGTTTCAAATCATTTAACATGTCATCTCTACACACGTCACCCGCATCCATTTCAATGTTCCAAGCTCTTGGAGCAACCAGTCCTGCATTGCCAGTTGTTTTAGTTTTGAAGAGCTTTGCAGTTGAAGTGTTATGAAGATAAGTTTTGAGAATACCACCATCAATAATTGTTGTCTCTCCCACAGGATGCCCTTCGTCGTCGAAGGTTCTGTTTGCAATACTGTACGCGGCTGGTTTGTCTTTTAAAGTAACAATGTCACTCGCAACTTTCTGACCAATCTTGTTGGCGAAAATAGACATTTGAATCATAACATTGAATGCTGAAGACATCCACGCCAAAAATTACATCGTATTTTCCAGCTTCACCCTGCTTCGGATTCTTTGCTAGCTTAGCGATTTTTCCAGCTTTTTCTCCAGCCTTTGACGGATCGAAGTTTTTGAGTGTTGAACTACATTCCACTCCGTGACCTGAAGCGTCTATGGCGGAGAACGCTCGGATTGAAAGTTCAATTGCTGACCTTGTGTCTTGAACTGTTGGTCCTGCAGACGATGATAGAAAAACTTCTTCAAACTTTGTGAACAATATCCCGCCTGTGTTAGTTTCGGGTCCAGCCTCTTCTATAGCTGTGTTTATCGCGAGTTCCACATACTGAGAAGGATCTTCCAAATCCCTCAGCGCCTTGTCTGCAGTGCTCTTTGCATACTTGAAATTGCCTTTTGCGACTCCACCGTATTGAGGATTTTCTTTTGAGACTTTGGCTAACTTGAACAAATGTTCCATCGTGGCGTCGATATTTTGAAAATTTCTAATCTGGGTGGCGGCTACCCGTTTTTTCCAGATCAACATAACATCTGTGACATAGTCGTTCCACGCAACTGATATGTCAATTTCGTTGTTGCTGAATCTTGTCTGTCGATATCTACCCAGCGTTGTCTTTGCAATAACTTCATCAGCGCCTAAGCTAATACCCTTTTTCATTACTGATTCTGTTTTAGCTAACATTTCGCTCATTTCACAAACACTCCTCTTAATCGTATCATGGGCCCACCCAAATAGACGGGCATACCTTGCATTGGATCACCTTTTCCACACGTGCCTGAGTCAAACACAACCGTTTTTGTGATGGCGTCTACAGCCGTCCAAAATGTCTTAGTGGTTGTTTCAATAATTGGTCGCGCAATTGGGATCGATCGTCAATGTTCCATTCTGTAAACGACTTCATGTAAATGCCGTATTTCACGTCTTCAAAAATTTCGTCTTCAGACATGTCTCTTGGCTGCACGAACGTGTTTGCCATGCGCACTATGGCTTCTCGGTCATAATTGATTGCCCGTGATGCCCCATTACTCTTTGTACCTATCTTGGCGGCGGTTTCTCTGTTGTGCAGAAACTCGTTTATGACGCCTTTCTTATAGAGATAACGTGGTCTTGCTTTGATTCCTTCGTCGTCGTATTCGTAGTAGCCGTAACTGTTCTTTATAGTGGGGTCGTCAATTATTGTTACGATGTCGCTTCCAATTTTTGTGCCAATCCAGAACGACCCGTCTTTATAGATGAAAGATTTGCCCGCTTGACTCATCTCTCTTCCAAGAATTCTATCTGCTTCCATTGGATGTCCACATGATTCATGAGCCGCAATCCCCACTACTTCTGGACCACAAACTAAATCCATGTTGCCTGGCGAAACAGCTTTTCCTTCTTTGATGAGTTTCTGTAAGGCTTTGGCTTCGCGGACTAGGTCTTCAGCTACTTTCCATTTGTCATGTGCCTCCCATCCGCCACTGTAACCATACTGTTTGTAAGCTTGTTCTGGTTTTCCGTTTTCAACAACGGTGATGAAGTTATACATCCCTATCGATGGTATAAAAGAGGAAATAACTGCGCCTTCAGAATTAACAAAATATTTCTGGGTCAAAGCTATGCTGCAGGACAGCATTCTTTTTTGTTGCACTTTCCATTTAGTCTTAACTGCTTTTTTTTCGACGAATTTGATTTTTGTCTTGCGTTTGGCGCTGTTTGCCATCTTGAAGGCGGTGTTCACAATGTCTTTTGCTTCTTCTCTAGTCCATTTGTTTGTTGAAGCAAAGCCTAAGCCGTTTTCTGTGAGTATTCTAACGCAGAGTCCACTGTCAACTACTGTTGAGTATGCTTCTAATATGTCATTTTTTAGTACAATTCCTTCTCTGTTTTGGCTCTGAGCCCTTGCTTCTGCAAACTCGATTTTTTTATTTTTGGCATATTCCAAAGTGTAATCGACTAAGTCTTTGTCTAACAATTTGTTATTCACTTCTAAACAAATCCTAACTTAAAAACACTTAAAGGCTTTTGTTCATAACATAAGAAACTGTTTAAGAATTGAAAGTGTGGGAGGTGAAGAATACTTAATGAGCTACGAAAAAGCGAGAGGCATTGTCATTGCTTTAGGTTTTGCCTTCATTTTGTGGGGACTCATCGTCGCAATCAATTTCGCCTTCGTGATGGAGACTTCTGGAAGTGCATCTGCCGTTAACCAATACAATATGGGCATGTTAATTCTGGGAATTGCTTTTCAACTTCTTGGAATAGGCTTTGTTTTGTTTGCAAAGAAGTAGAAGCCTGCTAGCTTACGAATGACTTAGTGAATGTAGTATAGCGCTCTGGTTCCGTTTTTGAGAACGTTTAGGAGACGGGAATCTAAGCGTATGGTTAGTTTTCTCTGACCCGTTATGTTTGTCGCCTTTATCGTTAAGAATTTAGCGTTTAGTTGTTTCATTTTAGCGGGGCTAGCGTTTTCCGATATTTCGTCTACTCCGAATATTTCTCCGTTAATCATTAGAACCAAGGGTTTGTCTTTCATGTCTAATTTAACCATTTACATTCTTCTCCCCATAACGTTTCTTTAAGCTTAATGTTGTGAACTCTATAAAAGGACTTTATTTCCCTTCCTTACACATTTCCATCTTAGTAGTAGCAGTATTACCTATCATATTTCAAGAACAATCACGGAGTTCATATAGAGCGTAGGTTACGCCCTTGAACATGGGATATAGGGTGTACTATGGGATCGCATGCATGCACGTTGAAAGGTTGCGTATGTATAATTCTGTATACGCAAGACTTAAATTTCATGGGTATCATTACTGTAAGTAACGCTGGTTGAACAGTGAGAAAGGAGGCAAAGTACAGCTCAGTTTGGAAAGGCTTGAAGAAGTCGGTTTCTAAACAAGAAAAGAAACTCCTTTCTCTTTTCAGCTTTCTTCAAGCCCCAAAAAACTGACTCGCTACACCTTATTCCATATTGGTAATTTGTAGTTCTATCACATTATGACAAAGTTATTAGCGTTATTATTCGCAGACAAAAAAATTCTAAATGACCGATGACGCTATATGGTAGATAGACTCTACTATTTTTTAACATAGTTTCTAACATTCGATGGTTTACCTTACTTTTTTCCTTTTTTTCTTCACGGTCGTTACGTCTTTCTCGGTATACTTTTGTAGTTCTTGCCAGATGTCCTTTACATCTGGAATTTTTCCTTCAAAAAACATTCTTTTGCTTTCGGTTTGAACGTTTAGAAGTGCTTTCTTTCTCATTAGACCTTTTTCGTTATAGCTTAAACTTTTGATGGCTTCAAGTTTTTCAGCGATAATTTTGTCCCTTTTGAGAACTTTTCCCTTGCCCCTGTAAACTATGATTCTCTGGTTTGTTATGTAGAAGTAGAACTTGTCTCCAAGATAACTGATTTTGTTTGGACTTTGATAGTTTATAGTTTCGTTAGGGAGCAGAAAGTCTTTAAGAACCAAACCAGCCTCACAGTGTATTCCTTCCTTCAGAACGCTCATAATCTTTACGGTTATGAAAAGAGACCGCTAGTTAAAAGTTAATTCTTATGTATGTGACAAATAAATAGCAAAACAAGATTCTGATATTAGCGCTGGCTTTTCAAGTCTTCTTTCACCCAGATTGAGAATCCTTCAAATCGGTAGTCCCGTATTTTTACGCCCGTGTAAGGACACATTTCTGGATTGAAGTTTGCCTTCTCTGCTTTGATGCTTTGATAAGCTTTCGCCCGGGAATAAGCGAGGAAGTCAGATTCTGGAAAATGGGCAAAAAGAGAACTTAGATAAAATGTGTCGCCAGTGAACAACTCCTTGCTCTTCGTGTTTAGTAGACAGATGCTGCCGGGAGAGTGGCCTGGGGTGTGAAGCACTTTGAGCTTTCTGCCTCCCAGCTCAATCAGTTCCTCGTGTTTAAGCAGGTGGGTTGGCTTGCTCGGAAGAATCCGGTATGCTTTCGAATCGAACTCTTTTGGTAGGGGTTTATAGAGATTTTTTTGGCTCAACTCACTTTTCAACTCTTCGATAGTCAGTCCACGCTCCAAATTCTCAATTTCAAATTCATCGTTGAAAACAGCGATATCGTCAAATTGATGATTGTCTCCTATATGATCGAAATGAGTATGAGAGTTCACTACGGAGACTTTTAGGTGAGTAAGTTGTTCAATAACTTTTTTAATGTTCCCGATGCCCATTCCTGTGTCGAGCAGAACAGCCTTGTTGCGACCTTCAATCAAATAGGATATTACTCCCTCCCAGTGTCCAGGCTCGCAAATCGCAAATGTTCCCTCTGAGACTTTGTAAACTTCAAACCACGACTGAAAAGTTCCTATCTTCTGCGGCAGTGAAAAAATTGTTTGCATGAGCTTATGCACCTTCTTTA
>SMTZ1_10009327_pt1 | contig 13331 bp, 12 predicted proteins | sample DeeMarSWOR136_30_FD_25667 | JGI IMG/M metagenome (IMG submission 25667) | reverse complement strand
CCATATGTATTCATCAAGGTCTGTAAGAGAGGGGAAATACACGTGTAATCCCCAGCACTGAGGGAGAGAAGGGAAACCTCCTCATACCCTGTCGTTTTCAATGACTTATCTATAATTTCCAAAAGGACTTGAGGATCTCTCTCCCTCACAGGACGATAAATGTATCCCGCTTGACAAAACCTGCACCCTCTCGTGCACCCCCTTGTAATCTCAACGCTCAGTCTATCATGGATCACCTTCATAAAAGGAACAATGGGAGCTAAAGGATAGTAGGTTTCGTTGAGGTCTGCGACAGTCCTCTTCTTCACCACTTGGTAGTTCCCCAGAGAGGATTCTACTTTGCTAATAGTGCCATTTGGTCGATATCTAACCTGAAAAAAAGAGGGGACGTAGACCCCCTCAATGGAAACTAACTCTTTTAATAGGGTGTCTTTATCACTTCCGTCCTCCTTCCAGCGAGTAATCAAATCGGCAACTTCTAATACAACCTCTTCCCCATCTCCCAGTATGAAGGCATCGAAAAAGTCTGCCAGGGGTTCAGAGTTGAAGGTACACGGTCCTCCTCCAATGATTAAAGGCATATCCTCTTCTCTGTCCCTTGCAAGCAGTGGGATCTGGGCCAGCGCTAGTACATTTAAAACATTAGTGTAGCAAAGTTCGTATTGTAGGGAAAAACCTATTACATCGAATTGCTTTAGGGGGGTATGCGATTCCAAACTGAAGAGAGGTATACCCCTGGAACGAAGTAATGCTTCCATATCAAACCAAGGACTGAATGCCCTCTCGCACACAATTCCATCTTGGGAGTTGAGCAAACCATACAGGATCTGTATCCCGAGATGAGACATACCTATTTCGTAGGCATCCGGGAAAACGAGTGCAAACCGCAGTTTAGCCTGATGAAAGTCTTTGTGATAAGAGTTCACCTCATCGCCTAAATATCGAGACGGCCTTATCACCAGGGGTAAAAGATCCATTACCATATTACCTTTCTCTCCAACTAATCATCATTAATTTGATACCGTCTCTCATAGTATCTCCACTAAAAAAATGATATATACTGTGTGGCCTATTGTCAATGAAACCCTCCATCGGGTACACGCAGCTATCTTAATTATGGAGGAGCTTATGATCCCAAAAAGCATTGGGAAACAGTGAGGAACTCTCTTTCTATATCGGTGCTATGGAAGAATCATTTAATGTACCCATTTTGAGACTCCAGCTCGGCGATCTCAGGCATGGTCTTTTATAAACTCCTGGATGGCTTGAAAGTACCGATCCTTTCCCACCATCAACAAATTATTATGGTCGGCATGCGGTATTATCATCAGGCGCTTTGATTCGGCAGGGCATAAATGATATAACTCTTCGGCCTCTTCAAGAGGGATGAGATGGTCTTCAGCAGCATGGATGAGGAGAACAGGAAGGTACATTGAACACATTTTAACCCCATTGGGAAATCCCATCTGATGATTTGGAGGTTGCCTCATGGGTATCCCTATATAGCTTAGGAGGCGAAAGGCATCACTGAAACCACTCTCCACAATGAGCCCCTTCAATTCATCCTGGTAGTGGAAAGCTACCTCAATGGCCGGAGCGCTCCCAAGCGACCGACCCATGACAAATACTGCTCCGGGATGCCCCTCTTTTATGAGGGTCTCTTTTAACACCTGAAAGATGGGATGAGCATCCTGTAATATATTACGAATTGAGGGCTCTCCGGTACTCAGACCATAGCCTCGATAGTCGGCCACAAAGAGGTTCATGCCACGAGAAGTATAGAGTGAGGAAATGAGCTCATAATCTCCTGCTGTTTCGCCATTTCCGTGGAAATAAAGGATGGTAGCAACTGCCTCTGCTGCTGTGTAGAAACGACAGACTACCCTGATCCCTTCATCTATTTCTATCGGATATACGACTGTATCGCCTGTAGGAGGAGGGTCCTTTCGTGGATAGAAGATAAAATGAGAAATTTCTGGTCGCTCTAAGAGGGAAAGTGCACATTCCTCCGCCATCTTCTCCTTCCGCTTACCCTGACTCGCTCCTGCCGCCTTCTAGGACTCTACGGATTGCCTTCTTGAGTATAGTCAGGTCCGAAGATTTAACCACGTATGCATCAGCTGCAATGGCTTTTATATCTCTTTTAAAAACCTCATATGCGGAGCACAGGATAACCGGCAAATTATAGTACGTATTGCGTATCTCCTGTAACAGATCCAGCCCATTATATTCCACAAGTTTTATATCCAATATAACCAAATCGGGCCTCTCTTCGTTAATCCTCTCCACAAGCCTGTAGCCGTTCTCTGCCGTAACCACCTCATAACCCTCATCCGTCAACTCCTCCTTAAAGAGGAGGCGAATGGGTTCTTCATCATCGATGACGAGGACCTTTGTCATCTTTTCCTCCTTCCCTTTTCCACCTCTCATCTAAATGGGGACGGGTCTCCTCGAATACGAAACATTGATCTTCTATGTATTCTTCCACCTCCTGCATAGACATCCTTTTAGTGCGCTGAACGAAAGCATAGGCTTTACCAAAATAGAGGGGGATAAGGGAATCTAGTAATGTTTTCTTATCACCTTTAAACCTTTGAAAGCTGATGGCATATTCGAAGAGTATTTTGCTCCAAAGCTGTGTTGGAAAATCAAACGTTTTTAACCCCATTCCTTTTACTTCCATAAGCTTGGCGAAGACCTCCCTCGTCAGTACCTTTTCCCAAATCCTCTTGAACTGGTCGACACCTTGAGAGAAACGTTGATAGAGACCCCCGCTATCCACCTCAACCGGAGGAGGTTCTTCCGTCTCTCCAAGCCCGAAGCCAAAGACAGCAGTCGGTTTACTCCACCTGATCCTTCTCCAATAGGATTCAGATGGAGTCATCATGGTAAAGATAGTACCAATTACCTGCCTGAACATAGGACCAAGATCAGCACCTGGGTCTTTGGTACGGTGAATTTTAGGGCGTCCCATATAGGATTGACATATGGGAATGTCGTGAGAAATCGCCATAGTGGTCATCCATATATCGATGCCAAACTGGGAAACCTCATTATTCCAAAACTCGCGTTTCAAATATATGCGTACCATCTCAGCAGAAAAACCAAATTCCCCACCTATCGGTTGACGAACGCGACGACCATAGAGAGAGCGGATAAGAGGGTAGGCAATATTATTGGTAATAGTAGCATCGTATTTATGTCTCACATAAAGGGGGGCAACGAACCCAAAATCCATAGATAAGGGTTCTCCCAAGTTTTTTATCCATCTGGGGGTGATGCTCTTTAAATCGGCGTCAATAATGATGCATGCTTCAGCTCCCAACTCATTAACCTTGGTAAAAAGGTTCATCAGGTTATTCCCCTTCCCCTTAATCCCGGGGGGTGTAGAGATGTAAATCTTGGGGATTTCAGTGTTGGTGTTCAAAAATGTCTCTTTTGTGCCATCGGTAGAGTTATTGTCACAGTTGATAATAACAGACCGTTTATGCCTGAAAAACTTGAGGAGCCCTAGATTTGCCTGCATTGTGGGGTGAGAAATGGTCTACAAAATCCACCTTTTTAATCTTCGTCGGATTCTCCTCATAGAAGTCCATGGTTTACTCATAGCACAGCATGAGCTGTATCTCAACATAAACCTTATCAACTAATTTCTTGACTCCTCACAGGTAAGACTGTAGGATTAAAATGCTTCCTTGATCGTAAAAGGTATGATAAACGCATGATACCTATTGTTTCAATTGTAGGGAAATCCAATAGCGGAAAAACTACCCTTATTGAACAGCTGATCCCAGAGCTTATCAAACGGGGCTACCAGGTAGCTGTCATCAAACATCACTTAGACAGTTTCGAGATCGATCACAAGGGGAAGGACAGCTGGCGCCATAAACAAGCTGGCGCTAAAATTGTGGTCGTTTCTTCTCCTCAGAAAATCGCTCTGATAGAGGATGTTTCTAAGGATCATTCCCTTGAGGAGCTGGCGACACAATTTATCCGTGGGGTTGACATCATTATTACCGAGGGATTTAAGCGAGATAGACATCCCAAAGTTGAGGTTTACAGAAAAAATGTGCACCACCAACCCCTCGCAGATGAATTAGAGAATCTTATTGCCATGGTGAGTGATGAACCCATCCACCTCAATGTACCTTGCATTGGGTTTGACGACATTCCAACGCTTGCTGATATTATCGAGTCACAGGTCATTGAGGCTCGGTGATACTACCATTGCACCGTATGCATTGTATGGTTGGCGTATCCATCTGCTATCGTTTACCAAATCTGTTGCCACCATAAAAATCCAAAGGTTCTCATCAGTTAGAATAAACGGTGCCTCTTTTAAGCAATAAGGGTAAGGATTGAGCTGAATACTCCCTGGATAAAATCATCTCAGGAATACAAGAAGTTTACATGGAAAATGTAGTTCCTGAAATGAATATTCAGTGGTTTACGTACATTGACTTTTGATTTCATGAAGGATGTTTCAGATACCACAATGAAGCACTTAAAACAGATTGCGGAGCGGTTATATCTCAAGACTGTAATCTCTGTCATAACATTTTGGCCAATAAGTAAGAACTCATATAATGTTAAGACAACTTCAAAATAAATAACTGAATGGAATAACAATAGGTAAGATCCAAAGGTCACTATGGAATTGTAACGATGACGTGGAGATTAAATACTATGAGCACGTTTAGAATAATACTTTTTTTAATTGTTTCTATTTTTTGGCTATGTTATACAACCTAGAAAGATTTAATGGCTTTGAGTCGAGACAATAAGGAAGCAAGGGCTTAAAAATCTCATATGCTTCTAGGGGAAAAAGTAACTATCGGAAAAAAGATATTATTGTTGAATGTAATCCTGTTGCTCCTTCTCCCCTCCCGCTCCTTTTCCCATCCTCGTAAGGTCACTATAGAAGTCAAGATAAAGAGATCCATCCTGGCTAAAGACTGTCTGGAATGTCACGCCGATGTCATAAAAGGGGAAGTATACGCCAACTCGGTACACGGGGCCAACGCCTGTACCAGCTGCCATATTGACATCATTGATCTGCAAAAACATGCCGATGGTGTTTACATCCCCCAACCCGTTGATTGCAGCATTTGTCATAAAAAAGAAACTCAAGAGTATACCGAAAGTATACACAAGAGCAGAGAGAAATTCTCCTGTGTAGAGTGTCACTCTGACGTCCATTACCTTAAGCCCTGGAAAGGCAGCAAGATGCAGATCATTAAGAAGTGCACCTCCTGCCACGCACAGGAAAGCTATGTGGCTAGTGGCCATGGAAGGGCTGTAATGAAGGGGAATAATGATTCCGCCGTCTGCTCAGACTGCCATGGTCTGCACGATACGAAGATGTGGCATACAGCTGGTCGCATCTATCCTGTGGAGGCGAGGGAGTTTTATACCCGAGCATGTTATAAGTGCCATGCAGATAAGAATCTTATGAAAAAGAACAATCTGACTACGGTTGCTGTGGAGACCTACGAACACAGCATACATGGCAAGATCCAAAAGTTGGGCTATCCCGCAGCGGGGTGCGCTGATTGCCACACCTCCCACAATATCCTCCCAAAGGATGACCCTAAAGCAACCATCAATGAGAGTAACCTTATCAAGGTATGCTCCCGTTGCCATAGGGGAGTCAACGCCAACTTTATAAAGTTCATTCCACATGCTAACTTTGAGGACCGCAATAGATACCCCCAGCTCTTCTGGACAATGATCATAATGGTAACCCTCCTTCTCGTTGTATTATCGTTTTATTGGGGTCACACGTTCCTGTGGTGGAGAAAGGCCTATTGGGAAAAACAGAGACTTCTGTCTGCAGGGCATCTGATCTCAGACAATTTGGTCAACATAGAGAACCCAGGTGAAACGTATATACGATTTAAGCTCAGAGATAGAATCCTTCACCTTGTGGGGATTTTCACCTTTTTCGGACTTGCCGCTACGGGACTCCCTCTCAAATTCCCTGGCGCTCCATGGGCCAAGTTCATGCTCAGCTTCATCGCTGGTGTCCAGGTCGCTCTCCTCATCCATCGAATCTGCGCCTTCATCCTCATTGTAGAATTTCTCATCATTCTGGGATACAGCTTACACTTCACCTTCTTTAATAAGAAGGCAGGGAGCAACTGGAAGAAGAGGCTTTCCGGCCCTTACTCATTATTGCCCAGAAAGAAGGATTGGGAGGACTTTGTCGCTATGACCAGGTGGTTTGTGGATCAGGGTCCACCTCCAAAGTTTGATCATTGGACGTACTGGGAGAAGTTCGACTTTTTGGCAGTCTTTTGGGGGATGGCAGCCATCGGAATTACCGGTATCCTAATGTGGTGGCCACACGTCACTACTAAATTTTTCCCGGGATGGGTGATAAATATCGCCCGCATCATCCATTCTGAAGAGGCACTACTGGCTGTGGGCTTTATTTTCACCGTCCACTTCTTCAACACGCACTTTGTCCCTACCAAATGGCCGATGAACTACTCCATTTTCACCGGTAGGATCTACAAATGGGAGTTCATCGAGGATAGAACGCTTGAGTATAAAAGGCTGCAACAGACAGGGCAGTTGGATACGTTAAAGGCTGGGTTTCCTAACATTCTTGCTAACTTTTTCTCAGGATCCATAGGACTTAGTGCACTGATATTTGGATTACTCACCATTATCCTTATTATATGGGCCTTCATCGGTTAGGTTTTTTATGCCATGAAAGTGATAGTTATAGGTCTCTCAATATTTTTGCGCCTCTTTCAAGAATATCCATGGAAGCAGCAAAAGAGATGCGAAAGTGACTTTGACGCTGCGAGAAAATACCTCCAGGTATAACAAAGACCCCTTTTTTGATAGCCCTCTCCACCAATTTTTCCCCATCCCCATCCTCTGCCTCTGGGAAGATAAAGAAGGCCCCTCGCGGCTTCTCCACGTTATACTTTCCCTTTAAGGCCTCATAGATGTAGTCCCTCTTTTCTCTATATCGGTTTATATATTCCTCCATATCATAGTCGAGAGCCACCAGGGCTGCCTTTTGGGCAAAAGAAGGAGCGCAGGTAAAGGAATACTGCTGGAGGGTGATCATCTGTTGTATGATCTCCTCTGGCCCAGCGGCATACCCTAATCGCCATCCTGTCATTGCCCAGGTCTTGGAGAATCCACTCAAGGTGATGGTCCGCTCATAGAGTTGACCCATACAGGGTGCTTTCGGAGCGTCATAGACGAAATTCTCATAAATGTCATCAGAGATCACTATCAATTTATGCTCCCGGGCAATGTTTGCTACCATTTCCAGCTCCTCTCGTGAATATACTGTACCGGTGGGGTTGGCTGGGCTATTGATAATGATAAGTTTTGTCCGTGGAGAGAGAACCTCACGAATCTTGCTCTCGAGCAGACAAAAATTTGGATATGTATCAATATATCTCGGCACACCACCCATCAAAAGTACCTGGTATTCATACATCACAAAGTAGGGATCGGGAATCAGGACCTCATCACCAGGGTCGATGAGACTCAAACAACACAGTAGAAGTCCTCCGGTGACACCGGCAGTGATGATAACCTTTTCAAAATTGACCCCTTTCTTATTGAGATGCTCTTGGACCTTCTGTCTCAATTCGGGGATCCCCTGTGTCAGAGTATATTTATTGAATCCCCGCTCTATCCATCGAATACCTTCTCGCTTTATCTCTTCGGGGATGTCGAAATCGGGCTCACCTAAGCTCAAATCGATCGGGTCCTTCATCCGACTGGCCATATCAAAGATGCGGCGTACCCCTGAAGGTTTTATACTCTTTAATCTTTTGGCGATCATCAGGCACCTCCAAAAAAAAGCCATGGGATTTGGGACTCCCATGGCTCCTTATTTAAGTCTCTATTGAACGTCACTATGGAGGCGCATAGAAGGTCCCCCCCTTTGCTATCTGCCTGCACCACCAAAGAGTAGTCTGAATATCCTTTTTCCCATCCATTTGTCTAGTCACTGGTTTCTTTAACACAGGAGACCTAATGATGTCAACGGAAACCTTTTTTTGGAAAGTGTCTATTCTGGTTCTGCCTCGGCTATCTCCCTTTCCTCGTAGCCCAAGATCATGGCCTTGTGATGGGAAAAAAAGGTATGGCCCAAGGAAGAAAGGTAGAGATGAACTATTAGGAACGATGCGAAGACATAGGCCATGATAATGTGAAAGGCATCCACTATTCTCACCCCACCCAATAACTCCACAATAGTATGAAATCTCTCAAGATCCCAGAGTAAAACCCCGGTGATTATCTGCAAGGGGACTAATACAAACATGATCCCAAAATAGGTAGTTTTCTGAAGGGAGTTAAACTTTTCCTCGCGGGTGGGTTCAAAGGGAGGTTGATCGCCAAGAAAAAAACGGGCGAAGTAATAAGCCGCTTGGGAAGGTACGCCTATAGTATAGTCCTTTATTGTCGGCACATACTGTCTAATCAACTGTTTTGTCACCAAATAGAATCCCAACCAGAGGAGGTAATCGAACAGCACAACAAAGCCAAAGATGTTATGAATCTTTACCGCAGACTTGAATGTTCCAAACCATGTAAAAAAGTCGGGAACCCGTATCTGAATCCCAGTGAGCACTAAAATAATGATTGCAATCCCATGCACCCAGTGCCAAATCCTTACCGGCAGCGGATGTAAATATTCTCTCCTCATCGTGACCATAAGCCCTCTCTTATTATCTTCCTTTATGACTCCTCTTTCTTATGCCAATGGTAAGTATTCTAATCAACCCGTGAATGCTTACGAAACCCAAACCTGCTAAAAGGAAAAAGATACCAATAATATCTAACCATTTATACCCGATCTTCCTCACTACAAATATTAGGTCAGCTATATCTCTTTTAGAAATCCTGCTCTCCCCCAACAGGTAGAAATCACTGGTAACTGGGATACGATGAATCCCTGCCAAGATACTCTTATCCAATGGAAGGGTCCGTATTCCACTCCCATGTTCGGGTATTTCCATGATCAATTTAGAATAGAATCCCGCTCCCGAGGAATGGCAAAGAGAGCAATCTTTTGCCTTAGTATCTTTGGCGGTATAGTTATGGGAAGGCTTCAGTACCAAGACCTTGACTCCAAGGTTTATTGTATCCCGACGGCTCTTTACATTTAGTAATTGAAGAATAGAGAGCACCTCTTTATCTTCTAAAAATCCATTCCCATTGGAATCCAGCAATTTCACCAGATCAGGAGATTTCATTTCCAACAACTGAGCCAGATCTTCGTAATTGAGCCGTTCCTCTGTACCTTTCTTTCCCACTCTCTGGAGGTAAAAGACCACACCTTTCTCAGCCTGTGGGGCATGACACATTGTGCATTCCAAGTATTTGAAGTGAAGCTCCTTTTGAGGCAACCATTCATGGCCCCTCTGGGGATCATGACACTTCACACAGATTGCTTTTCTCTGCTCTACGCTCAACTCCTTAAACGGTACACTGGAATGAGGGTCATGGCAACCAAAGCAAATCTTTTCACTCACTTTATGGTGAGTACTATTTTTATACTCAGCCATCACCTTCTCATGGCACTTCTCACATACAGGGGTCTTCATCTCCTTAACTTTAAACTCCTCAGCTTCCCGAAGGATCGTCAGATCCGCATGACAGTCGATACACTCCACCCCACTCTTCCCATGAATCGTCGTTAAGTAGTAGTCTTTTGAGGGGATGGGAGGAAGTTTTCCGATGATGGCCTTGTCCATTCTTACCGTTTGCAAACCGCCTCTCTCATCCGGTACCCGGAGCATTACCTGGTCGTAGAACGGTGCATCTTTGAAATGACACATCGTGCAGTCCTTGATATGCTTAACCTCATCAGTGTAATTATGATAGGGCCGTAATACCAGAACCTCTGCGTCGAGCCGCGGGGATCTTACCTTACCCTCCTTCAACTTTGCAATAAAGCGGTTGATCTCATGCACTTCCACATTACCATTCCCGTTGCGATCGATGGCTTTTACGAGATTCCCCTCATACCCACGGGTAAATTCCTTCAGCTCTTTATAGGAAAGGGTAATCCTCTTACCATCCCCCCCCTCAGCCGTGAGGTGAAAGTAGAGCCCTTTCTCGGCTTTGGGTGCATGGCAGACCGTACACTCCAAAAAGCGGAAATGAAGCTCTCGTTGAGGCAGCCACCTATGCCCATCCTCCTTATGACATTGACGACAAATCCCCATCCTGTCCTTCATCGAGAGCCTCCTGAATGGGGTGGTGGTATGAGGATTATGGCACTCGAAGCATAGTCTTTTACTCACCTTGGCGTGTTTGCTCTCTTCATAATGTTCTACGATCTCTTTATGACATCTTGTGCAGTTCACTATCCCCATCCTCTGGGGATGAGGGAGTTCAGCAATCTCACTGTGACAATCCACGCACTTAAGGCTCTTGTGGACTGAGGTGCGAAAACCCTCGTAGTCCACGAAAAGGGTAAGTTTCCCCTTCCTGACCTCCCTTTTCCCTGGAGTTGGAATCACCATTTCGAGTCGTTCTTCATTACTCATTTTAAGTATGTCCCGAGTTCCATGACACTCGAGACATTCCTCATTCTCAATGGAAAAGGAGACACCCACCCATAAAAAGAGAAAAGAAGGTAGTAACAAAAAAAGTGGAGCAATCAAACAGCGAGCAAACCTAAATGTTCTCAGATCACACCTCATTATATTCATAGTCTAACTATCCTTAATGATTCTCTTGTTTTTTTATAGATTGTGCTTTTTGTAACATAGTATCCTCATGTTTGTCAAGAATATCTTTTATTATTTTCCTTAAAATTAGAATATTAAAATATCACATAATGTTATATAATAATTGCACATTTTTACAGATTTGCCCCGCTCCTCAATAGTAAGATGTTTAACATATCCCTCAAAGAGGTGAAAATAGACTTGAACGTCTTCCATTGCCATGATATTTTCACATAAAAATGGAAAAAGCCGAAAAAAAATATATCTATGTTCTCCTCTTTGAAGACGTAGAGAAAATAATAGACACCATCGAAGTGGAGGAAAACGTAAGGAAAGAGTTTGGATTTCCTATAAAACCCTTTAATAGCGCTATTAACCCGGAAGATTCTTTTGATCCGATGCGCCGCCAATATCACTCAACTAAGATCTTAAAGGAGATGTTGGATACCCTCCCCTCAGATGCCATTAAGATGATCGGCATCGTTCCCTTTGACCTCTATATACCGATTTTGACCTTTGTATTTGGTGAAGCCCAGTTAGGAGGAAAAGTTGGTATAGTCTCTCTAGCACGCCTGCGACAGGATTTTTATGGCTTACCCCCAAACCAAGCCCTTCTACAAAGACGACTAATTAAGGAAATAAAACATGAGTTAGGTCATACTTTTGATCTTGTCCATTGTTCCCTCAGAGAATGTGTGATGTCCGTTGCTAATAATATCGCTAATGTTGATTCCAAAGGAATTACTTTTTGTGAAGGGTGTAAAGATCTTTTGCGTAAAAGTCAAAAGGAGTTGAATGGCCATAGTTTTGAGCAACGTTGATTATTATTACTGATATGTTTAATAATTCAACATAAAATAATCTTAAATTACAATAGGTTATAATATTTTGTTATATTTGTTGTATTTTTCAACAAACGGAGGGTATGGAGGTAAGCGGTTGTTTTGAGGGTAAAATTTCAAAAAATATAATAATTATAGCCACTTAGGTATTTATCTGGGTGGCTCTTTTTTTTGGCATGAAAAATGCTCACCATGAAGATACAGTAAATAGTATGTGAGGAGGGTGACATGGATATACGATGTCCCTTTTTAAAAGAGGAGAAGGTTGCTTTTTGCCGGGCCTTTCCTATCAAAAAGATGCTCCCTTTTGATAGGCTCTACCTCAAGGACAATCTCTGCTTTAAAAAGGCGCATCTTTGTACTCACTATCAAGAGAGAGGTGAAAAGCAGGATGTGGCCGGCAAGGTGTGCCCCTTTTTAGAGGTTGGGGGGGTGATCTACTGCGAAGTCTATCCGGTGAAGAAGATGATTCCTGCCAGTTGTTTTAAGTTGGAGTGTCCCTGTACTACTGAGAGGTATGTGGAGTGTCCTGCCTATAAGGGGATCGCCCAGGGGGATCTCTCCTGTGATGCGGTGGAGGTGAGTAAGGTGCGGGGGTTTTTGTTTGATGACACGATGTACCACCATAAGGGCCACCTATGGTTGCAGCGGCTCAATGGGAAGCTGCGGGTGGGAGTGGACGATTTCGCTCAGTGGTTGCTGGGAGAGGTAGAGGAGATCACCATCCCCTCCCAGGGGAGTCGAGTGAGGTGTGGTCATACTCTTGTAAGGTTGCGCTGTGTCCAGGGCACAGCTGAGATTTCCTCTCCTGTTTCCGGCACGGTAGTGGGGGTCAATAAGGTGGTTGCTGCTGACCGCTCAGTGATCAACACCGATCCCTATGGTCAGGGGTGGTTAGTGGAGATGCAGCCTGCTGCAGGGGAGGCAGCTCGACTGGGGCAGGGAGGATTCCTCTGCGGTTCTGAGGCTCGCAGGTGGTTGGAGGCTGAGGTAGATCAGCTCTACGCTCTGGTGCAGACCGAAGTGGGTGTCACCATGAGCGATGGAGGGGAGCCCATTCGGGATCTTAAGCAGGTGGTGGGACCCCATCAGTGGAGTCTTTTAATAGAGACCTTTTTACAGAGAAAGGAGGATTAGGCCATGTTGGAAACCATTACTACCATCTTCGTCGTCGGTGTAGGGATTGTGTTGGGCCTCGTTATCCTCGCCTATGCCACCTACATCACTCTCTTTCCGCTGGTACGGACCATTGGCGGGGGGATGCAGGCACTCAAAGTGTACGGTGAGCAGAGGTTGGGGGTTACTGGAGAGCAGTACGCCCTGATCAACGATGCCCAGGTGGGCCTCACCATGGCGGATGGGGGCGACCGGATTGATGAGGAAAAGGCCCCGGAGGAAAAGACTCCGGACGAGGAGCGCTAGGCTCATCGGCTCATAAAACACCTATGAAATGATAAAAACATCTCAAAAAAAGAGGAGGTATTGATAATGCACAGTCTGGTAGAGTTTATGGTGGTGACAAAAGGAATAGAGTATATCATTGCCGTGGTCTTTATGTTTGCCTTTGTGGCCTTCTGGCACTTCGTCACCTCTGCTCCAGCGCCGCAGTATGAGCGGGTGGGGGTAGCGGAGATGGCCCGAAGGATTGGGGAACGTATTGGGGGATTCCTGCTGCCGGAGCAGCTCCACTTCCACCCCGGACACACCTGGGCGAGGGTGGATGGAGGGGATGTGGTCACCGTAGGGGTCGACGACTTCGCCCAAAAACTGGTGG
>SMTZ1_10030952_pt1 | contig 13332 bp, 15 predicted proteins | sample DeeMarSWOR136_30_FD_25667 | JGI IMG/M metagenome (IMG submission 25667) | reverse complement strand
CAATTTGGAGGGGCGATGAATCCACAAAGCAAAAAATTCGTAGCATTGTTTCTCGTTTTATCTTTAATAACAATAAATTGCTCTACCCTTAAAACTCTTGAAAGAAAAAGAAAGACTGCTAAAAGAGAACATGGTTCTCTGCTCATGATCACGAAAAAAGATAGTGGACAGATTATAGGTGAGCTGGTCGCAGTTAAAGCCAATCGGAAATCACTTTTATTGTTAGGGTCTGAATCAAAGGTAGATGTATCCGTAGATATTAAGGATATTAAAGCTATTAGAATTGTGAAAGAATCAAAAGCCGCATCGGTCGCTAGTGTTGGATTTTTAGCAGGTGCAGTATTAGGAGCAATTGGGGGCAAAATGATGGGAATCGAAATCATATCTTTTAACGGGGGTGAAGATGAGGGGGAGGGATCTAGGGTGGTAATGGGTGCATTGATTGGTGGATGCATTGGCGCCTTAATTGGAGGAATTGTTGGTGCGGGTTATGGAATAGACAAAACAATCAGAATTGAAGGAAAGTCTGATTTGGAAATAGAAAAAATTTTAGAAAAATTATGCAAAAAAGCGCGGATTCCTAATTATAAGTAATGTGTCAATTTGACTCTTTCCTTATTAATTGATATTCATACGACTAATTTATAGAACAAGCACTATATATGATCTGTATTATAAAAATATCATTTTTTGAAATGCTCCCCCAGGGGGTGGTTCATTGTCATTGATTCACAATTATTCATCAATTTTAAGCTATAATAAGAAAGTGCTGAAAATAAAAAAATTGAGGAAAATCACACCGGACAAAAAAAGAAAAGTTTTGCCATTATCAGTCGTTCTCATTTTCGTTTTTACGGCATTGATAAATGTATCTTTCCTATCATCCTATTCACAAGAAACAAAAAATAAAAAAATATCTCATGCCGTAGCAGTCAGTGCCATCTCAATTGCCGTAACAGTCCAAGATAAGAAAGGAAGGTACATTAACGACCTCACAAAGGCAGATTTTTCAATTTATGAGAACGATGATAAGCAGGATATAACCTACTTTAACCACGATTTTAAAGCACCTTTGAGTTTAACGATTCTCCTTGATGTAAGTGGAAGCATGGCTATCCAGGATAAGCTGAAAGAAAGCAAGGAATCACTCAAATATCTCGTGACTTCCCTTCTTGATCTTGATGATGAATTCTCTTTATTGATTTTTGCTGATGGAGAGGTGGAGGTTGCTATGAATTTTTCCAATAATAAGAATTATTTTTTAGATGTCTTGGAAAGCACCGAAGCTTACGGCCAGACAGCTTTGAACGATGCGGTGGCGGTAACTCCAGAATTTGCTAATAAGGGAGATAGTGAAAAGAGGGCTATTCTTTTGATTACAGATGGGATTGAGAATGATAGCCAATGTTCTCACTATCAAGCCGTTGAGATTGCAAGAAGAGTAGATATACCTATATATACTATCGGCTATAAAATTCCTTTTAGTGACCAATACTTAAAAAAGTATAAACATTCTCCTTCATTAACTTCTTCTGGTATTGTTTACTCTCTTGAAAGATTCTCTAGAGCCACAGGAGGAAAGGCATTTTTCATTAATCAAGCTGAAGAATTGAAAACTGCTTTAAGAGAGATAAAAAAAGAACTCGGTTATCAGTATATAATCGGATATACTTCCTACAGAAATCCAGAGAATGAATATCGGGAAATCAAAGTTATTACCTCGAAAAAGAAGTACAAAGTGAGAGCAAGAGAAGGATATTATAGCGGCGAAAAGAAATCACCTTAACAATAATTATGAAAAAAAATTCTGGACGAAGCTCAAATAATTTTGTATTATCAAAAGCCGATTACCAATAAAAAAAAGAAGGAGGTAAAAATGAACAAAAACGGAATCACATTCCTCGTTGGAGCCGTGCTTCTTATAGGATTGATAGCTAGCACCGGTTGCGCCACCAAAAAATATGTGCTGGGAGAAGTGGCTACTCTGGATCAAAAAGTAGAAGGGATGGAAACTACACTCGAGGAGAATCAGAAGAGAATCAAAGAACATGATGAACGATTGGCTACTATTGGCTCGCTAATTACCCAGCATCAGTCCGATTTAAATCAGCAGAAGTCCGAATTAGATGGCAAAATAAGTGAAGTGAGAAGATTTGCCCAGGGAAAACTGATTTTGGAAGAGATCATAAGAAATGATGAAGCTAAATTTGAATTTGAAAGCTACGAACTAAGTGATGAAGCCAAGGTAGCGTTGGATAGGCTTGTCGAGAAACTCATTGCTCAAAATAAAGGTCTGTATCTTGAAATCCAGGGACATGCAGATAGCACAGGACCAGAGGACTGGAATGTGTATTTAGGAAAGAAAAGAGCTGAAGCAGTGATGGGATATCTCCACGATAACTATCATATTCCTCTGCACAGAATGGAAGTGATCAGTTATGGAAGTTCCAAGCCAATGGCTGACAATTCGACTCGTGAGGGAAGAGCTCAGAACAGGCGAGTAGTAATATTAGTGTATGAATAGTAAGTAGTGTTAAAGATTATTAAGTATTATGTCTCAGCTGATCAGCACGGGATATGACAGTTCTAAAAGGTTTTAAAGGATATCCGCCCGAGGTTGTTCCTTTTAAGCCAAAATACAAGGTCATTACTTACGATTTAGGAGTTGAACAGATTGAAAGCTACCATCTTCAAGTGGGAGCTGAGCGGAATTGTCATCATTTTCCTCTTAGGGAATGTTCTTCATTTCTTGTTTGATTGGCTGGGAGGATGGCCACCAGCAGCGCTGATTACCGCGGTCAACGAAAGCGTCTGGGAGCATTTAAAGCTGGCCTTCTGGGCCGGTTTGACTTATGGTCTGATTGAGTTCATATTTCTTAGAGCAAAAACGAAAAATTTTTGGGTGGCCAAGACATGTGGGCTCTTCACGATGCCTCTCATCATTGTGGCTGTATTTTATGGCTATACCGCCCTGACTGGTAGCCACATTCTTTGGCTAGACATCACCCTTTTTGGAATTGCGGTGGTCGCCGGACAGATGATCAGCTTCGCCCTGATGGTTCGGGAGCCTTTCGGTCCAAAGATAAGAATCTTTTCCTATCTTCCTCCCCGATGGCCTCTGTTTCGGGACAGCTCGACTGGTCAGTACGGCATTCTAAAATGATTAGGCAGGCGAGCGATGATTTCTAGGGCAGGATCAAAAAATTCCCTTAAGCTGGGGGAGCTTTCAGGCGATCAATTATATGGGGTGGGAGAGAGCAGGTTTTGGCTCGTGAATTAGTCACGATGTGAACTGTATGGCCTGAGGCGATCAATTTTTTCTCATCTTTGGTTACAAGCTCATAAGCAAACTCTATTTTCTTTGGAGTTATACTTTTTAAGAAAACTCGAATAATAAATTTTTCATCATACCTTAGCGGTTTCTTATATTTACAGAAAGCCTCGATAACAACCAGGTAGAATCCCCGCGCTTCGATATCTTTATATGGAATATTTTTTTGGCGGCAGTATTCAGTTCGACCGATCTCAAACCACTCGAAGTAATTTTTATTATGAGCAACCCCCATTTGATCGGTTTCAGAATAGCGGACTATTTCTTCGAATTCTATGAAATTATTTTCTCCCGTATTTAAGGCAGTTTTATTCGAGAAATTTTCCGAGCTTCGAGATTTCCTCATTGTAATATTTACGGTACAGAATTTCCCACTCCCTGCTTCCTTCTTCGATGGCTTTTTTCTGAGATTGGATTTTTTCTATGGCTCTTTTATCTATTAAATCATAGAGTTTTAGCTCTTCTTCGATGCTATTCACTACAGACAACCTGATTTCATTTGGCTCAAAAAGGAATTCGACCTCATCATTTTCAAACAGTGAGTTAAGGACCTTGCGAGCTAGGAAATTTATTTTTTCTCTCGATAATCTTTTGGTCACAGCACAATATTCCTTTCTTTGGCTAATTTTGTTTTGATCATTCTGAACATAGTCTGGTATTCTATGTTTTCGTTTCGGATTTTTTCCATGTGCTCGCTGAGAATTTCCCTCACTTCTTGGTCAAGTTTGTCTTCTTTTTGGAATTCTTCGGTTATGAGATTCATAAGGCTATCAGTAAGCTTATTCCTGTCATCAACGATAATTTTTTCTTCTTTAAGCAGATTTCGGACGATAATGAAAGCCATATGCTCTATTTGATTCTTGTTCAGTCTCATTTCCACCTTAAAATACAATATCTTGGATTAAAATTCAAGGATTGATTGAAGATATAGGGGCAAAGCCTAACTCTATCTATTTTTAGAGGATAGATAGAGACTGCAAGCAAAGCCACCCAGGCAGACGGCAAAAATAAAGATCATAAAAAGAAGAGCTTCAAGCGTCATTTTTGTCGCTTAACATTTTTTTGGTGATGATTTTGTTTAAAAGAATAAATAATCCAAGGGCTATAATCCATTGAAAAAGGACGGTGCCTACGGAGAGGGGAGAAGCTATATTAAACCAGTTATGAGGATCTCCAGCGTAACTTTTCCAGAACCACCATCCAAGCATTGCCAGAAACTGCAGAGGCAGGAGGAAGATGACAAGTATATCAAACCATTTTTTTAATCTTATTTTGCTGTCAGGAGTGGAAATGATATTCAGGCGAAAATTTTTCGGACCAAACTTAAGGACTGCGATCGTGAAGAAAAAGCCGCTAACCATCAAGCCCAAACTCCAAACCCAGTCTTGATTTGTAAAGAATCCCATACTAATGGCAGAAGGAAATCCGAGAACGAACGCACACCCACATATCATTGTGATGGCCTTTTTTCTTGAGAATCCTGCATCTATCAGAATACGAGTGTCAAGTTCCAACATGGAAATGAGAGAGGAAAAGGCAGCAAAGGAAAGGGCGAGAAAGAAAAGTGCCAGGAAAAAAGATCCAGCAGGGATTTTTGAAAACAGGTTGGGAATCCAGATGAAAGTCAGACCTTGGTTGTCTGCTTTCATAACTTCGAGGACTTTTTGATGGGAGAAATCCTGCGTAGAAAAATAGGAAAAAACAGTCGGAATGACAGCTACCGCAGCCAGAAGTGAAGCGAGGTTATTTCCGAAACCAAGAGTGGTCGATGTCAGCACAGGGTCATCTTTTTTGTGAGAGTAAACAGCATAAGTAAGTATCAGTCCCCAGCCTGCCCCTGTAGACCAGGCGGATTGACTCAGGGCATTCAGCCATACCTCGTAATCTGCTAATCTAGCAAGATTAGGGGAAAAAAGAAAATTTAGGCCTTGAAAAGCAGATGGAAGAGTCAGACTCCTCACGCAGGCTATGATCAGTAGAATAAAAAGAGAAGGGATAAGAATTCTATTGGCTCTCTCTATTCCTTTAACAACTCCTTTGTAGATTATGAAACCTCCAATCCCCAGAGCGGCAAAGTGAAAAAGAACTGGTTCCCAGGAAGAAGTGAAAGAATGCCAGAATTCCAACGAGTTTTTTTTAATTAAGCCTTGGAAAGACGTCGCCAGGAAATATTTCAGGCACCAGCCAGTCACAACTGAATAGTAAAACATGATGGCTGTAGTGACAAAGGTAACAAAAGTTCCCATCCAGGCATGATTTTTGCCGATGATTTTTCCAAAAGACCCGATAACTCCCGACCGGGTTTTCTTGCCCATGGATATTTCAATTATAAGGAGAGGAATGGACCAGAGGAAAAGGAAAAGAATCCAGGGAATGAGGAATGCTCCTCCTCCCTGTTGGGAGACAATGCGTGGAAAGCGCCATATATTTCCTGTACCCACAGCCATTCCCAGGCCGGCAAAAATAATTCCCCAGCGGGAAGAAAATAATTCTCTTTTTCTCATTGTCTTTAATTTATTGCTCTGCTTGCTTTGAGTCAATGACTAAGAAGGGATGAAAGCAATTTTTTTCAGGCACTTCCCTGGCTAAAGCAAGAAACTTTCCTTCAAGACTAAACATCCTGAATATTCTCTTTCCTTCAGGAAAGATATCTGCAGAAGATGATTCATCAAGAATTACTTCTTGGATGTTTTCAGGGGAGATTAAATTACCATTTTTGGCCAGAACAGAGCCTCTCTCCCTGAGGATGATCTTAGGAAATTCAGGAAGGAGTGATTCAAAAGGGATTAGAAATTCATCGATCTTTCCTGCATCAGCTAGCCCCTTTATTTCTCCAATGGTATGACTATCTTTTAGGTTAAAATTTCCCACATCTGTTCTGGTAAGCTCGGAGAGATGAGCCCCGCATCCCAGGTCTTGACCTATATCATGAGCGAGGGATCGAATATAAGTTCCAGAGGAACATTTCACCTTAAATTCGAGATGCGGAGGATTGTATTTTATTAATTGAAAAAAATGGATAAAGACTTCACTTGGTCTTAATTCGAATTCTTTTTTTTCCCTGGCTAGTACATGCAGAGGTTTTCCTTTATATTTTTTTGCAGAATAAGGCGGAGGGATCTGCTGAATCTCGCCTTCGAATTTTTTCATAGTTTTTGAAAGATTGTCCTTTAGAGGATAATTTTTCTTTTCTGATGAAGTGGGTTTTCCAGCAGAATCGTATGTATCGGTGGAAAATCCCAGTTTTATTAGCCCCTCATAAACTTTATCCATACTAGAAAAGAAAGGAAAAAGCCTTGTAGCTTTTCCTAAGGCAAGAAGCATCAAGCCTGTGGCTAAGGGATCCAGGGTGCCGCAGTGTCCGACTTTCTTGATGTTTAGAATGTTTCTTATTTTGAGGACGATATCGTGGGATGTGAAGTTTTGTGGTTTATCTACGAGGATAAGCCCGTCCATGACTTAGTATGAGTCAATAGATTTCTGATCATTATTAGTCTTGATTTTGGCTTGCTTTTTCAAGAGTTTATCAACTGTTTCAGTAATTTCTCTCAGTAAGCTATCGTATTTGCCAGTAACTGTAAAGCCTGCTGCATGGAGATGACCACCTCCGCCGAAATGCTCAGCAATAAAAGCAGCGTTAGCCCCTCCCTTTGACCTGAGGCTTACCCTAAAGGTATTTTCCTTAATTTCTTTATAAAAGAGAACCATTTCCACTCCTCTGATAGAGCGGGCCAATGTTGTGATGTCTTCAGTATCTATTTCTCTGAGGTTAAGAGAATCTAAATTTTTTTTGAACATGGTGACCATGGCAATGTTACCTTTTTTATTCATCTGTAAGGTGGAGAGAACCTGGCCTAATAGCCTAATTTTTTCTGGAGAGGGCAGACCTCGAAACATCTTGCACTGGTGTTGGAAAATTGGAATGATCCTGTATCCGAGACAATCCCACAATAAAGATGATTGGCTATCTGAGAGGTAAGCCTTATATCTAATTTTTCTCCAAGGCTGAAGGCCATTTCTGCAACCGCTGACGCCTCTGGTTCGACCCAATTTATATCCGCATAAAAATCATTAGAATGGTGATGATCCATATTAATTTTAAAATAGTTATCCAGGTTCTCCTGTCCGGAGCGGGAAACATTAGCGCATTCAAGGAGAATGGCCACATCAAAACCTTGGGGAGGGATCTGTCCAATCTTGATTTTGTCGATATTAGGGAAGTGGTTGAAAGGAAACGGGGTATTATCCTTATTTATAATCTCTACTTCTTTTCCTAAGAGTTCTCCCATAAAGGCTAGGGCAAGACTGGTACATATGGAATCACCATCTGGCCTGAGGTGTGAAGTGATAACAATACGCTGGCTTTCGAGTATTTTCTGGCTGGTTAAGCTTAGAGGGTCATTTTTCATTTTTTTTTATATTTTCTAAGAGCTTATCAATTTTTGCTTCGTATTCGGGGCTCTGGTCTAAGGAAAAAATTAGCAAGGGATTATACTTTAATTTGACTTTAGAGGCAATAGATTTTCTCAGGTATCCTTTTTTTTTATCCAGAAGTCCAAGGATGGTCTCTTTTTGTTCACCACCGAAAATACTCAGGTAGATATGGGCTGTTTTCAAATCAGGACTCATTTCGACCCTGGTGATAGTGATCAATCCAGAAGAAGAGTCCTGAATCCCCTCCACCAGGAGAAGGCTGAGTTCTTCCTTTATAAGGCTGGCGACTCTTTTCTGTCTTCGTGTGGACATCGGTTTCGCATCCTGTATCTTTTTTAGTTTTTTGCGCTTTGCCCTTTTTGGCTTTAATAATATTTTTTTATTTTTATAATTTGGGCTTGATAAATCAAGTCCCTATAAAAATCAAGCCCCTACAAAAATCAGGCGTTTACAACTGTGTGGGTTTGATTAATAAACCCCTGCAATAAATAATCAAGCCCCCACAAAAGAAAACGGGGCCTTGCCCCATTTTCTCCTTATAGTTCATTTGTTTATTCAATAATGTGGGTTTGATGAATCAAACCCCCACGAGAATCGGCCCGTACATCAAAAATAATGAATTTGGTGTTCAATGATATGTCCGTCTATATTCTCCTCTGCATCTGCAATGATTTTGCTGAAAAGACTCTCTATAAGCCTTTTTTGGTTGTTGAGAGTCACCATGCCGATTTTTGTTCTCTGCCACTTTTTGTGATAATCCAGTTCAGCAACAGCCACATTATACTTATTCTTCAAGCGACCTTTTAGGCCAGATAATCTTTTTCTCTTTTCTTTAAGGGAATGAGAGTAGGGAATGTAAATCTCTAAAGATAAAAATCCTATAATCATTGAAGAAATAAAGAGCTTATTGCCACTGGGGCATCGCCTTTTCGGTCAGGAAGGCCTCTATGATATCGCCTTCCTCAAATTCCTTGAATTTTTCAAGGCGGATACCGCATTCATAATCTTTAGTGACTTCGTTGACACTGTCTTTAAGATGTTTAAGAGAGGAAATCCGGCCTTGATGGATAACCTCTTTGTTCCTGATAACTCTGGCTTCTGCATTTCGAGTTATTTTTCCATCAATAACGTAACAGCCAGCAATAACTCCAACCCTCGAAATACGGAAGATTCTCCTTATTTCAGCCTTTCCTAAGTATGTTTCTTTTATCGTGGGCTCTAACATGCCGAACATGGCTTTCTTTATGTCTTCTGTTAATTCATAAATAACATTGTAGCTTCTGACTTCCACATTTTCTTTTTTGGCCAGATCCAGGATCTTTTGGGCTGGTTTGGTGTTGTAGCCGATGATGATAGCGTTTGCCGCAGATGCCAGAAGGACATCGGATTCAGTGATGCCGCCAGTAGCTGAATGTACTATCTTTATCTTTACTTTTTCACGATCTGTTTTTTCTTTGGATTTATCTTTTTTTGCTTCTGTCTTTTCGCCAGCTTTGGTAGGCTTTTTGCTGACCTTCGTGGCTAGATCACTGCCTAAGTCGGGAAGGATATCTGTGAGAACATCAACTGAACCTTGGACATCGGCCTTGATAATAAGGGGAAGTTCCTTTACTTCACCTACCTCGATTTTCTTGAAAAGTTCGTCCAGTGTCAGATGCTCAGGCCTTGTTGGCTCTTCTTTTTTGACCTTGGAATGCCGGTAATGAGATATCTGTTTAGCCGTTTCTAAATCTGAGACGACCTGAAAAATATCTCCAGCTTCAGGCACATCAGAAAGACCAAGAATTTCTACAGGAACAGAAGGCTCCACTTTTTTCAACACTTTTCCTTTTTCATCAAGCAGGGCTCTGGCTTTTCCAAAACAAGTACCGCAAATAAAGGCATCACCTTGGTTGAGGATGCCATGTTGAATGATGACTGTGGCTACGGCGCCTTTCTGAGCATCCAGACGAGCCTCCAGGACAACTCCTTGCGCTTTGACTTTGTTGTTAGCTTTGATTTCAATAACATCGCTCAGAAGAAGGATCATTTCCAGAAGTTCTTCCAGGTTTGTTTTTTCTTTTGCGGAGACATTCACGCTGATAATATCTCCTCCCCAATCCTCTAATAGAATTCCTTCTTTAGACAATTGTTGTTTGACCTTATCTACATCAGCCTCTTTTTTATCGATTTTATTAATTGCAACCATTATAGGAACGCCTGCCTCTTTAGCGTGGCTGATTGCTTCTCTTGTTTGAGGCATTACTCCATCATCTGCAGCAACCACCAAAACCACTATATCAGTTAAATGTGCTCCACGAGCTCTTAATCTAGTGAAAGCCTCATGACCAGGAGTGTCGATGAAAGTTATAGGGCGGTTATTATGAAAGACTCTGTATGCTCCTATGTGCTGAGTGATCCCTCCCGATTCTTTCCCAACCAAGTTTGACTTTCTGATAGCGTCCAGAAGAGTGGTTTTGCCGTGATCAACGTGACCCATTATGGTGACTATAGGGGGTCTTAATACCAGTTCTTTGGGATCACTCTCTGCTTGGATTTGCATTTCTTTCTCGATCGAAACCAATTCCAACTTAAGGCCAAATTCTTCTGAGATCAGGCTGACTAAAGATTCACTGATAACATCATTCACATTCAGGGAATAGCCACTTGGCCTAAGCTTGGCAATGATATCTTTGGATCTGATTCCTGTTTTTTCAGAGAGTTCTTTTAAGCTCAGACCTTCTCGAAGCAGAATTTCTTTTGGCGGAGCTTTTTCGGCTTTGGCTTTTGGCTTGGCCTTTTTTTTCTTTTCTTGACTTTCCATTATATTTTATCTCTTCAAATTAAGTGCTTTAAGCTTTACTCTTCCTTGATTTCTATTTTCCAGCCTATTAGCCTCGAAGCAAGCCTGACATTTATCCCTTTCTTACCGATAGCAAGCGAGAGCTGATCTTTTGAAACGACAGCCTGCATAACTTTATCTTTTTTATTGAGGATAAAGACATTGCCGACTTTTGCCGGGTTGAGTGCAGTTTTGGCATAGGAGATGGGATTTTCTGACCACTCGATGATATCAATTTTCTCTCCCTGCAATTCTTGGCTGATTGCCATGATTCTATTTCCTTTCACTCCTATGCAGGCTCCGATAGGATCTATATCTTTCTCTCTGGTGAGAACTGCAACCTTTGCTCTTTCTCCAGGCTGCCGGACGATATCTATTATTTCAATATTGCCGTTTGCTATTTCTGGGATTTCTAATTCGAGGAGTTTCGCTAAAAATTTTGCATCGGCCCTGGAAACAATGACCTGAGGTCCCTTATTTTCTTTCAGAACCTGGATGATCACAGCCTTAACTCTATCTCCTCTCTTGAATTTTTCATCCTTTAGCATTTCCCGGCTGGGGAGGAGGGCCTCGGTCTTATTCACTTCAAGAATCATATTCTCGTTCGGCTCATATCTTCTTAAAACACCTGTTACAATCTGCCCCAGCTGAGGAGCGAACACGTCATAAATTTTTTCTTGCTCTGCATCCCTTACTTTCTGAAATATGACCTGTTTGGCCGCCTGGGCAGCTATTCGGCCTAACATGTCTGAAGGGAGATCGATCTCGATATTATTCCCTATTTTTTTGGAGCCATCTATTTCCTTTGCGTCTTCAACAGCGATTTCAGTGGCCAAGTTTTCAGGATTTTTGCTGATTTTCTTGATTGCGTATACTCTTAGTTCACCTTTTTCAGGCAAGAAAGAGATGTTGATTTTTTCATTATGGGTGAAGTATTTAGAAGAGGCAACTTTGAGAGATTCTTCGATGGCATTGATGATGACATTTGTCTCCACTCCTCTTTCTTTGCTGAGTTGGAGGATAGTATTCCACACATTTACTTTCATCTTCTTTGCCTCGATTGCACTTAAGAGGAATCAAAAGAGGCGAGAATTATAACTGAATTAGAAAAGAATATCAATAAACCAATAAAAAGGGGTCAGGCTACTTTTTCCTTATGGGGTCAGGTCTTGCTTTTTGCTTTTGCTCGTACAAATGCAATTTATACAAATGCATTGCGGGCGACTCTGCTCTTCTTATAAATGGGCAGGGGAGTGTGGCGATCTCATCCTGAAGACATGAGATATCTATGTCGCTTTCATTCTTGTAATGAAATTTTAGTGCGTTAGATGAGATTATTGAAACAGGCAAAAAGCAAGACCTGACCCCCATGGAGCAGAAAAAGTAGCCTGTCCCCTTTACATAATTAAGGGGGCAAAAACAAGGCTGACCACCGCCATGAGCTTGATCAGGATATTCATTGAAGGACCAGCCGTATCTTTTAAGGGGTCACCGACAGTATCTCCGATGACAGAAGCAGCATGAACTTCTGTTCCCTTTCCCCCTAGGTTTCCTTCTTCAATCCATTTTTTGGCATTGTCCCACGCAGCCCCTGCATTGGCCATGAATATCCCCAGGAGAACTCCAGTGGCTGTGGCTCCTGCCAAGAATCCGCCAAGAGACTCAGGGCCGATAAAAAAGCCGATAACAAGAGGAGCGACTATGGCTAACAGGCCAGGAAGTATCATTTCCACCAAAGCTCCACGAGTTACAATGTCAATGCAGCGGTCAGAATCAGGCCTGGCCTTTCCCTCCATTAGGCCTTTTATTTCTTTGAACTGTCGTCTTATCTCCAGGACCATTTTATCAGCTGTTTTACCTACAGCCTTCATCGTCAAGGAGGCAATAACAAAAGGCATAAGAGCTCCGATGAGAAGGCCGATGACTGTTTCAACATTGGTCAGACTTATGAATTTGAGATTTGTAGTTTTCTGGAAGGCAGAGAAGAGAGCAAGAGCGGTCAGGGCAGCGGAGCCTATAGCAAATCCTTTGCCAATAGCAGCAGTAGTGTTTCCTAAAGAGTCGAGTTTATCCGTTATCTTTCTTATGTTCGAACCTGCCTTGGACATTTCTGCTATCCCCCCAGCATTATCCGCAATCGGCCCGTAAGAATCCGTGGACATGACAATGCCGATAGTGGCCAGCATTCCCACTGCCGAAAGAGCTATTCCATAAAGCCCTGCTAATTTAAAGGAGATGAAAATAGCAGCTCCGATAGTGAGAAGAGGAAGGATAGTACTCTGGAAGCCAACAGCGAGCCCGGTTATGATAGCTGGAGCGCTCCCTGTTTGGGCTGTTCTGGCAATGGTTTTAATCGGGGGGCCAGAAGTAAAATACTCGCTTTCGAGTCCTATCAAAACTCCAGCGAGCATACCGCTCAATACTGCCCAGAATACGCTTAAGTCCCCCAGAATGATCTTTACGGAGAAAAATGCTCCGGCTAAGAATAACAGACCGCTGATGTAATATGCATTCCTTAGGGCTGATTGAGGGCTGATATTCTTTAAAGCGTTAATAGAGAAAACTCCGATGATGGAACTGAGAAGGCCGACTACGATCAAAAGCAACGGCAGGGACATATACTTGAGGGCAGGAGTCAAAGTTGAACCTATAGCCATAGAGGCGATGACAGAGCCAACATAGGATTCAAAGAGATCTGCTCCCATCCCTGCAGTATCTCCTACGTTATCGCCGACATTATCAGCAA
>SMTZ1_10016854_pt1 | contig 13336 bp, 14 predicted proteins | sample DeeMarSWOR136_30_FD_25667 | JGI IMG/M metagenome (IMG submission 25667) | reverse complement strand
CGCCTGCGGTAGCAATGGATTTCAAAGGAATTGTTAGGAAGCTCCAAAAAGCCCTTCACAGATTCAGCCTCCAATCCCGCATTAGACTGCTTTTGCGTTCAAAGTCGACGGCGCTGGAAAAGAAGTTGAAAAATTCTTTGCTTGAGAAAATTCGAGAAGACACCACCCTTGAGAAAGCTGTTTACGAACTTGGAGTTTCAAACAACATTCTTCATAGTTCGGGTTTTAAAGAAATGATAACCAGGGGAACTGAAGAGTTGAGGAACGAAGGCTGGATAAGCCGAGAAGAAAAAGAAGACCTCTTGAAAAACTATCTCTAGTGCTTTTCTTTTCCATATCTACATGCCTTTTGGCATTCTGTGCACATTAGATGAGAGTTTTTCGATAAAGATGGTTCATACAGTCTTAGCTCTTCAGCATACTTGGAAATTTCCTTATATATTAGGTGCATTCCGACAAGACATTTGGTGCCATCCACCTTGTAAGGTGCCAAGGCACCTACTGGGCAAGCTTTAATGCAGTTTTCGCAATCTCCGCATAGATCTTGGTCAGAAGGCTTGTCTGGCGTCATTTCCGTATTTGTTAAAACAGGGGCTAGGCGTATCCATGGACCAAAAGTGGGATTTATTATTAATGCGTTTTTGCCAAAGTTTCCAAATCCAGCCAACTGTGCTAACCGTTTGTGTGAGACGGAGTTGAGTCGAATTGCCTTGTAGTTCTTCTTCTCTAGATGATGAATCACTGCGAGCGATAACGTTCTCAGTGGAAGGTAGCCTGGATAAACCCATTCATCGCCTTTTCGTATGGCTATTTCAAGCATGTCATCCCAAACATGATAGCCCAAGACAACAATGGACTTCGCGTCGGGCATAATATCTGTGGTTTTCCTTGTGTATTCTTTCAGATACTTGGAAGTGCATCAATAGCACTTGCAGGAACAATTCCCACTAAATCGGCGCCAGCCTTCAATGCAACCTCTTTAATCTCCTCTGCCAGTTGCTTTGCTTCTAAATCAGCTTTCAATGTTTACGTCCACCATTCAGTTAACATGCTAGAAACTAAAGTTAAAATTCTTTTGAAACATAAATGACCTAAAATATGGTTATAAATGTGCAGGGCTAATTCCAAAATGGAAGAGGTGTAGGTGACTACCGAAAACAAAATCGTGGAAAGGAAACTTCTTTTGAAGCGTGCCTTTTCAGTAAGTAAGTTGTTTGAAATCGGTATGAATCTAAACCTTGCCTTTTTTAACCGTTTCTCCAGCCAATGGGACATCGATGAAGATGAGGCTGCTTTAGAAATAGCCTCTAGCATAAGTGAAGCACAGCTTAAGCAAGTTTTTGATAAGTTTAAGCCTCGGAAATGGGTTGCTTTTAGAGGTCAATATTACACGTTTGAGAATGGAACTTTTCTATTGGAAGGCTCTTGGAAAAATCTCCAGGCAAATATTCGTCAAGTAAAGCAAAAGTTTAGAAGAAACGCTCTTGCTGTTTTGAAGACTCTGGTAGAAGCTGGCAGAAGTTGCAGCCTAAAAGATATTAGGCACAATCTGAAGCGGAGTGTTGATCCTCTTCCAATTCTAACCGAACTGGAACAACTGAAAGTGGTAGCAACAGCCTACAAAGGTGACCAATATCAAGAATGGAAAATTCTGGAAGAAATTTCTTCTTTAATATGGCAAGAGCTGGGAGCGCCGCGAAAAGTAGCTCCTTCTGCGGTCGTTTCAGCAAAACCCGCTGTTCAAAAAGAAGAGGTGGATTACGTGGACCTAGAACGTCAACAAATCAGCCAAATGGATAGAGAACTCGACGAATACCTAAATGATTTGCTGAAGCATAGACTTGACGCCACAATTAGGTTTGGAAAAACCTTCTCTGTAAGTCTTTTGGCCACTTATTTGAAAGAACTTTTTGGACCAATCTTATACTTTGACAGTCTGCTCAGTATAACGCAGCAATATGGACTGGCCAATTCGGAAAATGGAAAAACAGGCATGCGAACAGGCTGGAACCTCTCCTTGTTCGGTGAGCCAGGCACCGGAAAAAGCTTTTCAACCCGTGACATGATTCTTGGGAAGCCTGATGCTAAAGTTTATGCGCATGGAATTCCTGGGCGTAACCGTTACGCTGGTGGCGTGACGCCTGCTCGTTTTATAAGAATTGGCCAAGCCTATGTTAGTCGAACTTTCAATTTTGTCGTTCCAGAATTTAACGATTGGTTTCGGTATAAGGGCATGGTTGAGCCTTTAAAGCTAGCAATGGAAAGAGCTATAATCAGGTACGAACTGCATCGAGAAGTGGTTGGTCCCTATATGTTTGACTCTTTTTTTAGTGTAAACTATAACGTGACAACTTTTGGCAGAGGCTATGAAGTAACAGTTCATGATCCAAACTTTAATGCCGTTGAAGACCGCATGCTTTGTCGTTTACATCGAAGCCAGATGAAACTTGCCTTAGGCGAGATTGACACCAAAAAGGGAGCTCGAAAAGTCAGAGACCATCTCACGCTTGTCTATGCTATACAAACTAGTCATCCATTGGTGAAAGGACGTTTTCCTCAAAGGCCGGTGATGATTACGCCTCAAGCCTATGACATGATTAAAAAGGCTAGGGAGCTCATTTTGGAGAATATTCCACGTGAAGTTGTAAGCTTCTCTGCGCGGCTAGAAAAAAGAGCCATGCGGTTTGCCTGTGCGGCTTCTCTTCTCAATTATTTCCATTCAAACCTTGACTATGTGCCAGTGAGCGAAGACGCGCTTCAATATGCGACGCAGTTGTATGTGGAAGAAGCTTCGGTGAGATCTAGGGAAGAGTTTAAGCCGCAAGAAGTATTAAGAAAACTGTTCTAGAGCCTTCGCTTCTTCAGTTTGTGTTTGCGTTTGGTTTCTGTTTCCACATGAATAAAGCTGAATTCTAAGCCGCAGATGGGACATGCCCAAGTATGCCCTGTGTCGATTTGCTTAACTGCCTCTTTACTCAGTATTTTCAACTGCTTCTGCTCTTCAAATTTTTTTAGTCCTTCCTCAGGCGTTATCGATGACAAGGCCCATGCGCGTTCGAGTAGGAACAGGGTTATCATGGCTTTTTCGTCTTCAGCCTTTGTTAATGTGACAATGTGCTTCCCTGGTGCTGTCCTGCCTGTTGCTTCCTCATAGGTTCGAATCTGAAAGTTCTTTCGAATAAAGGCGGGAACATCTTCTATCTGGTTCACAACTTTTCGGCGAACCTTGTCGTTTTCGTCTGCACGAGAAAGCGATATGATGTCATAATATAGGCTTTCATCTTGGCTCTTTTGAAAAACCATAGTGTTGCCTTCAAGCTGAGCGAAACGAACTCCAGGCGGACACTTGATTGCCTTCACAAGAACCTTGCCGAGTTCTCTGTCAACGCATAGTTTGAAGAGCCAATCTCTGGTGAGGAAATCTTTAACTCGGTAAAAATGAACCTCTCCCTTCCGCAATTGTCGTTGGCTTAAGTCGTACCAGGCGTCTTCGGGTCTTTCCTCAATCTTCGCAATTTTGATTTCTTTAAGGAACTGCAAACTGGTATCAACCTTACTGTTGATGTTTAGAGTTTAACGCTTAGATGTCTTAAAGTTAATGGATTCCTCTTCTTTTTCTTGGCTTGTAAAGCATGAATGTGTGTCCTCGGACTTCGATTAGGGTTGACTCTGTTTGTGATGCGACTTTTGTGGCTATGCATTTGGCTTTTTCTTCCTTGAGGGCTGTTTTCAGAATTTTGGCTTTTATCATTCCTCTTTTTTCCAGTTGGTTGTTTATTTCGCTTGTTATTCGATCTGTTGCTCCTTCTTTTCCAATCCACACTGTAGGTTTTTCCGTACTGAGTTCCTTTTTTATTCGGCGCTTCATTCGTCTAGTTAGCGTTTTTTCTCCTCCTTTTTCCTCAGTGGTATACGCATGTGTTTGCTGCAGTTGAGGCATGTGATGACCACGTGGGGTTCTCTCCTCTGCTTAATACGGACACGACAGTTTACACCTGGGTAAATAAAGCTTTTACAATGCCTGCAAATTAGTCGGCGGTACTCAAGCGGCAACCTCAGCCTAGTGCGCATGGCTATTCTTCTGGCGATTTCAACATAACGTTGTGCCAATCTCGGCTCTTCGTGTATGACTTTTTTTGCTAGACAGAAAAGAATGTGAACGCGTTCCATGGCTATTCGTTTTGTTTCGTTCATTCCGTGTAGAGCGCTCCAAGCTATGTTGGGCTGAAGTTGAACATAAAAAGATTGGCAATGTCTAATGTGCACGCTAAATAGCTTTGGAACACTAAAAGAGACTGTCTGATTTGACCCCTGTAGCAAAGTTAAGGTGTTTTTCGGAATTTTATAGCTTGCCCCGACAACTCTAGTTCATAGATCTGGTTCACGTCGAAGTCGATGCCGAGCAACTCGTATTCTTGTTCTGTTAAGAATAGGATTATTTTTGGAAAGGCAAACTGCGCTTTGGTTCTAGCCATCGGAAGTTGTTGTTGAAGAGCTTGAACAACATCGCGGACTATCTTGGCCTCTTCGGTTTTGGGCTGTATGGCAAACCTTGGAATGACACGTTCTTCAACCAGTTCTATGCGTTTTCCAAGATTTCCTTCGGGGTCTCGAATTGATTCTATTCGTTGAACTCTGACCCGTATCAAACGTATTCACCACAACACTACATGACTCGCTTAGAAGGCTTTATGCATTTCCCAAAAGCCACAGACACAAACGATTTATTCTTATACGTTGTGCGCGCGTTTTTGAGCCTCTAGAACCATTAATATTAATAAGCGGCACATCTTTATGCATTCATAACTGTGTGAGGTGAATGGCGAGACAATGCCTAGGGATCCTGTCTGCGGCGTAATTCTGGACGAAAAGACAGCCAAATTTAAGATCAGGCATGAAGGAGAAACTTATTATTTCTGTAGTGTGAAATGCAAAAAGAGATTCAAAAGGAATCGTAGGAAATTTGTGAAGTAGACTGGGTTCTCGGTGTACGTTTAGTATCTTCTTCTTCTCTGGTAACCTCTTCTTTCACCGTATCTGGGTCGACTATATCGCCTTTCTTGTTCGTATCGTTTATCAGACAAATTGTTCTCTGTGTTCACTTCTGTTACGGGGGATTCTTCTAGGAGTTCGAAGCTGCCGTATCTCCCTATGTTTAGGCGCATGTTCCCTCTGAACAAGTTCACGTAGCCATTTGTAATGCTTAGGGTGGCTTCTTCATTTATTTTGTCTATGTTTTCGTCCCAGAGCGTTAGGTATACGCATCCTGTTTCATCTCCGACCAAGGCATCTGCAACTCTGCGAACGGAATAGTCTCTTCCTGTGACGTTCCTAACTTCGCTTTTGGAGATCACCTTCACAATGGTGTTCACTTCTCTCGAATTTGGGGTCAATTTCTCTATCTTTACCAACTCTTTACTTTCGGATTGTTCTTCATCTGACATGTTTTCTACACTCAATTCAGTCCGTCATGCTCATTGAGCAGCGCAGTTTTTAAGGGTTGTGGAATAGGTATGTGCGTGTATATACCTTTTTAAATTAAAAGAAGACAAAACTGTTAGTCCTCTTGCTTCTTGTGCATGTGCATTCGTCAAGTAAAGAAGTAGTCTTATATTGCGACTAGTGTAGGCATAAAAGCCAGAAAACTAAATTACCCCTCATGATTATTTGCATAAAGAGTTGTTAATTGTGCCATATTATGTCTATGTCATACTTTGTGAAGATGGCAGTTATTACACTGGGTATGCCAAGGACATATACTCGCGTGTTAAGCGACATGTGAGAGGCATTGGGGCTAGATACACTAAACTTCACAGGCCCAAAAGGCTTGTTTACATAGAAGAATTTGACACTAGAACAGAAGCTATGAGGCGAGAAAGGCAAATAAAGAAGTTAGGCCATGACGATAAGCATAAGTTAGTAAGCCGCGCTGACAATCCATGTGATTCTTTGTTTTGTGAGCTGTCTATGCTATTATGAGAAAGAGTTATAAGGGCTACAAAAGTCGATATGTACGTCCAAACATAACGAGGCTTAACAAATGAACCGAACATTTGCGTTATGGTTGATTTTGCTCATCTCTGCAATAGTTGGCTCAGTTGCTGCAACCACCTTCTATCTTCGGGTCAATGTGAGAGAACGTCTTATAATCTCAACTACAACAAGCCTCTACGACACTGGGCTCCTAGATGCAATTGAAAACGCATTCGAAGCCAGATACCCGATAGACCTTAACTTCATCTCGGTTGGGACAGGCATAGCCATCAAGCATGCAGAGAGAGGTGACGCAGACTTAATACTTGTACACGCGCCAGCACAAGAGCTAAAATTCTTAACAGACGGAATCGGAGTTAACAGAAAAGTCATAGCCTACAACTTCTTTGCCATAGTTGGACCAGAAACAGATCCAGCAAAAATCACTGAAGTCCCACCATCAGAAGCTTTGCAAAAGATTGTTGAAAGTGGAAGAGACGGAAACACCCTCTGGATTTCAAGAGGAGACAACTCTGGAACCCATTCTAAAGAAAAGGCTTTGTGGACTACATCTGGCTTCGACTGGGAAACGTTGTCCAAGGAATCCTTGTGGTATATTAACGCTGGCTCAGGAATGGGCGCCACACTCAAGATAGCAGAAGAAATGTCAGCCTATACTCTTGCTGATATGGGCACATACCTCAAATATTACAAGGATGACTTGATTTCACTGAAAGTGCTGGCAAGCCAAGGAAAAGAACTGCTCAATGTCTACAGTGCGATAGCCGTCAACCCAAAACTTCATTCCAATGTAAACTTCAAGGGTGCCATGACTTTCATTAAATTCCTCATATCAGAAGACGGACAACAAATTACTGCACAATATGGCAAAGACACCTATGATCAAAGCCTATTTGATCCAGCAGTGAAGAACCTCGAAGAAAACACAAACCAAGCCAAGTGGATAAGAGAATTCGCCTTCTTTGATAGTTACGAATGTCCACCAGAATATCGCGTGAATTATGAAGACCTTTATGACTAATAATGGGAGCGCGTTTCGTTTTGGTAATGGAAATCATTGAAGGATTAGTAAAGGCTTTTGAACTAATCATTTCTGGAAACGCCACAGTTATAGAAATCACTACAAGGTCAGTTTTGGTCTCAGGCTCAGCCACACTTCTCTCAGTCTTATGGGCAGTCCCAATAGCAACAGCTCTTGGCTTATATAGGTTTAAGGGTAGATTCGTCTTAAAAGGGATGTTCAACGCTCTCTTGGGCGTACCGACTGTAACGCTAGGACTTATTCTCTACCTTTTTCTTTCAAAGTCGGGTCCTCTAGGCTTCATGGGTATATTATATGACCCAGCGGGGATAATACTTGGTCAAGCCATCCTTGTAACTCCGATAGTTGTAAGTTTCATTGCAAGCGCCATCGAATCTGTTGATCCAGAAATTAAGGATTTAGCCAAGACTTTGGGGGCGTCAGAGTTTGAGGCTTCCATGGCTGTGCTGAAAGAATCGTTGAGCGGAGTTGTCTTGGCAATCACCGCCAGCTTCAACAGAGCCATAGCAGAGTTAGGTGTCGCCCTGATGGTCGGAGGAAACATAAGTGGTCGCACAAGTGTTTTAACCACTACTATCACCCTTGAAACCAACAAGGGAAACATAGCGCTTGGAATAGCATTAGCAATAATACTCTTGCTGATAGTTTCAACATTAAGCCTTTCAATCAACTTAATTCAGAGGCGCAAAGCATGAAGCTCATAATCGAACTCAAAAACATAACGAAACAATACGAGAAAATAACGGCATTAGACAGGATTGACTTAAATGTCGCAAATGGCGAGATTCTAAGCCTCCTTGGTCCAAACGGTGCAGGCAAGACCACACTATTACGAATAATGACTGGCATCGAAAAACCAACAAGCGGCAAAATATTCTTCAAAGGCGCGGAAGTCAACCACAAGAACATAGATAAAGTGAGGCTAAACGCTACAATGGTTTTCCAGAAAACTGCCTTGTTCAACACGAACGCCTACAATAACGTTGCTTACGGGTTAAAACTCAGGGCGCTTCCTAAACAAGAATTGAAGAGAAGAGTTAAAGAAGCCCTGAAAATAGTGAAACTGGAAGGATATGAAAAACGATCAGCAAAGAAACTTTCGGGCGGCGAACAGCAAAGAGTAGCCCTTGCAAGGGCGCTAGTGCTCGAGACAGAACTCTTGCTACTAGACGAACCCACAGTCAACATTGACCCCAAAAACGCTTCAATCATAGAAGAAGCACTCACGTTGGTTAACAAACAAAAGAAAACAACAATAGTCATAGCAACACACAACATGTTCCAAGCAGAAAGCCTCGCCAAAAGAGCAGCACTTCTCCTAAACGGAAAACTGAGAGAAGTCGCCACGATCCAAGAAATCTTCAAAACTCCATCCAAATATCTTGCAAGCTTTGCGAGACTGGAAAACTCCTTTTCGGGCATTTCAGAAACAACCTCAGAAGGCACTTCTCTAATAGACATAGGCGAAGGAGTTCAAATAGAAGCAACTATTCAGAGAACCGGGGAAGTGACAATCTACGTGAGACCCGAAGACATCATTGTTTCGAAGAAGCCCATTTTATCCAGCGCCAGAAACATGTTCAAAGGAAAAATCATCGAAATGGTTGACCTCGGACCAGTAATGAGGCTGAAAGTTAAGGCTGGAAGAGAGTTTGTTGTGCAGGTGACTAAACGGTCGTTCAGCGAGATGCAGCTCAACATGGGCTCCAAGGTTTTTCTTGTCTTCAAAGCCTCAGTAGTGCAAGCGGTCTAGTCATGGTTTGACTTCGCTTTTTTCTTTTTCTAGCTCATAAAAGATAACGAGAGCCTCGCCAAGCGTGATTCCAAGATTGGTTGCTAGGTCTGTTGGCCTTATGTCTGCCTGTTCATGTAAAGCGACATCCCTTGTGTAGGCTTTATGATGCGGATACATAACCATAGTGTGAACAGTTTCAACAAGAATCGGCCAGAGAGGATTATCCGTGTATTCCTGCCAGTTCATAAGGAACCCTAAATACAGTTGGTAACCGCAAGATATATCTTACAGGATTCTCAGCAATAGCAATCCTAACCAACGAAACGCAAACGGTGATCGCTTATTGAAAATCAGGGCTGTTATCTTCGACCTCGACGGCACGATAGCAGATTTTAACCTCGACTATATGGCGTCAAGAGCCGAAATCATCCATTACCTAGTCGAAGAAGGCTTTCCCCGGTCCATATTTTCAATGAGCGACAACCTATTCGAAATACTAAACAAAGCAGAAATCTTCTTGAAAAATCATCATAAAGAGAAACAAGTTGAAAAAATAAAAACGTCTATTTTTTCCATAGCCGCAGAATATGAAATTGAAGCTGCCCGCACAACCAACCTGATACCAGGAATCCGAGAAGCTTTGAAAGCTTTAAGAAAGATGAAGCTTAAACTCGCAGTGTTCACGATTAACGGCAAAAACTCGGTGAAACACATTCTGTATTTTGATACTGTCATCACCCGAGACGATGTCTTGATGGTTAAACCGAATCCCGTTCATCTGAAAACTGCATTAAACGCGCTTAAGGTTAAGCCGAAGGAAGCAATTGTTGTCGGAGACAGCGTTTGGGACATGAACAGCGCCAGAGCACTTAAGGTGTTCGCAGTTGGAACGACAACTGGAATAGCGACTCCGCAGGAACTAACGAACGCAGGAGCCCACTGCCTGGTTTCTTCGCCAACCGATATAATCACACTGATAGAGCAACTGAACAAAAAGAACTAAGAAGTAGCCTCCAAAGGTTTGAAGTAATATCTTGGCCATTGAGGCCACTCAGACGGCAAGACTGTGTCGAAATCTATGATTTTGTCAGATTCAACATTGCGTAACATGCCGGGCAGTTTAGGCCCCTCAGTTAATTCCACAATGCCGACGACATAGGGAATCATGCTTTCGAATTGTTTGGGCGAAACGTGAATAATTGTATAACTGAGTAGCTTGCCCTCTCCCTTAAGTTGAATCCATTCCAAATCCTTTGAGTAGCAGTCCGTGCACATCGGTCTAGGTGGAACAAGAAGTTTGTTACATTTTCTACATTTGGCAGCCATCAGTTTCCTCTTTGAGATATACTTGTAGAAGCTTTCAATGGAAAACAGCAACGGAGCTTCTGCCATCTTTTATCCTCTCCTAAAAATATGCACGGTAGCAGTGGCACCGGAACCGCCCACATTATGAGCTAAGCCTATTTCTGCTTTTTTCACCTGTCTCCTTTCGGCTTGTTCTGTCAGCTGCAAGAAAATCTCATAAGCCTGCGCAGTGCCAGTTGCGCCTACTGGATGACCTTTTGACTTCAAACCGCCGCTTGTGTTCACGGGAAGCTTTCCTTCAAGCGTTGTTGTGCCAGTTTCAATCATTTTCCCGCCTCTTCCTAACTCACAGAAGCCTAAGTCTTCGTAGGCTATGATTTCAGCTATGGTAAAGCAATCGTGGACTTCGGCTACGTCTATGTCGTTTGGCTTGACTCCAGCCATATTGTAGGCTTCTTTTGCCGCGAGCTTTGCTGCTTTTAAGGTTGTGAGGCTTTCACGTTCATACAAGCCTATTGTGTCGCTGGCTTGCCCTGACCCTATAATATGTACTGGTGTGTCTGTGAATTTCTTTGCCAACTCTGGCTTTGTCAAAATCAGGCAACTAGCTCCATCTGTGATTAAAGAGCAATCGTAAAGTTTCAACGGCCAAGCGATTATGCGTGAATTCAAAGCCTTTTCTAAGCTGACTTCTCTCTGCATGTGTGCTTTCGGATTTAACGCTCCATTATGATGATTCTTGACGGCAACTAACGCCATCTGCTCTTCGGTTGTGCCATATTTGTGCATGTGAACTGTTGCCATAAGCGCGTAAAGGCTTGGAAAGGTTAGACCGTGCCACTGTTCAAACGGGAAGTCCGAAGCCATTGCTAAAAACTCTGTTACGTCTGGTGTGGTTCTATGTGTCATTTTTTCAACGCCGCCAACAAGTATTATGTCATAAAGTCCGGAGAGCAAGGCTAGAATTCCGATGCGTAATGCAACTCCAGATGATGAACATGCGCCTTCCGTTCTTAAGGCTGCTGATGGCAATAAACCAGCCCAGTCTGCTAATGTTGGGCCGGTGTGTCCCTGATGCTCATAAGACTCGCCCATGTGGCCAATGATTACAGCCTTAACGTCGTTTTTGGGGTCAAGATTGGGACATCGCTCAAACGCCTCTGTCACAGCTTCAGCGAAAAGTTCTCGTCCATAAACACCTTCTCGTCTGCCGAACTTTGATAATCCAGCGGACACGATTGAAACAAGAGGTTTGCCAACCAACGCTTTCCCATCCAAGAGTGAATGCAGATTGTTTCTTTTGAGAGTGCAATATTGTGGTTGAACAACTATTTAAATGAAGACTGGGGATGTCTCTCGCAAGCTCCCCATTTTTCTATATAAATAGGATTCCTGTTAGTGTGAACTACATAAATATGAATTATTGCATACTGGAATAGGCGACATCAATAGGACCTATGGTAGAGGAACAATGTGATTAGAATTCGAGAAGCTGCCGAAAAGGATAATGAGGCTCTTATTGAACTTCAGAAACGATGTCCACAAGGTACTAGCTTTATCCTTGGTGTCGACGACTCACCTGATTACTTTGACCGTTCCAGACCCTTTAAAGACTGGCATGTTTTCGTAGCCATTGAAGATGGCAGCATAGTTGGTTCTGCAGCTTGTGCAATCAGCGATACCTACGTAGGAGGTAGACAATTCAAGACAGCCTACGAGTATGGCTTCATAGTTGATTCACATCACCGACGAAAAGGAATCGCAATAAAACTGCAAGACCACATAGAACATATTGCCCGTGACAAGAACGTTGACTTACTACATCTAAACATTGCGGAGGATAACCTGCCTTCGATAAACTTGTTTTCGAAAATGAGTTTCAAGAAATTGAAGGAGTGTGCAACATTCTCTTTGATGGCTTACAGAAAGCAGAGAATTGTAAGAGTAACGAACATAAGGAAAATGTAGAAGAGTAATGTTGGAAGAGTAGTAAATTTGATTAACGAGATGTATCAAGATTACGACTTCTTCACTCCTTTCAAAACCAGAGACTTTATAGAGTACGTTGGAAGGATGCCCTACTTCGACTTTCATAACATTCTCGTTTTTGAAGATAATGAGGGAATTAAGGCCTGTTTAGGATACTGGGAATACGACAAGGTAAGAAAATACATCGTAAAGAGATTCAATTGGAAGATGAAAGCTCAGATATTTTTGATGAGGCTAATCGGGTTGTTCACCAAAATGCCCAGCATTCCGATGCAAGGAGAACCACTCTTGAGCTACAACTTGACCACGTTGGCTTACAAGGACTCGGAAAGCATCACAGAATTGATTAAGCACGTGATCAACTTAGCTCTGGAGAAGGAAATCAACTTTATACATATACCTCTAGATCCAGAGAGCCAAGCTGCTGCAGCGCTTTCACAATTCAGGCATGCCAAATTAAAACTACACTTCTTCATCAAGCCTCTAAAACAGAAAGACTTCCCTAACCTTGGAGAAAGGAAATTGTACATCGACATATCCGAGATATGATCGCAATTTCTGCCAAAACTGAAATCGTATTTTTTGGGGTGCTTGGTCTTGGTTTAATGTCTTTGTCAAGCTACTTGTTGCTCAGATTTAAGTTAAAGTCAGGTGTGACCTGTTTATCAAAGATAGATAGGTATCTGAAGTGTAAAACAACATAACTAAAAGTCATGTGCGCGTGCGACTTCTGAATAGTTCCAGCTATCAGTGTTATACTGAAAGGAGAAAAACTCTTAGAAATTCTGAATTAGCGCGTTGCTCTTCAAAACCTGGTTCACAGGATTTTATGGTATAATCGGCCATTTGTCCATCTGCTGTTTTCTTTTTATATCAATATTCGTCGGATATATTTTATTGACGATGACCCATTTGTCACGGGTCTTTAACATATGGTAGAGATCGATATACCTTTCAGTTATCTTTTCACCAGCTTCCGACCTAGTTCCAAAAGCTAAATCGATTATCACTGAAGCAGCATTACCGATTATGTTAAGAGATCTTATTTTCCAGTGAACAGTTGCATTACTAAAGTCTTCTCCCTTAACTCTCTCTCTTTCACCCATCTCTTTCCAGTGATCTCTCAAGACATGACTGATCTGACCCTGACCCCTGGACACTCCAATACTGAGTCCTTCCCCGTAAAAGGTTTCGCTGATCTTGTCATAATCCAGTGTTCGGAGTCCATCGAAAAAAGTTTCCAGTGTTTTCCGGATCTCTTCCTCTTCTGA
>SMTZ1_10005893_pt1 | contig 13336 bp, 10 predicted proteins | sample DeeMarSWOR136_30_FD_25667 | JGI IMG/M metagenome (IMG submission 25667) | reverse complement strand
CCTTCCTCCTTATCCGTTTTTTTAAGGAGCTTACCATTAGCGGCCCACTTTGTTTAAGCCCCCAGGCCTACATAGGATCTAACTGTATCCTTGAATTTCCGCTGACCCCCATAAATGCAAGGTTTCTTTCGCATATCGATAATTTTGGCTCGCCTCCCTCCGCAATGACCCATCTTGAATCTATCGACTTAAGCCTTTGATGTGAAAGGATTCTTAGGACACCAGCAGGAGTATTACCTTCTCTGTTCTGAACGGATTTTTCTTGCAGTTCTTTTAATCTTTCGGCTTCCTCTTCTTTTTCAATCTGCTCGTATAGCTCCGCTATATTCTCGCAAACACTTGCCACAAGGGGATGGTCTGGCACCAAGACGGCTTTCTCCAGGGTGTTCTTGAGGGCTTTTTTAAGAACCAGATACTCTAACAAAAAATGTCCAGCTTTAGGGGTTCACTCCATCCGGTTCAAAAAGGGTTTGACTTTTTTACCACTGTGGTATAAGGTTGGATACATTTTGAAGACCTCATTATTACGATGTCGAGTAGCTCATAACTTAAATCTTATGGCGTGAGATATGAGAGAAGGTTTCTGGAAGGTACCGATACGCAGCCTCTGGGGGTTTTTTCTATCTTCTTGGAGATGGTTCGACAGCAGGTGAACGGTCTATTCGACAGGCCATCCAGCCTTGATGAATAACCAACCAATTGAGGAGAACTATGAGGAAAGATTCCATGAGTCTAACGCAACGGCGAGTTCCTTGTGCTTTTTAGCTGCGTTTTGACATCACCAGGCGTGGTAGCGTAATCACCTACGAGAGTAAAACTAGATACAAGGAAATTTCTCAGCAATTTAACATTAGAGATGGAGAGGAGCGAAGATGGAAAGGGATCATTATCTGTTTTGCCCTGGTCCTGTATTGGTATCGGAGAGGGTTCGCAAAGCATTGCTACATCCGCAAGTGGGCTACAGAATGCCGACCTTCGAGAAAGTGATTCAAAACCTTCAGAAAAACCTTCTAAAGGTTTATAAAGCAAACGAGGAATACACAGTTCTGTTAATCACCGGGTCGGGCACTGCAGCAAACGAGACGGTTATTTCCTCCTACTTCGCTCCAGGGGATGAAGCACTTCTCGTCAAAAACGGAGAATTCGGGTGTCGTCTTGAGGAAATCCTAGATATCCATGGAGTGAAAACGACAGTTCTCAATTATGAATGGGGAACGCGTCCTGAGGTGTCCGACGTTGAAGACCGATTGAGGAAGAATGCAAGAATCAAGGCCATTCTCATGGTCTTTCATGAAACCAGCACCAGTGTGATCAATCCTGTGAGGGAGGTGGCAGAGCTGGCTCGTCGGTTTGAGAAGACTTACATTGTTGATGCTATTAGCGCCTTGGACTCAGAGGATTTGGACGTTTTAAGGGATTACATGGATTTCTGTACGTGTTCGTCCAACAAATCTCTAAGCAGTCTGCCAGGAGTCGGAATTATCTGTGTCCGGGTATTGAAAATAGAGGAGACGAAGAACAGCAAACCCAGGGTGGCCTATCTCAACCTCAAGAAACTTCATGAGTCGTCGAAATACCTTCATACCCCCAATACGCCCTCTGTGACAATGTTCTATGCTCTGGATGCTGCCGTTGAAGAGCTTCTGGATGAAGGCCTTGAAAACCGAATCAATCGCCATAAACGATGTACCAGGATCATACGAGAAGGTGTCAGGGTAATGGGCTTACGTACGCTCATCGACGATGAAACTGCCTCCAACACCGTCACCTCGGTTCTTTTACCCGAGGAGATCGAGCTGGAGGATTTTATTCAGATGCTAGACGATAAAGGATACACTGTCTACCCGGGCAAACGACACCTGAAGGAGCGAAACATGTTTCAGATTGCCAACATGGGTCAGATCTATGAGGACATGTGCCACGACTTATTGAGGGCTATGGCCGAGACCTTGGAGGAGTTGGCACCGCGACGGGCGATGGCAAGGGATGCCCTTGCCGAGGCTATGAAGTAGGCTAGATAGACGATTGGTAGACGGTTGAATCAGCAAGTCAATCTAAGGTGGAGCCATTTTATCGGCGGCTCAAAGAATGTTGGAAAACAGCCTGCCATGAGAAGATCAAAAGCTGTGGGATTTTAGCTCATTGACATTATTACCTGACAAAAATATTTTTTTCAAAAAAAGGGAAACTAGCAAAATGCCTTGGGAGTGTCGAAATCTTCCTGGAGTTGGCGCGCTGATTACGACTGGAAGGATTTTTGAAAACTAGATGATATTCAATGCTTAATACGGTAAAGAGACGGCCCAGGCGAAATAAAAGAAAAGGGGTGACGGGTAGAAAGATCTCAAAGGAGGATTTTCAAGAGGGGGTAGAATCGGGAGAGATGAAAAATGAACTGAAGAGGGCGATAGGCTTAGGATCCCCGGGTCTGCCGTCTGCCAAAAATCAAGGAGGGCCAATTATGAAAAAGAGAAGGGGAGCAAAAAAAGAGGTGACGCGCAGGGATTTCCTAAAAGTGGCGGGGTCGGCTGCCACAATCACCTTAGCCAGTGCAAGCATCGGCCCTTTCATTCGGACGAGCAAGGCTGCTAAACTGGAGATTCGGTGGCTCGGTTGGGAGCACTATAATGTAAAGAAGCTGACAGCAGAGTTTGAAAAGATCAACAAGTGTAAGGTCAGTGCCGGATTCTTCGACGCTAACTCCGAAGCTTACAACAAATTGAAAGCCGGAGGGACTAAGGATTTCGACCTCGTTATGGCCGACGGGTTCTGGCCGAGACTCTATGCTGAGCAGGGAATGTGTCAGCCCGTAGACTATGGAAAATTGAGTAACCTTAAATATGTCCATAGCGACTTTGTTCCCCCCCAATACGTCCTACTTCAAGAGGAAAAGGGCACCAACATGATTGCCTCTCCTAACTGCTGGGGAGGCTATGGATTTACCTATAATACTGAGAAGATCCCGACAGAAGATGCGCATACAATCTGGCTCCTGTTCAATGAAAAATACAAGGGCCATCTCTCCACCAGTGGTCGGCACGACGAAAACATCGCATTGGCTGGCATCTACGTTTGTTATCATAATGGGAGAACCAAGCAACCGAACTTTAACCCCTATCGGCTTACCGATGAAGAGCTTGAGGAAATTAAAAAAATGCTCATCAAACAGAAGCGGCTTCTCGTGATGCGGTGGCATGCAGTGGAAGACCTGGAGCGGATGATGAGGGCTCAGGTTGTTTGGGCATCTCCCGAGTGGTCTGGGATCTTCCGAAGGATCTATTTCGACTATGAGGCCGGGAAAACCAAGCTCAAAATGGACCATGTGCTTCAGCCCAAAGAAGGCGGATTAGGCTGGGTGGATACCTGGTGCATCACCTCTGGAGTGACCGGTAGCGAAAAGCTGGAACTCTGTCATAAATGGATTGATTGGCGGTTGAAACGTGAGAACATGGCCATCATCGCCCATGAGATCGGATGGTCTCCGTGTATCGACGTTAGGCCACTGATTCCTAAAGCAGATACGCTCACGTTGTTCCAGAATGAGACCCACAAGATTCATAGCTTGTACCAGTTTGACGCACCGGACAGGCCGGAAAAATGGGAAGAGATCTGGACCGCAGTCGAAGCAGCCTAACGCAATATGGACAGGAAGCAGGGGATCTTGCTTCCTGCCCTGAATTTACGCCTTGGGAAAGATGATGGAAAAAACAGTTGTTCGTTTGGAACAAGTGAGAAAGACCTTTGGCAGGGTTGTTGCGGTTGACCGCATAGATCTGGGAGTGAAAACAGGAGAATTTTTTGCCGTTTTGGGACCGAGTGGTTCAGGGAAGACGACCCTTTTGCGAATTATCGCAGGGCTGGAGACTCCTGACCAGGGGCGGGTCCTCATTGAAGATGAGGATGTGACCCTCTATCCCCCCTATGAAAGGTATACGGGAATGGTCTTTCAGGAGTTCGCTCTTTTCCCTCACAAAACCGTGGCAGAGAATATCATCTTTCCCCTAAGGATGCAGGGACACCTGAAAGATGAGCAGGAAAAACAGCTCAAGTGGGTCCTGAATCTGATCAAGCTGCCCGGTTATGAGGACCGCTTCCCACACCAGTTGAGCGGAGGGGAGAAGCAACGGGTCGCTCTGGCTCGTGGACTGGTCTCCCGACCTAAAGTGCTCATGTTGGATGAACCGCTGGCCAACCTCGACAGAGAACTGAGAAAAGAGATGGAAGTCGAGGTCCGAAGATTCCAGCTCGAACTTGGAATCCCCTTTATCTATGTCACCCACAATCAAGAGGAAGCTCTCACAATGAGTGATCGGCTTGCCCTGATTAAGGACGGCTCTTTGGTTCAGGTGGGGGATAAGCTGGAAATTTACAACCATCCCAAAACAAGCTTTGCGGCGGGATTTGTAGGTTCCTCCAATTTATTCGAGGGAGAAATAGTTGAGATAGAAGATGACGCCTTTGTGATGGATTATAAAGACCTCAAGATTCGGACGCCAAAGTGTGAAGGCGGGCAAAAGGGGGACACCGTTAAGCTCTTTGTCAAAACCGAACATATGGAACTGGGGAAACAACTGAAGGGTATAGAAAATACGATGGAAGGAATTGTCAGAGACTCCATTTTCAAGGGACAGTACGTTGACCATATTATCGAATTGAAAAACAAGGCAGTCATTACGGTGAGCCGAAACATTTCGGACAGGGTTCAGATCAAAAGAGAGGATATGGTTCAGGTCGGATGGAATATCCAGGCCGGACATGCTTTTACGGATTGAAATCATGGAGAAGGGAGAAGGTTTGATCAGCCGGGTGTTTCGGAACCGGAGGGTGAGAATTGGCTTTTTTGTGCTCCCGGCGACGGCTTATCTATTTGTCTTTCTAATTCTGCCCATGATATCAATTCTGATTTTTAGCTTCTGGAGGACAGAGCGGTATGTTTTGATTCCTGACTGGAATGTGCATAACTATGTGACCATCTTTACGCAATGGGCATACATTAAATTTCTCTTGAAGTCTATCACCATGGCCTCTTTTGTTTCGGCCATCTGCTTATTGTATGGATATCCAGTTGCCTATTTTGTCGCGAAAGAAGGAGGACGATATCGTCTTATTCTTTTGATACTGACGGCGGCTCCCTTCTTTACTGGTACACTCTTAAGGATAACGGCCATGCAACATATATTGGGTCCGATCGGTCTCCTCAATATGTTTCTGGCCAATATTGGCCTTGCACCCATACAGGTTTTGATGTACACGAATCTCTCCTCGTCCATCGGCTTCGTCTATCTGTGGATTCCTTTTATGATTTTGGCCATCTATCTGTCTCTCCTCAACTTCGATTTCGAGCTATTGGAGGTGGCTAAGATCTATGGGGCTAAACCTTTCAGGGCCTTCTGGGAAATTACGTGGCCCCTCAATTGGGTCGGAACGGTGGTCGGGCTCGTCATGGTATTCATCCCGACTCTCGCTGACAACGCGACCCCCCTCTTCTTAGGGGGGATGTTCGGTAAACTCTATGGAAACATCCTCTTTAACCAATTCGGGGAGTCGGGGACATGGGCCATGGGTTCGGCAATGGGGGTGGTTCTTTTCCTAGTTTGTTTTGCGGTGATCGCTGCATTTGGCCAGACAATCAACCTAAAACGGATGGGATATTTTGGGGGATAAGATGAGAACTAGGGCTGTTAGAGGATTGATCTGGCAGGAGATCATGCTCGTGCTGTTGTACGTGTTTCTATATTTTCCGATATTCTACATCATCTACCTCTCTTGCGCTAGGAATTCTGTCTGGCCTTTTCCCCCCGATTTCACCCTTGACTGGTACCGACGGCTTTGGATTATGAGTGATTTCCATGTGGGATTGGGTAACAGCATTTTGATTTCCGCTGGGACCGCTGTGATAGCTATGATCCTGTCAATGATGGGGGCCTGGGGACTGATGAAATACCGCTTTCGATATAAGGGGTTTTTCATATCTGTCTATTTGCTACCCATGTTCATCGCCCATATCTTGATCGGTGTCTCGACTTTGATGTTTAACCGCAACGTACTCCATATCCAGGCCAATATTTACAGTGCTATTGTTGCAAATGCCACTTACGGTATCTCCTTTGGATTCCTAATCATCCTGGCCCAGCTCATTCGGTACAATTGGCAGTTAGATGAGGTGGCTGCCGTTTTTGGGGCGAAACCATGGCGATCTTTTGTTGAAGTAACCCTTCCGAACATTTGGCCTGCGCTTTTTGGTGCTTTTCTCGTGTCCTTTATCCTCGCTTTTAACAATTTCGACGTTTCATTCTACAACCTTGGGGCTACACCGACCTTGCCGACAGTAACATGGGGAACCCTGAGGCACGGTATCGAACCCGAGCTCTATGCCTTATCCTCACTGATTATTGCTTTTGTTCTCCTGACCCTTGGTGTGCTGTATTTTCTGATTAGATTTGGGTGGGTGAGAATCGGAATTCCCGAAAAGTAGTCGGCGAGTTTCAACTTCCGAGACAGATTTTGTCTGAGACGTTTCAATCGCATCAGAACGTTTTTATAAGAGGGTGTTGTTGATGCCGAACTATATTCTAGCCGTGGATCAGGGAACTACGGTCACAAAATCGCTTCTTGTAGACCAACAAGATCGTTTCCCTCACGTTTCTCAGAAGGTTCTTCTCCCCATACACCCCCAGCCCGGGTGGGTGGAGATGGATCCAGTTCTCATCTGGCAATCCATAGAGGCAACTGTCTCTGAAACGATCCAATCGAGTGGGATAAGGCCCGGTCAGGTTGAGGCCATGGGACTTTCCAATCAAGGGGAAACGATTATTGCATGGGACAGAGAGACAGGTGAACCCCTGTATAATGCTATTACCTGGCAGTGCACACGAACTGGCGAACGATGTGAAAAACTCAAATCGTCCATCAAGGAAGCTACGATCCGATCCAAGACAGGCCTCGTTATTGACCCCTATTTTTCAGCCACCAAGATGCAATGGCTTTTGGAGAGGATTTCGAGGGTGAAGGGCGCTCTGGCCAGAAAGACCCTAATGATGGGAAACCTGGACAGTTGGATGATGTGGAGAATGAGTGGAAGGAAGGTGTTTGCCACCGATTTCTCTACGGCCTCGCGGACTATGCTATTCAATGTCCACACCTTGGATTGGGATGAGGAACTTCTTTCCCTCTTCAACATTCCAAAATGGATTCTCCCAACGCCAAAACCCTCTTCTCATTTTTTCGGTGAGACTGATCCAGAGTCTTTTCTTGGATTAAAAATCCCGATTACCGGTTCGGCCGTTGACCAGCCGGCGGCCCTTTTTGGGCAAGCCTGTTTCAACAGGGGGGAACTAAAAATAACTTATGGAACAGGGGCATTCATGCTTATGAATATCGGAACGGAGTTCTCTTTATCGAAGCACAACCTCCTGACGAGTGTCGGGGCCAATCTCGACGGGGAAGAGGTTCAGTATTACTACGATGGGGGGATCTATAGCGTGGGGGCCTCCGTCCTATGGTTACAAGAAAACCTCGGCTTAGTTGCTGATCCGAAGGAAACAGGGGAAACGGCGGAATCTTTGCCAAATAGTCAAGGGGTCTATTTTGTGCCAGCATTAGTTGGTTTGGCCGCTCCCCATTGGAATCGTAACGTCAAGGCGGTTTTCTTGGGGTTGACCTCAGGGTCAACGCGAAAACACCTGATTCGCGCTGTCCTGGAGGCCATTGCCTTTCGAGTTTTGGAAGTCGTGAAGACAATGGAAGGGGATTCTGGGGTCAGAATCAAGGAGATCAAGGTGGATGGGGGTGTGACCCAGAACAATTTTCTCATGCAGTTTCAGGCGGATCTCTTGGGGATCCCCGTGAAGAAAGCTAAAACGACTGAAATGACAGGCCTGGGAGTGGCTCATCTGGCGGGATTGAAGACCGGATTCTGGAACAGCAAGGAGTTATTCAAAAAACAACCTCAAGTTGAAAAGGTCTTTGTCCCAGAAAATGAAAATGGTGAGCTTCTCGCGTCCTTTGATCGATGGAAGAGGGCAGTTGAGCTTGCAAAAAATTTCGAAACCTAATAGTTGAGTGAGCCTAATTTCCAAGCTTTCATATTTGCCCTCAGAGAGGAGTTCTTTGTCCATTAAAGCAGATTTTTGGGGAAGTAAAGGAAGTCGTGATCTTGTGGAATTCCACGATTCGCATCGAAAATCGCTGATTAGCTGAGAAAACTCTAGGAATCTTCCATTGGATGACGCTTCCTCACCACGTTTGGGGATAATCACACTTGCATTTCTCGTGCACCAGAGTATGCTCGACTTGGTTTCCGACGGATTTATCGCTGGGCTGAAAAAGGCCGAGGCGGAAGCTGACTGGGAGTTGATTTGATGGACTAGTTCTTTTCAAATGGAGCATTTTACCTTTGTATCTAGATGGGACATAATCCATTACAATCCCGTATATGAGGAGATGATCACATACAATACTAGTTGGAAAAAAGAAAGTTTCGCTAAAACTGCCAGAAAGGCAAGTAATCGATGTTAACAATGAAGGAAAGAAGAATCGTTGTTTCACTGCTTATTGGACTATTTATTGGCATGGTGGGAGCATCTGTTGCTATTGCCCAATTTGCGGAAGCCGCTGAGGCAGCCAAAAAGTATACTATCTACTACATTGTTCATGGTGGGATATCACATCCAGCCTGGAGGGCTAATCATAAAGGTGTGGAAGAGGCAGCTGCTTTGCTTCCCGATGTCAAGGTGATTTATGCTGGTCCGGAAGTTTACAACATAGAAAAATTCTTATCATACATCGAAACTGCTGTTGCAGCTAGTCCAGATGCTTTAGTCTGCACGATGACCGCCCCTGAGGCTATGGAGCCGATGCTCATGAAGGCAGTAAAGAAAGGAATTGTTATTACGGAGGTCAACACGGGTATGGTATCTCCCAAAACAATACCTGCCCTCACCTATGTTGGATATAGGGCATACGACACAGGACGTGCAGCAGCAGAAAAAATGGCGGAGATGGCTAAGGGGAAAAATCTGACAATTACGAGAACAGCATATGCCAATCACCACCCAGGCGCCGTGCATATTGAAGAGTGGGGTAGAGGGTTCGTAGACGCTTGCAAAGAAATGGGTATGACTTCTGAACAAGTGGATGCTACTTCGGATGAGTTCAAAGGGGCAGAAGTTTTACTTGCTTATGTCAGAGCTAACCCGGATGTTGGTTTTATCTACTGTCCTAGCATTTCACACTGTGAATCAACACAAAAAAGGTTCGAAGAAGAGGGAATAACGAAAGTAGCACTGGGCACGTTCGACTTTACCCCCGGAGTCATGGACTTAATCAGCAAGGGAAAAGTATGGTTCACCCAAGATCAGCAGATGTATCTACAGGGTTTCCATGGGGTGATGTTCACGTATCTCTATTTGAAATATAAATTTATAACCCCTCCCATAATCACCACCATAGGATTTGTTACGCCCGAAAATGCAAAAGAGTTTAAACATTATACAGAAATAGGAGTAAGATAAGGTAGGGTTTGACGCATTTAGGAATTGTTGATCAACTGATCAGGCAGTTTGGGCGGAGAATTATGTAGGTGTGTTCGCAACTTAACGACAATTAAGAATAAGGTCAGCATTTCCAGTCGCAAACTGCGCTGAAAAAGAGTCAGGACGTTTCCAAGGCCCTGTAAATACACATCGGGATCTGACAGCCTTCTGAAGGCTTTTTCGGATGCTAATGTCGCAGTCAGCTTGCCAAAGGTGGCAAACTCCTTTTTCATGTTTGTCACGGCAAGCTTTTGTTTTGCCTTTCTTAGTGCTTCCGTTTTTTGGTGGTTAAGCGTATCCTCACCTGGGAAGACGTCTTGTCCGATTTTCTGAGGGCGGACTGATTATTATCAAGGAATGAAGAGCTATGACGAAAAGAATTATTTTAAAACTAACGAGTAGAGCGGAATTTGGATCGTTTGTGGGTTTCCTAACTTTTTTTATGATATTTTCGATCTTTGGAGAGGAATTCTTCACCTTAGGCAATCTATCAGCGATTCTTACAGTAGCGGCGGAATTGGGGATCATAAGCGTCGGAGTATCATTCTTGATGATATCTGGCGAATTCGATCTTTCGGTTGGTTCCCTTTATGCATTTTCTGGAATCTTTTTTATGATATTTGCTGAGTCACTGCCCAGTGTCTTAGCTTTCTTATTAGTCTTAGCGATTTCTAGTCTGGTCGGACTCGTTAATGGTATAATTACGACAAAGCAGCGTATCCCCTCCTTCATAACAACCTTAAGTATGATGTTGTTTCTGCGAGGGGTTGTCTACATGGTGACGGGTGGGAGAATAACTGCACATAAAGGCGACATTATCATTCCAACTCTTTTCAGCCTGAAATTTGGTGGACTCTTAAGTGACTTTCGACCGTCACACTTCTGGTACTTAGCATTCCTGATATTCTTCACTATCTTGCTTTTTCACACGCCCTACGGGAATCGTGTATTTGCTACAGGCGTGAACCGAAATGCCGCAAGACTCCTAGGATTAGACACGGACAAAATAAAAACAAAAAACTTTATGATTTGTTCGAACTTGGCCACTCTCTCGGGTATTATAGCAGTCAGTCGGTATCGAATGGCATCTACTACGTTAGGGATCGGATACGAGCTCGAGGCCATAGCCGCAGTGGTTATTGGAGGAACCTCCCTCTTTGGCGGGAGTGGAACAATTATAGGATCATTTTTTGGTGTGATGTTGATATCGATGATAAGAAATGGTCTTCTCCTGCTCGGTGCTCCTCCATATTGGTATAGCGGATTTGTCGGAATTATCTTACTCACAGCAACCTTGATCAACGTTAGACTAAGATCGCGGACCGTATCTGGGTGATTGAACAGAGGAGTAAGGCGAATTGGTCAGGGATGGCTCAAAGATTCACAGGGGCCGGAGATTTGTCACCTCCTGAAAGGAGAACACTTTCTCGATCCATGACAATAATCGTTCACAAGGGGCAGGGAAAAATCTGAGATCGGCTTCTTCCGAATAAATCCAAAGGGCTCGGAAAGATCGATTGAGAAGGTGCGTTCTTTCTAAGAACGGTGTTCTCGGGGTGCTAGGGTGCAGCGTAGCATAGGGGAACAACCCTTGTGATAAAATTAACATAGGTCCATGATAATAGTTATGTTAGCAAGAACGGAAAGATATATGAAGGATGCTCCGTTGATACGTATGAAAGGAATAAGTAAGAGTTTTGGAGCCGTCCAGGCTCTAGATAAAGTAGATTTTGAGGTTAACCGTGCTGAAATTGTCGGATTGGCCGGAGACAATGGAGCGGGTAAATCGACTTTGGTAAGGATTTTGGCGGGAGTGTATCCCCCCGATGAGGGAAGCATCGTCCTCGAAGGAAACGAGGTAACATTTTCTTCACCCAGAGAGGCCATAGAATATGGAATCGAATCTATTTACCAAGACCTCGCACTGTTTGAGGACATGAATCTCGCGCGCAATATATTTGTGGGAAGGGAGCCTGCCAGAGTTTTTCTTGGTGGACTGTTGAAGCTCTTGGATAAGAAAAGGATGGACCGGGAAACGCTCCAGGCTCTGGATAGTGTCAAGATTGGCCTAAGGAATACCGAACAAATCGTTGGAACACTTTCGGGCGGAGAGCGGCAGTCCGTAGCGGTGGCACGAGCTCTCCATTTCCGAGCGAAGGTGCTGATAATGGATGAGCCAACAGCTGCTCTATCACTGAAGGAAAGCAGGAAGATATTGGGGCTTGCAAAAGAGTTAAGAAAAGAGGGCCTTGGTGTCGTTGTGATTACTCACAATCTACACCAGATGTTCTCTATCGTGGACAGAGTTACCGTCCTACGACATGGTCGCCAGGTGGGGAACAAGGAAATTGAACGAACCAGCATGGGCGAGATAGAGGAGTTAATTCTAGGAGAAGAGGAAGAGGAATAAGAGCTAAGCTGTTCTCCGATAAGATTTATTTTTGCTATCCCAAGTCTTTAAGACGGATCGTATAGAAGGGGGATTCTTAAGACAAGAAGAGGATTAATTTAAGATCATACCGGGAATCGGGATAGAACCCATCTCAATATGTAGATTTCGCCATGAGATGAAAAAATAGGGAATGCTTATGCCTCCCCTATTCAGAGGACCAATCGTCAGAGGTAGGTTAATATCCTATTCCATTGCATTCCCCTTCTCTTCTCCGGGAAGGAAAGAGCTTCAGTCATGGCATCCACGAATTCAGGAACATCCATGGGAACACGCCCGGTGACGAGCCGGCCATCAATAACAGCCGACCAATCCCAATTGTAGATCCCCCCCATAATTTTGATAGAGGGCTCACAGGCAAGCCACCCGGCGCATTTCTTGCCCCTCACCAGGTCAGCGGCAGCCAGAGGGATCGCGCCGTGGCAGATAGCGGCAACGATTCTTCCGGCCGCATAGGCATCTCTCAAGAAATCGCGATGTAGTACTGTGATCTGCCAGGGATTGAACGCGCCAGGAATGAACAGGAGGTCAAAATCATCCATCTTCAGATCTTCTTCCTTAATGATCTTGTAATAGCTGTCCGGAATTTCCTGGAAAGGAACTGTCGTCCCATAACTCCCCTGCCTCACATCCAGTCCTAACAGCGCAGGCCGTGATTTCATTTGAGGCTCGAATAGTCCGACAACATACTCCACCCCTCTGTACATGAGCTCCAGTGTAGGAGCACAGAGCTCAATATCCTCCCAATCCTCGGTCACCATAATCATAACCTTTTTGCCCTTGAGGATATCCTTATGCTTATCTGTAAAACCGGGCTTCATAACTTTACACAATGCCCTCAGGACACCAGGGGTGTCAACGGTATCTCTACCGGTGATGATATTGCCATCCACCACAACCGATTCGTTCCGGTAATCCCCAATCCCTTTCAGCATATAATCAACAACCTTGTTGCCGGTACATTTTTTGCCGTTAAGCAAGCCAAGCTGAATCAGCGGCAGAATACCAGCGCCAATAGCAGCCATAGGAACTCCCCTGTCGGCAGCGGCCTTTATGAACTTTATCGCCACATCGTCGGCTAACAGTATGTCGCCAGAGTGACCACCCAGAATTATGAAAGCATCATATGCTGCGGGATCTGCCACTTTGTACTCTGCTGCGAAACCCTTCCCTTTTTGCATCACTACAGGGAACTCTGTTCTAACACCATTGATGCCAAGGCCATCCATACCAACACCCAAATTCAAGCCCCACATACCATGGGGTTCGTTCGCGTGCCCACGCATCGGCCGAACCTCTTTCCACAGATGATTATTATCCATCACAAATTGAGGCCTTCCGCCGAACTCCGAGA
>SMTZ1_10004988_pt1 | contig 13339 bp, 10 predicted proteins | sample DeeMarSWOR136_30_FD_25667 | JGI IMG/M metagenome (IMG submission 25667) | reverse complement strand
AAAATGCCCCTGTCATCCTGTTTAAAATAAAAAAGAGAAGCAGGCTATTGGCTATATGAAAAAATACATTAACAAGATGATGCCACCCAGGATTCAAACCAAAAAGTGAAATATCCAGCATGTGGGAAAGCCATGTCAAAGGATGATAATTGCCTGAACGTGCGCTTGTAAAGGCCCAGATAATACCATTGGCAGTCAAGCCAATCTTCACCTGTTGGTTATCCGTAATATAGACATCATCATCATAATTCGTAAAGTCATGGTTCTTTACCTGCCAAAAGACTGCAATAGTGGTTAATACAAGAATGAAACAGATTAAAATATTACGATGTGTCTTGAATTTCTTGCTCATATTACATTACAAAATAAATCATTCTTAAAATACAAATACTTAAAATATTATACTTAAAGTTAAATAGTAAGTAAAGGCTGTATTTTTGCGCCTTCATATTATTTCTGTTGTTTAAAAAAAGTTTATCATGTGGTCATTAAACTGAAAAGAAGTTTTCTTTTAGATAAAAATATAAAATTAACAAAAAAACAGAATTTATTATAGCATAAATTTTTTAACTTTTGACTTTAAAATTCCCCTGTGCTATAAGCTTTTTAGTTGAAAACTAAGGAGACCTAAATGGGCAAGTGTAAAGTATGCAGTCATAAAACTGAATCAATCATGTCTTTTGGAAAAATGCCCATTGCGAACGGGTTTATAAGCAATGTTTCTGATGATGAATTTGTTTATGAATTAAAAGTGGATATTTGCCCAGCATGCTTTATGGTTCAGCTAGGGGAAACTGTAAAGCCAGACATGATGTTTAATGAGAATTACCACTTTATTTCATCTACTTCATTGGTGATGATAAAACACTTTGAGGGGGTAGCAAGCGAAATCACAGGCATTATTTCTTCAGAAAAATCGCCTTTTGTTGCAGAGCTTGGATGTAACGATGGAGTAATGCTTCAGCATCTTTTATCGAGAAAAATACGGCATCTCGGTGTGGAGCCCTCTAAAAATGTTGCTCAATTGGCAAAAAATAAAGGAATTGAGGTCTTAGAAGACTTCTTTAACAGTTCTACCGCAGAGAATATTGTAAGAAGACATGGTCAGACGGATGTGGTATGCGGCTCAAATGTTATGTGTCATATAGAGGACATCAATTCTGTTTTTGATGGTATAAACATCCTCCTGAAAGATAATGGAATATTCTTCTTTGAAGACCCATATTTGTTTGATATTGTCAAGAAGTCCTCCTTTGATCAGATATATGATGAGCATGTCTATTATTTTTCTGGACTGTCAATCTCAGAATTGGCAAAAAGACACAGCATGAAATTGGTTGATATGGCCCATCAGGATGTCCATGGTGGTTCTATGAGGTATTACCTTAAAAAAGATAACTCAAGGGTTATATCAGACAGGGTCAAGGAGCTTTTTTCTAAGGAAAAAGAGTGTAAACTCCATGAGCCAGATAGCTATACAAAATTTAGAGACAATGTAAATCATATCTGCAAAGATTTAAAAAATACGCTTTTAAAGCTAAAGAAGGCTGGTAATCGCATTGCAGGATACGGAGCAACATCCAAAAGCACAACACTCCTTAATTATTCCGGTATTGGTCCGGAAATCATCGATTATATATCTGATATCACGCCAACAAAGATAAATAAATATACTCCGGGGACTCATATTCCTGTTAAGCCTTATGAATTTTTTAAAACGGATTACCCACCCTACACACTGCTTTTGGCATGGAATCATGAGAAAGAAATCCTTGAAAAAGAAAAGGATTACCGTGAAAAAGGAGGAAAATTTATTACCTTTTTTCCCGAAGTAACAATAAAATGATACTTTAAGGGGGTAAAAAATTGTCTGCAACAATCGAGGGAGTAGAAATAAAGGAGTTAATACTTCACAGGGATGAGAGAGGTTTTTTTTCCGAGATTATTCGTCATTCTGAAAGAATCTTTCAGGACAGTTTTGCTCAATTGAGCTGTTCCCTTGTTTATTCTGGTGTTGCAAAAGCCTGGCATCTTCATAAGAAGCAGACTGATTGGATGTGTTCGTTGGCGGGTGATATGAAATTGGTTTTATATGACACACGGGAAAATTCTCCAACCCATAAGGTGACGATGGAAATTTTAATGGGAGAAACACAGGGCTTCAGGATTGTCAAGGTTCCGCCTGGTGTAGCACACGGGTATAAGGTCTTAAAGGGACCAACGTATATTATTTATTTAACAAACAGGGAATACGACCCTGAAGATGAATTGAGAATACCTCATGACGACCCAGAAATTGGCTATGATTGGAAATCAATTCCCTCCATAAAATAACGATGTCAGAAAAATTCAGCCATTTAAAATATTATAGAGATAAAACGATACTGATTACCGGTGGATTTGGATATATTGGCTCTTCGGTTGTCAGTGTTTTAAACAAGATATCATGTAATATTATAGTTGTAACTAAAGAAAACAGACGAGATGCTGGTTTTTCGGACGGAGCCGCTCAAGTTTCTGTGATTGAAGCTGATATCAAAAAGAAAGATATTTGGAAGGACCTTTTAATCGGTGTTGATGTTCTTTTTCATTTTGCAGCTCAAACAAGTTCAAATGTGGCAAACAGCAATCCCTCTTTTGATACAGAAGTTAACCTGTTGCCCGTCGTTAATATAATAGAGACATGTCAAAAAAATAACTTTTCCCCACATATTGTTTTTTCAGGAACAGTAACCGAAGCTGGCCTCACAACCACCTATCCTGTTAATGAAAGCTTTAGAGATACTCCTATAACGGTTTATGATATCAATAAACTTGCAGCAGAGAAATATCTACAGTTTTACAGTAATCAATTGGGAAATTTTGCTGTGACATTACGCCTGCCCAATGTATATGGTCCAGGCCCTAAAAGCAGCAGTGCTGATCGTGGGATTTTAAATGCTATGATTCGAAAGGCGCTTTCAGGTAAGCCTCTGACAATTTATGGAGACGGTAATTTTATAAGGGATTATATTTATATTGATGACGTGGCAGAGGCGTTTTTATTGGCAGGAGCAGAAATTGATACTTTGAAGGGGAATTATTATGTTATTGGAACCGGTGTTGGCTATACAATGAAAGACGCCGTGGGAATTATTAATGACGAGGTGATGCAGAAAACAGGGAAAAATGTAGAGATCACTTTTGTTCCTCCACCAGAAAATATTTCGCAAATTGAATATCGCAACTTTGTCGCGGACAGTAAGAGTTTTAACTCTCTTACTGGCTGGAAAGCAAGAATATCTTTGCATGAAGGAATTAAAAGAACAATAAACTACTTTCTCAAGGAGCTTTAGCATGAATATCTTAATCCTGGGTGGGGCCGGATTCTTGGGCACAAATTTGATAAGAAGGCTTTTGCAAGAAGGGCGGTATAAGATTACAGTCGTTGATTCTCTTGATCCAAGTATGAAAAGCAAAATAGATAATTTAAAAGAGTTCATACAATCTATAAAATTCATCAAGGGTGATATAAGAGATAGTAAATTGATGAAGGATGTTGTTAAAAAAAAGGATGTAATTTTTAACTGTGCTGCCCAAACATCCCATCCATTATCTTTTAAAGATCCCTTTTTTGATGTTGGGGTTAATTGTTTAGGGAATATAACCTTATTGGAGGCTGTGAGAAAATATAATAAGGATGTCCTGGTGATTTATACCTCCAGCAGCACAGTGATCGGGAAGGCAATGGGAGAGGTTGTGAGCGAAACTCATGCAGAATTTCCTTTGGATATCTATTCTGCGAATAAGGGTGTTGCAGAAAAATATTATTACATCTACAATCGCGTTTATGATTTAAAGACATTAGTACTTAGATTTGCAAACCTTTATGGACCTTATGGCAAAGGCTACCCTGAGTTTGGTTTTATAAACTACTTTATTTCTCTTGCTCAGGCGAATAAAGAAATTACGATTTACGGTGATGGGAAACAGACCCGCAATGTTATGTATGTTGAAGATGCTGTTGACTTGCTCTACCAGTGTATTTTTCATAAAAAGATATTTGGAGATGTTTATTTTGCGGTCCACAGAGAACATTACTCTGTAAAAAAGATTGCAGAGGAAATAATTTCAGTTTTTGGATGGGGGAAAATCAAGAGAATAGACTGGCCGGACCTAAAGCGGCGTATAGAGATAGATAATGTTATCATCAGCGGAGCAAAGCTCTTTTATGAAATACAATGGGAACCAAAGCATACTTTAAGAGAGGGTTTGATAAAGACAAAAGAAATTATCGAGGAAAAGGGATCAAAAAGGTAAGAAAGGAAAATAAGATTATAAATATCTGTATCACAGGGGCACTTGGTCATATTGGTTCAAAGCTGATTCGTAGCTTGTCTGTCTCATCCTTAGATAAGGTTTATCTTATAGATAATTTCTTAACCCAGAGATACTGTTCACTGTTTGACCTTCCCTCAAAAATAAATTTCTGCTTTCGCGAGATGGATATTCTATCAGATGAGATGGAATCAATAATTCAGGATTCGGATATTCTTATCCACTTGGCTGCCATTACTGATGCTGAAACAAGTTTCCAAAATACCGAAAATATTAATAGAGTCAATAAAAAGGGGATAGAACACATTGCTCAGCTTTGTTCAAAACACAGCTGTTCTTTAATGTTTTTTTCTACAACGAGCGTTTATGGCCCTCAGGGTGACAGGGTAGATGAGAATTGTAAAGAATCAGATTTAAATCCGAATAGTCCTTATGCTGACTCAAAGCTCTACGGTGAAAAATTCCTGCAGTCGTTATCTTTAAAAAATAAACTTCATTTCATTACACTCAGGGTCGGAACAATTTTTGGGTATTCTATTGGAATAAGATTTCATACTGCTGTAAATAAATTTATCTGGCAGGCATCTTCAGGAGAAGAGATTACTGTTTGGAGAACCGCTTTGAATCAAATGAGACCTTATTGCGGTTTAAATGATTGTATAAACGCCGTTAATTATATTGTAAACAACAAAATCTTTGATAATCAGATATATAATATTGTCAGTGTTAATCTAACGGTAAAAGGTATTCTTGATGCAATAAAATTATATATTCCTGATATTAAGATAAAATATGTTGATTCACCAATCATGAATCAACTCTCCTATCATGTTTCTAGTCAAAAATCTTTGGAAAGGGGATTTACATATTCCGATAACTTAGGGGAAAGTATAAAAGAAACAATAGACAAATTGAAAAATATGAACTCTTCTGTTTTCAAAAATAACATTTAATCCGGGTTGGCTCATAAAAATCTCTTCTATTATGGAATTTTAAATCTTTTAAAAGAAATTATAAGAAGATGAAAGTTGCTTTTCTTGATCTCAGCACGTCTTATTTAGAAATAAAAAAGGAGATAGAGGACGCCGTTAGAAAAGTTTTAGAAAGTGGTTGGTATATTCTTGGGGAAAACGTTGAGTTATTTGAAAAAGAATTTGCATCGTATTGTGGGAGTAAATACTGTGTATCTTTAGGGAGCGGCCTCTCCGCGTTAGAGCTGACATTAAAAGCTTATCAAATTGGAACAGAAGATGAGGTGATTGTTCCTGCAAATACATATATAGCTACAGTTCTTGCTGTCAGCAACGCGGGGGCAATTCCTGTATTTGTTGAACCGGATGAAAAGACCTATAATATTAATCCAAATAGAATAGAAGCTGCAGTAACAGAAAAAACAAAAGCTGTTATTGCAGTTCATCTTTATGGCCAGACAGCAGATATCAAAAGAATCAAATCTATCTGTGAGAGATATAATCTTAAATTGATTGAGGATGCCGCACAAGCCCATGGTGCTGAACACTGGGGCAAAAAAGCAGGGTCTCTTGGTGATGCAGCAGGTTTTAGCTTTTATCCGAGCAAGAACCTAGGTGCTCACGGTGATGGAGGAGCTGTGACTACGAATGATAGATCTGTTGCTGAATATATCCGCGTTGTTAGGAACTATGGTTCAGAGAAGAAATACTATAATACAATAAAAGGTGTAAATAGTCGGTTAGATGAAATTCAGGCCTCGATTTTACGAATAAAATTAAGATACTTAGATCAGTGGAATGCCAAAAGGAATGAGATCGCTCATTACTACACGGAGCATTTAAATCCTGATAAAAGTAAAAATTTTATTGTGCCCGAATGTCTTCAAGGAAATAAACACATATGGCATCTTTTCGTTGTAAGAACAGCCAAGAGGGAAAAATTGATTTCATATCTTAACAAGCATAATATCGGTCATCTTATCCATTACCCTATTCCGCCTTATCAGCAGGATGCTTATAAAGAATACAGATATCTAAGTAAGAATTTTCCATTAACGAATAAGCTGTCCGATGAGGTTTTAAGCCTTCCCATGGGGACTCACCTGACGCAACAACAGATAGAGTATGTATGTGATATATTGAAGGATTTTATTCAGAATAAATAATGAAATAAAAGATTTCTCTGATATCTTACCCAACCACAATTTAGTGAATCCTAAAAACTCTAATATTTTTATTCTGAAAATCAGTTATTTCCCAAGACCCTATTTATAACTAAAGTTTTCTAAGGAACAATATTCAAGAGATCTGAAAGAATGATTACAGTCTTATAAATTTTTCTTCAAGTCATCAGCAAAATCAAAAGCCCTTTTCATACAAACATCAGCATCCATATATATGAATTCGCCGGTTCGTCCGAGAGTTGCCAGACGTTCCTGTTGCTGTATGCAGGAAAGCAATCGGTCTAAATGCACTTTATAATCTTTACGATATACCGGATAAGCATAAGGAGTCTTTACCAGAAAGAGTTTCTTGACGTCTCCAGGTTCAAGAAAGCCGTCCTCTGATAAGCTTCCAATACACATATCAAATAGTTCCTCTTTGCTTGCAGTCCATGCTGCCCCTTCTTTTAGGGTTGGAATTTCAACGGCAATAATATTATCAGTGGGTGGACTGGTGTATGGACTAAATTTGTTCATCTCTGTAATTCGATTATAAGGACGATTCAAAACATATATATAGTTACAATCCAAAATATCCTGTTTTTCTGTAATCATTCCTAATACAATCAATGCTCTATAATCGAGCTTCTCAGCTGATAGGAGAACTTCAGGCCCGGGAGAGGGATTCAGCATCTTGACAAGGAGGTGGAGAGGAATCGTCGAAACGACATAAGAACCCTCTATTTCTTTCTGCTGACCATTTTGCTTATAGTAAACACACACTTTGTTAGAAAGCTCAGAAATTTCAGTTACTTGGCAATCTAGGTGGATATTGCCGCCATTTTTGGTAATTTCTTTTGCGATTCTTTCAGCAATTTCCCCAAATCCTGTTTTAGGGTAGTAAGTGGGCAACATCTCGCGCTCGATTAATGAAGATCCATCCTTGGTAAAGCGTCGGTGCAATAGGAGGCGGCAAGTATTAGCAAAACTCATTCGCGTATGCGTTGGAATAGAATGAGAAGATAGTTCCCTACAGGATACTTTCCAGAACTGTTCAGTATATGGTTTAAAGAAAGTTTGGTAAAGATGTTCTCCGAAGTTTGCAATTGCCCAATCTTCTACTGTTTCCTCTTCTTTTTCAGAAGGATTGTGTTTTCGTGAAATAATCTTGCCTTTCAGAAAACTTAAACCTGACCGTAAACCAGAAGTAATGCCCATTTGAAAGAGAACATTAACAGATGTTAATGGGTAATCAAGATATTTACCATTATAGTAGAATTTTACCTCTCTGGGTCTAGGTCCTAATCCTTTATCAAATAGACTGAGAACTGTATCTACAATTTTTTCATCTTCAGAAAAAAAGGAGTGGGGTCCGAAATCAAGACAGTATCCATCTTCCCGAACTGTACCTGCAAGACCTCCGACAAACGAGTTCGATTCAAGAACGTCAACCTGAATACCTTGAATTCCAAGTTTCCATGCCAAGCTCAAGCCAGAAATACCTGCCCCGAGAATAATAATATCTTTATCCATTATCAGAATCCCTTTTTAAAAAAGCAAAAAAGTTGTTTTCATAGATCAAGAGAGTGTTACAGGTTTGTGAAGTATCAAAACCTATACTATACTGAGTGGTAAAAATTATAATATTAACCTGGAAAGGTCAAGGAGAATTTTTGAAGCTTTTCTCTTTTAATTTTTATCGAGACAATCTTCTAACTAGTTGTTTTCTCAATTAACTGAGAAAAGAATAGATTTTTATTTCCTGAGATACTATAATTTATACGCTCTGGTAATACAAAAATAAAGGGAGGGAGGGTAATGAGCGATAGAAAGACCAAAATAGTCTGCACTATAGGACCTGCCAGCAGAAACAAAAAGACGATTAGAGAGCTTGTAAGAGCAGGGATGAATATGGCAAGAATCAATCTTTCCCACGGAAAAATAGAAGAGCATGCAAGGGATATAAATACAATAAGACAGGTCTCGAAAGAACTGGGTATCCCTGTGCCAATACTGCTTGACCTTCAGGGACCAAAAATCAGAGTAGGTGACCTTGAGAACGGCTCTGTCATATTAAAGAAGGGGAAAGAGTTTACGATTACAACAAGGAATATTGGCAAAGGTCGTGATAATATTGTTTCCACCGTATATAAAAACCTCCATAAGGACGTAAAAAAAGGTGATTCTATTCTTCTGGATGATGGAATTATGAAGTTAAAGGTTAAAAAAATAAAAGGAAGGGACGTAGTCTGTCAGGTTATAGACGGAGGTGTCCTTAAGCCCCATAAAGGCATAAATCTGCCCGGAGTTGATGTCAGTGTCTCCTCAATGACAAAAAAAGATTTCGAAGACCTGAAATTTGGAATCGATAAGGGTGTAGATTATATTGGTGTTTCTTTTGTCCGGAGGGCTAAGGACATAAAGGAAGTAAAAAGGGTTATGTCAAAGAAGGGCAAATATGTGCCTATAATTGCTAAACTGGAAAAACCCGAGGTTCTGGACGATATAGATGAAATCTTAAAAGAGGTCGATGGTGTTATGGTTGCAAGGGGGGATTTGGGTGTAGAGATGTCTCTTGAAATGGTCCCCGTTGCGCAAAAAGGTATTATTCAAAAGGCCAATAGGGCAAGGGTGCCTGTAATCGTTGCCACCCAGATGCTTGAGTCGATGACCAATTCTCCAAGGCCTACTAGGGCAGAAGTATCTGATGTCGCGAATGCCATATTTGATGACACTGACGCTGTTATGCTCTCAGGAGAAACAGCCGTGGGTAAGTATCCAGTTGAAACGGTGAAGATGATGTCCTCAATTGCTACTGTAGCTGAGAAAAACGCCAGCCAAAGTTTTATATTTCGAAGAAGAACAGAAGAGAGGGGGGTCTTGACTCAGCCCGATGCCGTATGTAATGCCGCATTTGTTGCAGCGCATGAGATAAAAGCAAAGGCAATCGTTACCTTTACGCAGTCAGGTTATACAGCCCTCTTAATGTCAAAGTATAGACCCAACATACCCATAATAGCTTATACCCCTCATGAAGAGACAAGAAGGAGGATAAATCTCTACTGGGGTGTTATGCCAAAAATTATGCGACCTATAGAAGGAACAGATGAATTGATTATGGAATTAGAAAAATCTCTTATATCCGATAGGATTGCAAAAAGAGGCGATACCCTTCTCATTTTGCTCGGTTGGCCCTTGTATGTAAAGGGAACGACAAACCTAATGAAGATACATAAGATAGAGGGAAACTAAAAACTGTTCAAACTTTATAAAAAACGCTAAAGTAGAACAAGCATTTATACTTATAAAAACATAAAAATTTACATTAAGTATAATTATTTAAGTAATTGAAATATAAATTAATATTTAATTAAATATTAAAAAGATTTTCATTTCGGATATAAAATAGCAGATTGATATTAGTCAGGAAAATACCAGAATAGATAAAAAATATGTTAGTCAAAAAGATAAGTAGGGTCGAGTTCTGGGTTATCATTTTTATTATTTTTATTTCCTTAGCTGTCTACTATAACTCATTAGAAAACTCCTTTGTTTACGATGATCAAGGATTGATTGTCTATAATAAATGGATAAAAAGCCTCAAAAATATAAAATATCTTTTTTTAAAAGAATACCTTTTCAAATTTAATGAGTTTAGCTATAGACCTTTTGTTACCCTTACTTATTTTCTGGATTATTCCATATGGAAATTAAATCCTTTTGGTTATCATCTTGTTAATATCATTCTTCATACCCTCAATGTAATATTCATTTATCTCTTTTCATACAGGTTTTTATTTAAGAGGATCCTTCCATCTGTGATTGCCTCTCTCATCTTTGCGGTTCACCCTGTTCTTACAGAAGCAGTCAATTCTATAAATTACAGAGAAGATCTATTAGCCCTCTTCTTTTTCATCCCCTCCTTAATGCTCTATATAGTTGTTTCCAGGAGATATTTCGAAGAAGAGGGTAAGGAGAGGGGATTAAGATATATATTTTACTATTCCCTTGGATTATTATTTTATCTTTTCTCTCTTCTCAGCAAAGAGATGGCCTTGACCCTTCCTTTCATACTCATCCTCTACGATTTTACATTTAGAGGTTTTAAGGACTTTAAAATTAAAGAGATAATAAAAAATTATTCAGGGTATATATTAATCACAATCTTTTATCTCTTCCTAAGATTTTATTATTTCAAAAACCCAGAAGCTCTGGTTCATTATACTGGAGGGAGTTTCTGGATAGATTTATTCACATTGCCAAGAATCATATTATCTTATATTAAATTAGTCATCTTTCCTCTTTATCTGAATGCGGATCATATAATTATACCATCAAAATCTCTCTTTGAATTACCCGTGATTATCACTACATGCATATTGATTCTTTTCTTCCTTCTAATCTGGAAGAGTTACAGATTTTCTCAAAGTATATTCTTTTCATCTTGCTGGTTTTTTATCATATTACTACCCGTATTAAATCTCGTTCCCATTGCAAACCCTTTAGCTGAGAGATATCTTTATATTCCTTTTGTAGGGTTTTCATTGGTTATGGGAATATTTTTTACTGCACTTTTTGATAGAAATCTCGAAAAGAGAGTAAAAAAGATATACCAAGGCTTTATTATTTCATCTGTGGTTCTGCTTCTCATTTTCTATTCCACCATAACCATAAAGAGAAATTCGGTATGGAAGAACGATTTTACCCTCTGGTCAAAAACTGCTCATGATTCTCCTATAAGTTTCAGAGCCCGTTATAACCTTGGCCTCGAGTATGAAAAAAAGGGGTTATTAGACGAGGCTGAAAAAGAATATAGAATAACATTGATGATAAATTCCAAACACTATAAGGCCCATAAACACATCGGTATAATCTATTTGAAGAAAAGTATGCTGGATATTGCTGAGTTTGAATTCAAGGAAGCATTGAGAATAAAGCCGGACTACGCCGATGCCTATTTTTATTTAGCCAAAGTATTAGGGAAAAGGGGGTTGATTGATGATGCCATGAGTACATATCAAAGGGCATTAGAGGTCGACCCTGAATATTACGAAGCAAAGGTGAATCTCGGCATTTTGTATATCAAAAAGGGATTTATTGATAAAGGAATAGATGAATTTAAAAAAGCGCTGGACATACAGCCAGATTCAATAGAGGCGAGGGCCAATCTTGGGAGCGCCCTTTATCAAAAGCAGAGGTTTCAAGAGGCTGTATCTCAATATGAAAAAGCATTGGAGCTTAATAATAATCTGATAGAGATTCATTATATCTTAGCAGATATCTATATTTATAAACTTAATAATAAAAAAGGGGGCCTCAATCATCTTATGGAGATTTTAAAGAGAGAAAGGAATGGGAAGATAGTGGCAGAAATAAAGAAGAAGATTCAGGAGTTGAAAAATGAATGATTAAATATATATTCTCTATTTATGATTTTAAACTTTAAATAAATGAGGTATTGGTAATAAACCTCGAGATCATATGAAAATTGTTGTCATTATCCCAACTTATAATGAGAGAGAGAACATCGGTCTTTTGATAGATGCGCTTCAAAGGGAATTCGAAAAAATACCTCACAACATGAATCTGTTGATCGTTGACGATAATTCCCCAGATGGTACTGCAGATATTGTTAAAACGATAAGCGAGAATTACATAAACGTCCATCTTATTACAGGAGATAAAAAAGGCCTGGGAAACGCATATATCAGAGGCATGAAACATGCTATTGAGAAACTCAGTGCTGATGTTGTTATGGAGATGGATGCCGATTTTTCTCATAGACCTGAAGATGTACCGCGTATGGTTTCAGCTATTGACAAAGGCTTCGACTTTGTTATTGGCAGCCGTTATGTTGATGATGGGAAAATTCCTGAAGAGTGGGGAATTATACGAAGGATGATTTCAAAATGGGGTAATATATTTGCTCGTTATATTGCAGGGCTCTATAAAATAAAAGACTGTACTGCTGGTTTTCGTGCAATCCAGTCTTCAATTATAAAAAAGATAAATCTAGATAATCTTAGGGTACAAGGCTACGCCTTTCAAGTAGCATTGTTGCATAAAGCGATAGTTAATCATGCCAAAGTTAAAGAAATCCCCGTAGAATTTGTGGATAGAAGAAGGGGTGAAAGTAAATTAGGTATTACTGATATATTTGAATTCATCATCAATGCATTATGGATTCGTTTAGAAAGCGGTAAAACGTTCATTAAATTCTCTATTGTGGGTACTTCTGGAGTTTTTGTTAATCTGGGCTCTTTTACACTTTTTATACATTCAGGATTGAATAAGTTCATTGCTTCACCTATCTCAATCGAGGTTTCCATTATATCAAATTTTATTCTTAATCATTTTTGGACATTTAGAGAGAGAAATAACAGGGACAAATTCCATATAAAGGGATTAAGATTCAATGTCGTTTCCTTTATCGCATTAGGTGTGAGCTACCTGACTTTTGTTTTGCTGAGTTTGCTTTTTCCTAACGTATTGCCGCAGATCCACCAGGCTATTGGAATTATTCCGGCAACTTTAGTGAACTATTTGTTGAATTCCTACTGGACCTATGCAGAAAGACTGGATACTCCATTAAATAAATAATTATTATCTTTAAAAGTAGTTCAAAATGATAAATAAAATAATATATCAGAAAGCGAGCAGTCTTTTAGTCTGTCTTTTTCTTGTTTTAGCTATTTTTCTTGTTTTTGAGCAGGTAAGAGACCATGGTTTTGTTCATTATGATGATACTGAATATGTTACTGAAAACAATCATGTAAAGGCTGGTTTCACCACTCAAGGTATCATCTGGGCATTCACAACCGGCTATGCCGGCAATTATCATCCTTTGACATGGCTTTCCCACATGCTGGATATTTCACTTTTTGGTTT
>SMTZ1_10004985_pt1 | contig 13340 bp, 12 predicted proteins | sample DeeMarSWOR136_30_FD_25667 | JGI IMG/M metagenome (IMG submission 25667) | reverse complement strand
GTATCACCATAATTCAAACATTAAATTTGGAAAAATGGCTTTTTATCTTAGTTTGGCTATTATTTAGTGTCGAATTAAGAAAAATATAATTGATAAAAGTGATCCGCAACAAATGTTTATGATAAAAGTTATGTGATTATATAATCATGAATGATTCAAGAAGGATGAATTAACTTTCATAGAATCAAAATTATACTGATATTAATATTGTTTAAACCCTCTTTTAAGTAGTTTTTATTGAGATTTAATGGCGAATTAAAAAATTTTTAATGAATAGAAATAATCCTCACTGAATTTTATATTATTAATTTTCTGATCATATCAATTAAGATGTAATAAAATTAAGAAGTAAAAATTAATTTCAATCTGGAGGTTATTTGATTAAGTGCAATATCAAAAATTATACTTGTTGAATATAAATAATATTTTATTATTTTTGGATGTAAAAAGCCAAACTTGGTGACTTAGAATATATTTCTTGAAATTATCTTCCCTACATAATTTCTTGAAGAATTACAATTGTTTATAGTGTATCGTTTTATTTTATAATTTAAAAGAAAAATTTTAATTAAATCTGATTATTTATATTATCAAAATATAACTTAATAATTCTATAATTTAGACTTTAGAGGATTAAAATGTCAGAGCAACAAATTATGGTTCCAGGCGCGGTTGGCGTAGCTATCAAATGTAAGGATGGTGTAGTACTTGGAAATGATCGTCGAGCGACTTGGGGTTATACGGTTACGAATAAGTCGACCCAAAAAGTGTTTAAAATTACTGATTATATTGGACTGACATGCTATGGTCTTATCGGTGATTTTCAGATATTAGTACGGATTCTTCGAGCTCAGGCAAACTTGTATGAGCTAGAAACAGGTGGGAGAATTTCTACTAGAAGTATGGGAAAGATGGTTTCAAACTATTTGTATAGCAGAAAAATGGCACCTTTATACACTAATCTTGTAATAGCTGGAGTAGATGAAGATGGACCAAAATTATACACACTTGATGCTGTTGGTTCACTAATGGAAGATGATTATGGAACTGCGGGAACAGGAATGTTGTTATCAATTGGAATCTTAGAAGCAGAGTATAAAAAAGATATGACAGTAGTTGCTGGTGAAAAATTAGTAGAAAAAGCAATCAGAAACTCAATTGCACGTGATGCTATGACTGGAAATGGTATAGATCTCTTAATTATTAAAGCTGATGGCTCAAAAGAGAAATATTTCGAGATTAAAGAATTAGGAGAATAATTCCTTATACTCTCTAATTTTATATTTCAGAGATTCTACTTTTTACCAATAAGAATTTATTCTATCAAAACCTACTAATTATTGAATAATAATGTTCTATTGGCGGATAGATTCAAGTTGAATTTTTCGAATAATATGTTTAATGATAAAAGGGAAATTCATGGGTATACTAAGGATGAGATTATAGAAATTAAACAAACGATTGTAAAGCTTAAAACTGAAAATGCAACTGAATTAGAGTTAAATGATTATTTAAGCTCAAGACTAAACCTTTCTATTGAATTCTTTGATCAATATACAAATTATATAACCTTATTAAAAGACTTTAAACATTATTATTTATTATCTACTGAAAGTTCTGACTATTTCTATTTAAAAACAGAAATATTAGAAGAATTACAGGTTATCTCAAATAATTTACAAAATCTGATTTCAAATGTTAGGAATATTAAAAGAATAACTAAGAAAGGTACAGTATTAGACAATGTTAATAATGTAGAAGATCTTCTAAAAGAGAGCACACATCTTGGTTCTGAGATACAGGAATCGATAAAAGAAATTGGGTCAATTTATGAAGATTCAACATCTCTTTGGATTGAAATCAATAGAATTAAGAATTTAAATTTCAAATTAAATAATATACCCCCCACTATAGAAAAATGGGAAGAGATTAAAGAATTACTAACATTTATTAAAAGTTTAAATGATGTTTTTTTGAGTAAAAGGAAGAAAGATAAAAAAGAGAAAATTTTAACATTTCATTTTGAAGAGATTTATCAATTTTTCCTTTCTAAAGAAGAAAATAAGATTAAATTCTATTCTGATTTAATCTATCTTTTATATTTAAACAAATTCTTTGAAGCATATCAGGGAGAGGAATTCATTAATATACTTGAAAGAAAACAAGTAATACAAAATCTTAAAAACTTTTTAAACCCTCTGCTTAAACAATTGATCGAACAAAAATTACATGATATCTTAGTGGAAATAGAAGATTTTGATTTAAAAGAAAAGGATTTGAGTATAAAAACACTTAAAGAAGAAAAAATTGGTGTCTTTCTTCCCAAAATAGTTGATTATTATATTGCAGGATTGGAAAAAAGATTCCAAGAGAAAATACATGATGTTATCGAAGCAGATAAATTTGAAGAAATTACTAATTTTTATTACAATAAAATAGAAGATTTTTCCTCAATAATTAATGAAATTGAAGATTGGGTATTATATGTTGAAAATTTTCTAAGTCCATATGAAAATATTACAGTTTCACTAAGAAAAATATTTTCAAATGTATCTTCTGAAATTTTTCGAAGAAAAAATGAATATTTGACATTTATTAAGACTGTAAAAGATGAAGAATTTAGAGTCGAAATAAGGAAGTTTGTATCTGACAAAATCACAGAAGTGAATGATTTAATCAGAGTTTACGAGGATGAAGCATCATTAATAATAAAAGAAGAATTTCCTCAATTAAAAAGGATCAGAGAAATTTTAAATGATTCTAATGACAAAATTCAGAAAATTAAGGACTCAGTGTTCCGAAAATTAGATTCCGTAAAAACAAATAATGTGGATATTTATCAAGTAATAAAATATTGGGAAGATAGCTTAAATCGGAAAAGACAACAATTAACATTTCTAATCTCACTTATTCTAAATAAGATATTTAAAAATTTTAAAGATTTAATCGAAAAAGAAGGAATATTATTTGCTACTATCACTGAAATTACAGAACAAACAGAAAATTTTGAGGGTTTGCCATTAAATTTTGCTTTGTCATCATTTTTAGCAGAGAAATTAACAGAAGATGAATTGAAAGAGAGAATTTCAGAGATTAAAGCTAAAATAAATCAATTAAATAATTCATTAGGTCTTTATCAAATAGAAGTAGCAAAGTTAGAGACAATTCTTGCAAATAGAGTTAAATTGAGAAAAGGCATCTCAGCATCAGATGTTCAATGTACTGTATGTCACAAATATATTAATTTTGCTAAAGATAAAGTTATAACATGCCCTTTTTGTGGAAGTACTTATCACTATTTGTGTGTTGCATTCTGGCTTTCAAAATACAATTCATGTCCTATGTGTCAAAACCATTTTCTTGAGCCTCACTCAGAATTATTTGAAAATGAAGAAGATCAGGAATTAGAAAAGTATGATCAACTTTAAAAAATCAAGTGGGAATTGGAGGAAAAATAAATATTCTTACTGTTAAATATATACCGAAGATCACCATAAAAACTCCACATAACAATAAAACATATTTGTATATGTTTGGATTTAAAGACTTCCTACCAAAATACACAAATAAAGAAATTGGGATATACCAAACAACATCCCCTAATTCATGTCCCGCAAAAAACAAAAATAATCCTAAAGGATTTCCAAGAGTTATATTATAATTCACCAAAAATCCAAATCCAAAGAAGGCCCACCAAAACTCCCAATATGGATTAGATAAGCTTACAATAATACCTCCAATAAAGCTATTTCCTTTATAACCCTTTATATCTTCTTGAATTAACCCAGTAGTAAAATCAGTTTTAAAAGCATCTCGAACTACAAGGATTCCATATATTTCAAGAATAAATCCTCCTACAACACCGATTATTGTTAAGAAAATAATATTTTGAAAAAATAACGATGCCCCTGCTAACAACCCAATTATCAATGCAAATTCTATTGAAGCATGTCCTAGTATAATAAATATTCCTGCTAAATATCCTCTTTTTTGTCTAAGAGACTTGTATATGGTAAATGTTAATAAAGGTCCAGGAGATAATGCTCCAGATAGAGCTAATAAAAAAGACATTATAAAAATTTCTATCATAATTATCTAAACTAGACCTTTTACCCTAATGCCCATCTCATAACTGCAAATACAATGATGATAATAACTATAATAGGAATTATTAATGCTAAAATCCAAAGATATGCTCGTAAAAAACCTTTTCTAAAAACCTTTACACCATCCTTCCATTCTTGCCGTGTTTTTTCTTGCCAGTTTTTGAAATCCTGGCTTACTTTTTCCTTGTAATTATCCCACTGCTCCTTTGTTTCTAATCTTCGTCGTTCTAGATCAGTATTCCATTCTTTAATCTTATTTTCCCAGTCTTGTTTAGCATTTTTGAAGAAATTAGTCACTTTTTCCTTATTTTTTTCCCAGGCTTCTTTGTTTTTCTTTGATTGTTCTTCTAAGGAGGTTTTAAAATTATCAAATCCTTTTGACATGTTTGTAATAAAGTTTTGCCAGCTTTTTTGAAACGGTTTCTCAGTTATTTTTTCTTTTTCAGAATTATCAATATTATTTTGGTTACTCATATTTTTTTTTTAATTCATTCTAATATTTAAATTCAGTAACTAAATTTCAATTAAGTTCCGTAATTATTTATTCCCAAATAAAGATCTTTATAATTCTTAAAAAGTGATGTGTTAATTATGAATTTTGAAATATTACCTAAAACACCTTTATATAATGTTTTTTCAGAAATAGGAAAAAGAATTTTTTTGCCAGAGGGTATTTTTTATTGGTCTGATAGAGCTAATAATGAAGCAGAGCTAATAGGAACACTAGGAGCAGCTTATGGATATGAAAAGGAATTTATTGATGGAGGAAATTCCAAATGGTTCCCCTGTTATATAAAAGAAATTGATGAATTTATAAAGCTATCAGTTGAAGAAATAGTACCATATACATCTATTGGTGGCTTACAAGACACTAGGAAAATTTGGGAAAAATGGATAATTAGTAAATCATTATATAATAAAAATACAGAAAAAGAATTATTATCCAGATTAGAAAAATTTATTATAACCCCTGAAATAACAGGAGGTGTTACTCATGGAATATTTCAAGCTTGTTCTCTCTTTTTAAATCCAAAAGATTCAATAATTATACCAAATAAGAGATGGGGAAATTATGATAATATAATTTCTAAATTTATAGGGGCAAAAATAAATTCATTCGAGTTTTTTAGAGAGAAGGAAATAAATATAGAAAGCTTTAAAACAGTATTATATGAGATTGCTAAATCTCAGGAGAAAATAATAATACTTTTAAACTTTCCAAATAACCCAACTGGATATGTTCCTACTAAAAAAGAGAGTGATGAAATCATTAAATTGCTTAGGGATTGCCAAGTATCGTACAATAAACCAATTATTGTGTTTGTTGATGATGCGTATGAACCCTATATCTTTAAAGACAATGTGCTAAATAGGTCAATTTTCTATGATTTACATCAAATGAATGAAAATGTAATTCCAATTAAATTAGATGGAATCACTAAAGAACTTTTATTATACGGAGGGCGAATTGGTTTTTTTACCTTAGGCTTAAAGCCATCATGGGTAAAGGATGATGAAGAACTGGTTCTGTTAAAAGCTGAAATTAACAATAAACTTGAAGGATTCACTCGTGCAACCATATCAAATTGTAACAGCTTTTACCAATTTCTTACCCAAAAATTATTTTTAGAGAAGGGAATAAATCGTATAATTCAATCAAGAGAGGCAGTAATAAAATTGTTAAAAAAAAGGTATGAAAGCATTAACTCGGAATTAATAAAGCTAAAGAGTCCAAATGCATCCATAGATCCTAATTCAGGAGGATTTTTTATATTTATTAACTTAAATCCGAAAAAAATTAAAGCAACAGAATTCGCAGATCACTTATTAAAAGAATATAAAGTAGGAATAATACCAATTGAGAATTTAGAAGAAAATGTAAATGGAATTCGAATTGCTTACTGTTCCATAGATCTTAGTCAAATCCCGGAATTGGTTAGAAGAATTAAAATAGCCTTGGAGGACTTTGACAGATAATATTACTTGGATTAATTTAACTTTTTTTGTATGCAAAAGATTATGAAAGTGAATTTTAAATCAAATTTTTTCCAAGTAACTACTTTATCTTGGCATTCTAAATCAATATCAGGGCCATATAATTTAAATCCATTATTATATGCCTTTTCAAGTAATTTCTCAACAGAATCTTTATCATATACAAAAACAGGATTATTATATGCCACTAAATTATCTGTATTAATTCTAGTTTCCCAATAATCTGTTGATGTGATAAGTATCCCTCCATCTTTTAGAATTCTATTCATTTCTTTGAAATATTTGTCTTCATCGACTCCATGCTCGATAACACTAATACATGTAATTGCATCAAAATAATTATTAGGAAAGTCTGTTTTAGTTAAATCTCCAGGAATAAATTCGATATTTCCTCTTCTAGTTCGTTTTTTGAATGTTAAATTCATACATTTTAAATTGTAGTATCCTAATTGGTAAAGCCATAAAAGAATTAATGAGCTTCTCTCACCTCCAGCATCTAAAATCATTTTGGATTTGTCTGTATTTTGAATAATCACACTTAACGCAATTAAAGAATCCCAATTTTTTTCTAGAACATTTGGATGTAATTTTAATCTTGATTTTTTGAGGGTTTTAATAGCTAGAGATAAATCTTGCCTACTTTTTAGAGTTGTATTTATCCAAGGAATATTAATTACGATTTTTGATGAAAATCTAACTCCTTTTAGTAATCGCAAATAATTTTTATACAGAAAGTGAGGTTTTAATAACAAATTTTTAATTGTTTTAATAAAAGATTTTTCAGAAATACTTTGAATTTTTGATGCTAAACTCCTTAATCTCATTACCCTTTATTATTAGTTAATTTTTAATAAATTTTTGTTTTAGCTCGCAGTTAAAAAGATGTATAGATTCTCTGATTTAAGAAAAGTTATAATAAAAATAACCAAAAATTATGGACTTTAGAGGTAATAGAGATGGTATTCGATCATCTCTAAAATTAATAATATAGTAATATTATCTGAATTTTTATAAATATTTTTATAAGCCTAATTTATAATGCATTTAGCAAAAAAAATTTAATAAAATTAAAAAAGTGAAAATTAATGAAACTTTTTCTTATTGATCAAGGAAATTTAGTTGAAATCAATAAAAACATTTTTAGTGCAGGGGATGTTTATCTCATAGATGATGAAAAAACAATATATGTTTGGATAGGCAGTAAATGCTCCGTTGATGAGAAAACAGCAGGAGCAGCTCAAGCTAGAACACTTGATCAACAACGTGGTGGTGCTGCCAAAATTATTACCGTAGATCAAGGCCAAGAACCAAAAGAATTCCTGAAAACAGTAAATCCTTTAGGAGCTATGAAGATTGTTGAAAAAAATTATGCTAAAACGCTGCTTAAAGATGTCACTACAGGAGATTGGGCAGGATTCCATGAATGGAAAAATGTCTTATATCGAATTTCTTCAGAGGAGTTCGAGGATATCAATGCGATGAAAATGATTCAAGTTCCATTTAAAAAAGAATCATTAGATCCAGAAGATTGTTTTGTTGCTGATTTAGGTAATAAAGTCTATATTTGGCAAGGAAGATCATGTACCGTGACTGAGCGTGTAAAAGCAGGTCAGTGGGCGCGTGCAATTGATGCTGAAAGGGCAGGTTTACAACAAGAAACTATCTTCGAAGAAGGTGATGATATTGAATTTATGGCAGCTATAGAAAGAGGGGTAGATTATAAAGAATCTGATGCTGTACAATTAAAGGCAGAATCTGTATTAGAGGGAGAGGATGAGGATGATAGAATTGCAGCGGCAATTCAACCAGAATTTAAGTCAGAAGTCAGAGATATGTCTCCGGAAGAAGTACAAGCAGAAATTTCTGAAGTGAAGGCTTCTGGTGCTGCTCCAGGAATACCGGGGAGAACCGATAGTACAATTTTAACAGTTGAAAAGGTTGAAGGTCGCCGAAAGTGCCCTGAGTGTGGAATTGATGACCCTCACATGATTCACGAGAGCATTGATAAGTCTAATATCGTTTTAGATTATCCAAGAGTATATGGTAAAAAATATCTTTGTGGGCAATGTGGATGTATTTGGCGTGAAAAATAGCCCCAAGATCTAAATTAAATGTTTTTTATTTCCTTTTTTTTTAAATACTTTGATTAGATTGAGGAAAATGGATTAATCTCTCTAATGATTGAAGCTTCGCATTAAGGATTATCTCGCAATCACAGGATCCTCCATAGTATTGAATCACCTCAAGGAACTTGTCTTGAGTGTCTTTAACTACACCCATTCTATCCAAAATTTTCTTAGAATATGAGTACCCATGACATTTCGATCCAAAGAGTTTACTGCAAGAAGTAGAGTGTGGACAATGTGATGTTGAATGGTGTGAAAAATAGTTTTTTTTTGAAATTTTATTTTTTCTTTTTTTTATTGAGGTTACATAAATATTTAATAAATTAAGTCTTTCAATTAAGATTTTTGAAGATCTCTGCGCATTAATTTGATTTTCTTCTTTAGATCAATTAACTCTTTATTTTTTTCTTCGAGATCTGATTCCAATTTAACTTTTTCATTTCTAATTTGTTGAAGATCACTCAAAAGCTTCTCTTCTTTTTGTTTTGTATCACCTGTCATACTTTGTAATTCCTTCAGCTGTTCTCTCAAGCTTTTTACCTCCTGAAATCTGTCATCAAGCATACTTCGCATATTAGCCAACTCTAATTCAAATTTACCAGTTAAATTTCCAGATTTTTTATGGGCTTCCTCTAATTTTTCTTCAAGTCGCTCGACTAATTCTTGGTTAGTAAGATTTTTTTGTTTGAATTCTTCAATTTCTACGACGAGAGTTTTATTTCGTTCAACTTTTTTCTCAAGATCTTTCTTTAATAAATTAAATGTTTCCAGTTGTTGTTGAAGTTCATGAATTTTTTGATTAGCATTTTTCAAATCATTTTCAAGACTAAAAATTTTTTTCTCTTTTCCAGTTATAATTTCATCTTTTTTTTCTAGAAGAATCTCAAGTTTTTCAAACTTAGATTTTTGGATTGAATCACTCTCAAGATAATTTAATTGTTCTTTTAACTCTTTAATCAGCATTTCTTTTTCATCTAATTTATTCATTAAATTTTGGTTATTGGTTTGTTCTGATTGTATTTGCTCAATTTGTGAAGTCAATTTTTTGATTTTTTCGACTTGATCTTCAATAATCTTATTAAATTTCGAAGAATCTTCTTCTAAAGTCGAGTTTAATTTATCAATTAAATCATTTTTATTCTCGATTGTTTCATATAATTTTTTAACTTGTTCGCTTTGAGTATTATTATCTTCTACTTTTTGGGACAATTTTTGCATATTCTGCTCTAAATTTTGTATTCTTTCACTTTTTTCAGTAATCTCATTTATTAGCCTTTTATTCTCTTCTTTAAAGAATGTTAATTGTTCGTTGATGTTATCTTCTGATTCTAAATTCTCTGGTTCTTCTTCTTTTTCCTCGACCCAACCGAGAGTCGATAATGCCTCTGTGATGGATTTATCATCATCTTCCTCACGATTTTCCTCTGACACATGTTAAAAATTACCTTACCATCTATTAAATTTTTTTATTTTTATTTAAAAAAACATATTTTTTATCAAGAAAGAATTTTGTTAGATATCCAATAGCTAATGCTATAATGAAACTTATTTCTAATGGGGTCTTGAGAAAATTTGTTAATAAAAATTGAATTCCAATATTCTCTATTGTGGTAAGAATTGCAAATCCGAAATATTTTATAAATTCTATGGATGTTTCTTTTAATTCGGTCCCTTTTTTTTTAAAAACTATATATTTATCCAAAAAGAATTTAATGATATATGTAATACCAACAGCGAATATAGATCCAATTAATTCTCGCATATTAAATGGTTCAATAGAACAATAAAATACATGAAAAAATTCGATTGATCCTAAATTTTGACACACCAATGGCGCAATAACCAACTGGTTTATCTTTTGGATAAGATAATTTAATCCAATCATAACAGCTGCAAAAATGAAATAGAGTGTCATTTGTTTTTTAATGTTGTTATCAACAACCATAACTTACCACATATTAATTACTATTTAATTTTTCTCCACAAATATCGCAAAAATTTGCTATAGATTTGGTTATTTTTACCCCACATTTCGGACAATATCTTGGTTCTGAATATGTGAAATCCCTAGATAATTGAGGTTCACTTGATCTTTTTTCTAAATATGGTTTATTCTCCCGAAATGTTCTAAAAGAGAAAGGTAAAAAGCATATAACGGGGATAAAGAAAAAAAAGTCAATAATTAACGTTAAAACTAAAAATATGATAAATATTGCAATGAAAATTAAGTTTAAAACAAAATTTCGCTTCATTCTCGTTTTTTATCAAACAAATAATAGTTTTTAATCCTCAATACGTTCTTTCCAAGAATCCCTTCTTGGTAGATCAAACTGTTCTTGATCCTGTACTGCTGAGACACTAAACTGTTGAAATCCAGTGTTTTGTTGAGTTGGTGAAACAATCGCCGCGATTTCTTTTAAAGAACTTTGAGTCTTGGTTCCCATCCCTGTAAGTTTTTTTATTCCCCAAATTGTAAAGCTGAAATATAGTGAAAAGATAAGATAAATAGCTAACCATCCACTACCGAAAATTAAAAGAGGAAACGGTAACAATCCACTTTCATAATCTGAATAAATAAACCCTAGTACTATAAAAAGACCAATAAATACTAGACATCTTAAGCAAGTTGGAATCATTTGTTTCTTCATCATTAATTTCATAAATTGGACTGAATCTCGCTGTAATCGTGCCATCATTTGGTAATCTCCAATAACTTGGGCGTTTTTCATACGTTCTCGAAGATTCAATGCTTTTTTCCTCATATCTATTAAAACTTCTTTTCTCAATCCTAAAAAGTAATTGAGAACCATTCCTAGAATTATCATACCAAGAGTTATAAATATTATTTGAATAATAACTAATACATTCGACATTATTCCATCACTATATAAGGAAAATCATGTTTTTAATTAAATTTTTTGAATTGTCAATTTTCTCTTAAAAATAAAATACTAAAACCCATAATAATTTAAGAATGAGTAAAAAAGAATATTATCTTAACTTTCCTTCTAAAAAACCCTTAATATATTTAGAATAAACAGTTTTCCAACGAGTAGGAATTGATGAAGCGATAGCGCAACCTAAACGACAATTTTGACAGAAGTTATAATTATCGTGCATTTTCATTATCTCATTTACTTTATAAGAATAATATATTGCCGATAAGGGATATAATAAAGCGTTATAACTCACAATTGGATGGATTTTACAAGGGTAATTTATAAAACCGTCATGGCTAATAAACAAATAAGCTTCAGCTACATGACAGCGTAATACATTTTGATAATATTGGGGAAAATTACCGAAACCTCCTTTTTCAACAACTTCCACGCTTATTGGATCAGTTAAAATATTTTTATACTTTTTTCTTAAAATTCGGATTTCATTTGCCCAAACAGTAACATTTGGAATCATTTCATCAATAAATTGAACTTGATAACTTTTATTAGGAAAATCTCTTATAATATTTTCACATGGATATAATTCTATTGAACACCCTAAATTTTCAGTTAATTGGCAAATTTCATCTAATAGGTGTAAATTATCTTTCATAACTACTGTGCTAACTATGGGTTTGATATCACATTTATTGGCTAATTTAATAGATTCGATGACTCTCTCAAATACTTTAATTCCTCGCATTTTATCATGTAATTCTGCTGTTGGATAATCAAGAGACAACAATACATAATCTAAACCTTCGAGTTTATCTACCTTTAATAATTTTGGTAATAAATATCCATTAGTAGCAATACCGTTCATGAAATCATGTACAACTCCAGTGTAATAGATTAATTCCGGTAAATCTTTCCTTAAAGTAGGTTCACCACCTGTAAAAGAAAGAGCGAGTACACCTAATTTAGCGATCTCATCAATAAGAAATTTTATTTGATCAGTAGTCATATCATACCCTAAAATAGATTCAGGTAAGGAATGAATTGAACAGAATGGACATCTCCCATTACACCGTAAAGTTAATTCTATTTGAGCCGAATAAGGAATTTTTGTATTTGTAAAATTGTTTAAAATAAAATTTTTGATGTACTGAATCCACTTATTAATTCTCATATGAGGAATTTATTTCACCTTAATATCTGATATGATTGATTAAAAAAATGAAATCCTTAGTAATGATTTTATAGGATTTAATTTTATCAGAATTAAAAATATATCCAAATAAAAATATAAATAAATATGGGTACCAACAAGAGAGTTGATTTTTTAGAGCGGAGAAAGAGATTTCTTAATCAAGAATATAAAACATCTGTTAGACAAGTTCTTTCTTATTTATGGGAGTATAGGAAGATATTTGTAATAATTCTAATTTTTGGTATTTTTCAATCAATTCTTTTTTTAACATTCCCTCTCTTTTTAGGGCCAGCAATGGATGTTTTAGTTAATCCTAGTATTCCTATTGCAAATTTATTACCAATTCTCTTTAGTGTTATTTTAATACAAGGATTTGTAGGAATACTTTTTGGAATCCGTATTTATATAAATCGATGGATTGGAGCAAGAGTTATTTATAATTTAAGAAATGATCTTTTCTCAACTATTCAAATAATGTCTTGGTCTTGGCTTGATAAAAACAAAACTGGAGAATTGATATCTCGTACAACCAGCGATGTCAATTTACTTAAAGAATTTTTAGGAAATAATTTACAACATTTTTTTGGGGAATGTGTTACTTTTTCATTTAGTTTTGTAATACTTTTTATAATAAATAAAGAGCTAGCTTTATTTGTTTTAATTATATCTCCTGCATTATTTTATGTTTTATTAGTTTTTAGAAAAAAAATGAGACCAATATTTAAAAAATCACGAAAAACTTATGCTGAATTGACGCATGCAATTCAAGAAAATGTTCAGGGAATTACTATTGTTAAATCATTTGGAAGAGAAGACTATGAAATTAAAAAATTTACAAAAATAAATAATTCTTATTTTAATGATTCAATGGGAATTATAAAACTACAGGTAACATTTGATCCTGTTATTTATCTTATTGACAATGTAGCTTTCTTAATTGTACTCCTTATTGGAGGTTTTTTAGTACTTAAGAATAGTATGAGTTTTGGAGACCTATTTGCTTTTATAATGGTTTTAAACTTCT
>SMTZ1_10004983_pt1 | contig 13341 bp, 17 predicted proteins | sample DeeMarSWOR136_30_FD_25667 | JGI IMG/M metagenome (IMG submission 25667) | reverse complement strand
AGTTGGCTTGTTTCTTCTAAATATAGGTTTAGGTGCTCATCGAAGCCGGCTAAGACGCCCCTGAAGAGCCTATTACGTTTAACCTTAATAAGTATTACTTTATTAATGGATGATTTCAAATAATCAATAGGTCTATTACTTCTTTGCATCTTTTAAAAACTCGAAAAAAACAATTATTCTTAAAAAAATATTTATAATTACATTTAAATACACAGCTAATTAAAACCTTTCTATACTTTTTATAGGTCTATGCCTAAATACACAGTTAAGAAACAATGATAAAATTGTCTAATGAAGAACAAACAGAAAAAGAAATCTAAATATATTGTATGTATTCAACTTTTTATTTTATTACATGTTTATATCATTATAGAGAAATTTAATAATCATAGGCCCGTGGCCCAGTCTGGATAAGGCGGCAGCCTCCTAAGCTGAAGATCGGGGGTTCAATGTGATATGTGCTTCGCATTTCTTGAACACATCCCCCCGGGCCTGCTATTTTTTGTTTTTGAAACTTTATAAGATATTGAGGTTTTTTTAATTTAATGAAAGAAAACTATGTTACAGATTTATCGTATTTGAAAGTACCAATTAGACCCAGGGTTCCAAAATTCATATGGAAGTTAATTAAATTTATGATTAGATATGGTTCCGTCCCTTTAGTGAAGATATTAGGAATTCTATTGGGGTTGGGGTATCCAAAAAATGGTGTAAAAAGATATCCAGAAACTTTCATCGAATTGAATGATGGTGTGAAATTGGCTACTGATATCTATACACCAAAGAAAATATTTAGGAAAAAAAGCAAATGTCCAACTATATTGGTGCGATTACCGTACTGGAAAGATATGTTCAGCTTTTTAGGTTATGCATATGCTGCTTATGGATTTGTTGCTGTAATACAAGATATTCGAGGAACTGGACACTCAACAGGTTTCAATTATTATTTATTTACCGAAAGAGAAGATGGGTTGGATACCTTAAAATGGATATCTAAACAATATTGGTATAATGGGAAAATAGGAATGACAGGAGCAAGTTATTTTGGAATTACACAACTCGCATTATCATGGGATAATGAGTATTTAACTTGTATCTCTCCAGCTGTTACCTCAACTCTAAATTTATGGAAAAAAAATGGGGGATTACAAATTCACGCTCTTACAACTTCTATATACAGAATAATGGTAAATATTGTATCTCACCGTGAGATTCCACAGGTTCAAACATTAACAAAATTAATGTTTGAAAGGTTTGTAAACCCAAAATATGCTTTATTTAATGATCCAATTAAAAAAAAGAGTCGGATAAGTCTATCTCAATTAAAAGGTAAAACTATTAAAGAAATTCAGGATCTTTTGGTAAATTATTATAATGTTAAGCATTTCGATCCTACTAAACGGAGTTATAGAACATATTTTCAATTCCTAAATGATTTCTTAATTACACAAGGGTTGGATAAGGATACTCACAAAATGTCGGGGTTCTTAGAGATGGATACAAGAAAATTATCACAACCTGTTTTTATGTTAGCTGGCTGGCAGGATATGTTTCTAGAGAAGCAACTAGAGGATTTTCTTGATATTAAACAAAATGCTATTGGAGATGCAAAAAAATATTCAAAAATGATGATAGGATCATGGGCACATGCAGCAATGGGGCACCCTGAAAGTAAAATAAGAAATGCTGGAATGCTAAGTTTCTTTAAAGGATTTTTAAATCTTAGTTGGAATCGCTACTGGTTAATGAATGATGAATTAGCCTTTCCAGATATATACCAACCTTCTATTAAGTATTGGATTACTGGAAAAAATATTTGGAAATACACAGAGGAATGGCCACCAAAAAATATAGAGTATATAAAATTATTTCTCCATTCTAAGGGAAAAGCTAATAGTATCAATGGAGACGGTACCTTAACATTTAATGAACCTGCTAATGAATTAGACGATGATTATATTTTTAATCCAATGAACCCTGTTATAACAAAAGGAGGAAGGAATTTACTTATTTTAAAAGGAGCGCAAAATCAAAAAGATGCTGAACAAAGAGAAGATGTATTAACATATACAACTAAAACGCTGGAGAAAGGAATGGAAATAACTGGTCAAGTGAAAATGATCTTATACTCCTCATCATCAGCTATAGATACAGATTTTATGGTTAAGTTAGTTGATGTATATCCTCGAGGCAAAGCTCTAAATATTTTAGATGGTGGAGTTCGAACTCGTTTTAGAAACGGAGATAATATTACTTCTCTCATAGAGCCAAGAAAAATTTATAGGTATGAGATTGATTTAGGAAACACTTCAATTTATTTTAGGGAAGGTCATAAAATACGAGTTGAGATAACATCAAGTAATTTTCCAAGATTTGATATTAATGCAAATTTGGGAGGAGAGGGTAAATCAGGAGGATATGTAGTTGCTGAACAAAAAATTCATCATTCTAAGAAAGCACCAAGTCATCTTTTAATCCCAGTTTATGAAGGAAATGAATAGAATATTGGTGGTTAAATTATTTTTTCATAATATAACTTTAACTTATTACCAAACTTTTTAGTAATTTCTTCCAAAGATAGTACCATATCAATTTCTCCCACCATTTTTCCATTGTCATTACTTAGGTATGTATCTTTTTGTTTTAGTTTCAATTCTTTCAATAAAGAAAGATAGATCTCATTAAAATTTTTATTCAGATTAGTTAATGACAATGAAATTTTTATTATATCACCAGTTTGAATTATTTTAATGGATAAAAACTCATTAAGATCGTTATGTATGTTATCCATTTCTCTCAAAAATTATAAAATTTCTATTAATATTAAAACTATTATTTTCTAAAATTAATTGGTTATAAAAGTAGACTAAATTGTTATAACTATGAAAAATACAGTTTTGCGTTATTTCAATTAGTACATAACGAGTCGTTTAAATAAAATTGAAACACTATTATTACTCGCCTAAAAAAATAGAGGTGAAAAATTTGCCAAAAAGAATATTAAGAGTTAATATGAATAACCTAGAGGCTAAGTTTGAAGATTTGCCAAGTGATTATGCTGCTTTAGGTGGACGTGGGATGACATCGACCATAGTTGCTAAAGAAGTCCCACCAACTTGTAATCCATTAGGAATTCATAATAAAATAGTTTTTGCTCCCGGGATAGTCACAGGTACTGCTGCACCCTCAAGTGGAAGACTTTCTGTTGGGGGGAAATCTCCTTTAACAGGAGGTATCAAAGAAGCTAATGCAGGAACACCATTCGCTCAGATGTTAGCTAGAATGCGTATAGGAGCTATTATAGTAGAAGGAAAACATCAAGGTGATGATTATTATCTTCTAAAAGTAACTATGGATGGCGGAGAATTTATTAAAGCGAATAAATGGTCTGGAAAAGGACTCTATGGAGTCTATAAAGATCTTAGCAAAGAGTTTGGTAGTAAAGTTGGGATATGTGGTGTAGGGATAGCCGCTGAACTACTAGGTGCTATGTCAGGAGTTTGTTTTAATGATCCAGAAGGATTGCCTAGTAGGTATGCTGGAAGAGGTGGTTTAGGGGCCGTTATGGCATCAAAAGGTCTAAAGTTTATAATAGTTGACGAAACAGGTGCTCCAGGAGTAGAAATTGCAGACCAAGAAGTATTCAAAGTGGGTATCAAAAAATTAAGGGATGCCTTGACTACTCATGATGTTACAAAACCAGGAGGTGCTCTCAATTCATACGGTACAGCTGTATTAGTTAACATCATTAATGAAGCTGGAGGACTGCCTCAAAGAAATTTTTCTGCTGGTCGAGATGAGCGAGCTGAGAAAGTCTCTGGTGAAGCAAAAGCTGAAGAAATAAAGAAACGAGGTGGAACACGCCCTCATTACTGTAATCCTGGTTGTATTATACAATGTTCAGAAATCTGGGTAAAACCAGGTAATAAAGATCCTGTTGGTGTTCTTGAATATGAAAGTGTTTGGGCACTCGGACCAAATAGCGGAATCTACAATTTAGATGATATTGGTGAATTAAACCGTGCCTGTAATGATCTAGGATGTGACACCATAGAAGCAGGGGACACAATAGCTGTGGCAATGGAAGGAGGTCTGGTAAATTTTGGAGATGGAAAAGGGGCTCTAAAATTGATGGATGAAATTCGAAAGAAAACTCCAACAGGTAAAATATTAGCTAATGGAACAGAGATTACTGGTAAGGTTTTAGGAGTTACAAGGATACCGACAGTTAAGGGCCAGGGATTACCTGCATATGATCCTCGGGCAATAAAGGGAATTGGAGTCACCTTTGCAACAACTCCTATGGGTGCAGACCATACTGCGGGGTACGCAATTGCACCAGAAATATTAGGAGTAGGCGGTACATTAGATCCAATGGATCCAAAGAAAGCAGAAGTTTCTCGCAACCTTCAATTAGCCACCGCAGCTGTAGATGCAACAGGATACTGTCTTTTCATTGCCTTTGCGGTACTTGATATTCCTGAAGGATTAGAGGGTGTTGTTGAATCATTAAATGGAGTATTAGGAACAAATTTAACTGTTAATGATGTTGCCCCTATTGGAAAATCAATTATTGATATTGAACTTGAATTCAACAAAAAAGCAGGGTTTACATCTCTTCATGATAGACTCCCAGAGATGTTTCTTGAGGAAAAACTCCCCCCACATAATACGGTATTTGATGTCTCAGATAGTGATTTAGATAGTGTTTTTTAATTAAAAGTTTAGAAGATAATGTCTATTAATTTAAAGTTATTTGGAGATTTAAGAATAAAAGCAGAACCAAATGTATCGGGAACCTTACCATTACGATTAAAGATTGATGATTCAGAAATAATGTGGGTAGCAGATATACTTAGAAAGTTCAAGATTGAAGATAGTGAGGTTAGCCATATTTTCGTAAATGGACGATATGCTGGATTTAAGAAAAGGGTTAAGCCCGGAGATACAGTCTCATTATTTCCACGAAATATGGGATTATTATATAAATGGTATTTTAAACGAGAAGAAGATGAATAACCAAACTATTATAGTTACAGTTAAATTCTTTGCAACTCTAAGGCAATATGGTCCAGAAAAAGAAGTCTTAGCAATTCCAGAAAACAGTGAGATTAACATTCTATTCGATAAATATAATATTCCAAAGGATGAGAGACGAGCAATTATTTTGGTTAATGGTCATCCACACAAAGATCTTAAAACTGTTCTAAAAAATGGAGATTTAGTTTCAATCTTTCCCCCCATAGGTGGTGGTTAAGTCCACCTTAAACATTAAATTTCTTTTTTTTATATTCTTATTTTATAAAATATAAATTTCTTTCCATCAAACTTAATTTCCGTCGAGTAATGGTACTTTATTTTTAATATAATAGCTCTTAATTAATTCATTAGATTATTAATATTATATAAATGTAAAGTAGTATTATTTATTCGTTCTTATATCATGAACATAAATGGGTATATTATAAATTATTACATTAAAGCTAAAACTGAGATTGTGATATTACTTAATAAATTAAGTATTCATTCATAGAACAATTTTAGGATATATCTTAACAAAGAGAATTACTAATTATGTCTTCTTCTAAAGGAAAATTAAAGTTAGACACTTCTGAAGAAAGATACCAATGGATTTCAGAAAATACAAATGATCTAATTCGAGTTTTAAATAAAAAATTCAAAATTCAGTATATTAATGAAGAAACTCATGCTAGAGCCCATCATTGATGATGGGATAGGTATTTCTGATTACAGAAAAAAATTGATATTTCAGCCAGGTTATAGAGAACTTAAAGGAAGGAAGGGAATGGGAATTTGTCTTTCTCTCGTTAGTAAAAATAATGGAGATTTTTAAAGGGAAAATTTGGGTCGAGGATAAGGTAAAAGGAGATTATACTCAAGGAAGTAAATTTATAATATTATTACCCGAAGCAGATTAAACCAAGATAAATTTTTTTGGTTGTTTTTGAGGAAAGAACGTTCAATTATAATTTTTGGTACTTTTTTATATAATTCATTTTTCAAATATGTTAGGGATTAAAATTTGTGTATTAATAAGATTTTATATTTTATAGATTAAAGAAAACTTCTATGTGGACAAAATTTGAGATATTTTTAAAACCAGGGTGAAATTATTGACATCTATAGAAAAATCAAAAGAAACTGAATTAATATATGATAATTTACTTGAAACTATTGACGTCGGTTTTTATCAAGTGACAATAGATGGTCAAATGTTGAACCATAATCGCGCTCATAACATTATTTTAGGATATAGCTCATCAGAAAGCTTAAAGTCTAAAGATGTAAGACAATTCTGGCAGAATCCTCAACATAGGGAGATTTATTTAAAATATTTATTAAATAATGGATTTACGAAAGATTATATTTGTCACGCTTTAAAAAAAGATGGCACAAAAATTGTAGTAGAATTAAGCTCACATTTGATCAGAGATGAAACTGGAATCCCAGTTAGAATTGATGGAACATTTATTGATGTTACAGAAAAGTACACTTTACAAAAGAAATTAGAGGAATCAGAAGAAAAATACCGATTAATTACAGAAAATGCAAATGATTTAATTAGAGTTTTGAATGAAAATTTTGAATTTGAGTATCTTAATGAAAGCGTGCATAAACGAATATTAGGTTATGAAAACAAAGATATGATTGGAAAGACTTCATTACCATTTCTTCATCCTGATGATCGAAAAGATGCAACTCGTTCAACTTATCACAATTTAAAAAGAGGAAAAGGTTCATATCAAGCTAGGTTTAAAGATAAAAATGGAAACTATAAATGGTTTGAATTTGCAGGAAAATATTTTTTTGATGGTAAAAAAGTAAAAAAGATTCTATCAATTGCTAGGGATATAAATGAACGTAAAATAGCAGAGTTAAAATTAAAAGAATCTGAAGAGAAATATAGACTAATTTCTGAGACTGCTTACGATTTAATTGGGGTGTTAAATAACAAGTTCAAATATGAGTATATTAATGAAACAGCTTTTCAACAAATACTAGGTTATTCCAGTAAAGATTTACTAGGAAAATCAGCTTTAATATTCACCCATCCAAATGATATAGCAAGTACTGTTAATGCATTAACAGAAGGATTTAAGCAAGGAGAAGGGGGAGCAGAATTAAGATTTAGACATAAAGAGGGTCATTGGGTTTGGATCGAAGCTAAAGGAAAGACATTTATAGATAAAGATGGTAAATTAAACGCTATTGTAATTTCAAGAGATATAACTAATCGCAAGTTTTCTGAAAAAAAATTAAAAGAATCAGAAGAGAAATATAGACTAATCTCAGAAAATGCAAATGAAATTATTACAGTTCAAAATGAAGATTTTCAAATCGAGTATGTTAATGAAATAGCTCTTAAGAATATTTTAGGTTATTGTGCTGATGAGGTTATTGGAAAACCAACATTCCAATTTGCTCACCCTGATGATAGGAAAGAAACAATTCTTTCATTCAATAAATTGTTAATGAAAGAAAGTCTTCCCTTGCAATCAAGATATAAGCATAAAGATGGCCGCTATGTATGGTTAGAAATTAATCTTGAAACATACTTTAATAGTCAAGGTGAAAAAAAATATCTTACAATTTCAAGAGATATAACAAAAATTAAAGAAGCAGAGCAGAAGTTAAGAAGTTCTGAAAAAAGATATCGAGAAGCTTACAATATTGCAAATTTCTATAAAGACTTATTTGCTCATGATATAAACAATATTCTTCATATCATTAGTTCATCAGCGGAACTTATATCATATTATCTTGGTGATTCTGAAAAATCTAAAGTTATTGATGATATTTCAAATATTATTAAAAAGCAGGTTGAGAGAGGGGCTAAATTAGTTTCAAATGTACATATTCTTTCTAAACTTGAAGAGGATGAAATACATGCTCAACCAACGGAAATTTGCAGATTAATGGAAAATGCAATAGATTTCATTAAAAAATCATATAATAACAGGATTATTCATATAAACATTGATTGTGATGAAGATCATATAACAGTCAATGCAAATGAGCTTCTTCAAGATGTTTTTGAAAATATTTTACTTAATGGTGTGAAATATAATGAAAACTCTAATATAGAGATCAGAATAAGAGTTTCTAAGATGTGTATAAATAATAAAAAATATAATAAAATTGAATTTATTGACAATGGTATAGGGGTATCAGATGATAGAAAGGAAATTGTCTTTAAGCGGGGCAACAGGGAAATCAAAGGTGCTAAAGGAATGGGTTTGGGTCTTTCTTTAGTTAAGGAAATTCTTAATACCTTTAATGGAAAAATCTGGGTTGAAGATAAAATCAAAGGAGATTATTCGAAGGGTAGTAATTTTGTAATAATATTACCAGAATTGGAATAATGAGTTCTGCTTTCTTAATATTAATAGATAAAAAGAATTTAATTTTCTTGTTTTTTTATCATCCAATCTTCCTTTAATAAACTATAAGTTTTGACTCCGAGATGTTTTCCATCAAGATAAAACCCATCTTCTCTTATTCCTTCAAAATTAAAACCACATTTTTCAGCAACAGTCCAAGATCCCACATTTTCCACACAAACTCCACCATGTAATTTATTAAGATTCAATTCATTGAAAGCATACTCAATGAGTAACTCTGTAGCTTCTGTGGCAACTTTTTTTCCCCAATATTCAGGTTCTCCAATTCGTATAAAAGCATTTCCCCACCCATTAATCCAATCAATCCCCCCAACTCCTACATGTCCTATAGGTCTTTTATCCTTATTATGCCAAATTTCGAAAGATACAAAATGAGGCATGCCCCAATCTCGCGGTTCGAACCACTTTTTAATATCTTCTACTCCACTTGGTACTACGCTCCTCGCATACTTACGTACCTCAGGGTCATTAAGCCACTTAACATATAAGTTTACATTTTCCGAATTTTGAGGTATAAAACTTATAGTCTCTCCTTCAATAAAGACAGGAACCTCTTTATTTTCCTTTTCTTCCATTATTATTGTTAAATCGTAATTTTTTGGTTTTATATTTAATTTTAATTAATTTATTTTTTTGAATTTAACCAATCTTCCTTTGATAAACGATACTTCTTTCCATTAACATATTTTCCATCAATAAATGAATCTTTTTTCTTCAATCCCCGATATTTAAATCCAATTTTCTCAGCAACTGTCCACGAACCTATGTTTTCAACAGCTGCTCCTGCTTGTAGTATATTAAGATTCAACTCATTGAATGCATAGTTGATAATCATTATTGCACCTTCTGTGGCTATGTCTTTTCCCCAATATTCTGGTTCTCCAATAAAAAGAAATACATTTGCCCATCCATTAACCCAGTCAATCTCTGACAAACCTACTTCACCTATTGGTTTTTTATCTTTTTTATGCCAAATTTCAAAAGCAACATCTCTGGGGATTCTCCCCTCTTGGGGTTCAAACCATTTTTTAATATCTTCACTAGTAATTGGCAATTCCCATCGAGCAAATTTTCTAACTTTTGGGTGATTTAACCATTTTAGATATAAATTGACATGTGCTGAATTTGGAGGAATAAAACTAATGATATTTCCATCAATAAAGATTGGAACTTCTTTCTCTTCTTTCGACCTCATAATTTTCTTTCTATCCACTCTTGTTTTAATAAGCGATATGTCTTAACATCAACATATTTACCATCTACAAAAAGTTCGTCTTTCCGGATTCCTTCAAATGTAAAACCTCTTTTTTCAGCTACAGTCCAAGATCCAATATTAGCAACTATAGATCCTGCATGTAATTTATGCAGATTTAATTCACTAAAAGCATATTCAATAATCAATTCTGTGACTTCAGTCGCAATATTTTTATTCCAATAATCAGGTTCGCCAATAGTCATCCCTACATTCGCCCAACCATTTACCCAATCTATATCAGTTAACATAGTATGTCCAACTGGCTTTTTATCCTTTTTATGCCAAATTTCAAGCACGATGAAATTCCGAATTCTTCCTTCTTGAGGTTCAAACCATCCTTTCGCATCATCTACTCTTATGGGTAAAATATTACGAGAATATATACGGACTTTTGGGTTATTTATCCATTTTACATATAAATTGATTCGTTCTGAGCTCTGAGGTATTAAATAGACATTTTTTCCTTCAATAAACAAAGGAACTTCTTGTTTTTCCATGGCACTTATCACAATTTAATGAAATTTTTTTTAATCCTTATTCAGTTCTCTAGATTTTATCCAATCTTCTTTTAATAATCGAAATATTTTTGCATCAACATACTTTCCATCAACAAACATTTCATGCTTTCTTATTCCATCAAATACAAACCCAATCTTCCCTGCTACTGTCCATGAACCGATATTATCAACAGCAACTCCTCCGTGTATTTTATTTAGCTTCAACTCGTTGAATGCATATTCCATGAGCAGCTCAGTAGCTTCCGTCCCAATATCTTTATTCCAATAATTTGGTTCCCCAATTTGAAGAAAAGCATTTGCCCACCCATTTACCCAATCTATATAGCTTAATCCAATTTGACCTATTGGTTTCTTATCTTCCTTATGCCAAACATCTAATGATATAAATTCGCTAATTCCTTCATTTCTACTTTCTGATCTTTTTTTCTGTTCATCTATAGTCCTTGGTATTATATTACGAGCATATTTACGGACTTTAGGATGATTCTTCCATTTTACATATAAATTTGCATATTTGGAGTTACGAGGGCAAAGATCTATTCTCGATCCTCGAATAAATGGAAATTCCTCTGTTTCCTCATTTTGTTTCGATTTTTCTTCTTTCTTCCCCACTAAACTAACCTCTTAATATTAAAAATTAGAGAAATATTATTTCATCCAATCGTTTTTAAATATTGAATATTCGAGTACATCCACATGCTCTCCATCAATATAAACTTCTTTCTTAAGTGTAATTTCAAGCTTAAAACCTAATTTCTCTGCTAGATGTATTGAAGCTTTATTTGATGCAAACAAACGTGCCGTTATTTTGTGTAAGTTTAGCTCTTTATAAGCATAATTTAAAACCAACTTTCCTACTTCAGTTCCAATGTTTTGTTTCCAATATTTTGGATCAATTATATAAGATATATGTGCGTTGCGAGTAAACCATTGAATTCTAAATAAATTTGCTAAACCTATTGGTTTTTTATCTTTTTTATGCCATATCTCGAAGAAGATATCACTTTTTACAGCCTCCTTCTTTGTTTCAAACATTTTCTTTACCTCATCAATCGTTTGGGGCATATTAAATCTTGTAAATTTCCTAGTTTCTGGATGATTCATCCAACCAGCATATAGGTTAACGTGATCTGTATTTGCTGCACAAAGAGAGACAATTTCTCCTTCCACAAATGGTAACACTATTTCCTTTTTTGGTTCTGACATACTTCAAAAATATGTATAATTTTTATTGTTATAGTTACAAAATGAGCCATAATTTATTAAATCTAAGATGTATGGAAATATGTTGCAGCTTATTTTAAGAGAGATTTTATTAAAATGCCCAAATCTAAAATTAGATATACTTCATGGCAATATTAGATCTCGACTCTGAAATTTTTAAGCCATTTATAAGTAAAAGAGAAAAAAAAGAAGAATTGTAGTTTATTAATTAATGATATAAATTAAACTATTTTCATAGCCAAATTCATATCTTCGAGAGTTAATTTCTTTCTACCAGCGTGGCGTGTCATCTCAAGAGCTTTATTTGTCATACCTTTAGCTAATTTTTCTAAATAATCAATTAATGCATCAACTGCGTCTCTAGCAACCATCTCTGCACCATTATCTTTCATTAATTTACGTACAGGTGACCACGCAAACACTTTTTTTGCCATATTATTATTCCTCCACTTTTAATTTTGAATATAATTTCTTAAAGTTCAAACTATTAAATATGAACTTTATTATGTTATAATACTCTTTTCAAATATTTAAAACTTGTGTAAGATTTTCGATAGGGTATGTTTGGGTTAATAATTTCATCCAATCGACAAAATAGTGATGTTTGAGAAGAAAGCCGGTAGACATGGTTCTGAGCTTTTAGATCTGAGATTTTTTTTAATTTTGAAAAATGTAAACAGTCACAGTTCTTAAATGAAAAATTTCGCCATATTTGAATAAATATTATTCAATTTTAATTATAATATATATATCTTATTGATTTTTTCTCTAATTCAATTTTAAAGAAATTAACATATCACATATTAAATATATAGATTTATTAATAGCAAAATTATGTATATCATTAAAAAAAAATTCTCATTATAAAGAAAGTGATTTAGAGTATGAATTGGATGGAAGGTTTACAAAAAATTAGGGACGTATTAGCCGCGTGGGGTTATAATATTTTAGGTTATGACCATACTGAAGAACAAAAAGCAACATTGGAACCATGGTTTTATCCCAAAAAGAGTGGTCAAGGACTTCCTGCTGAAGTTGGACAATTACTCAATGAAGTAAAATCAAGATATCCATTGGCTGCGTCTAGGAAGTTTAAAACTATGGGACAACAAAACACTGACATTTTTTGCGGAATAAAAGCAGATGGAAAGTCCGTAGAAGATATTCAAAAACACCTGAAAGTTTTAGAAGATACTTTTCATAAGGTCGATAAGGATAAATTTCCAAAGGGAACGACGAAAATAGCAAGTAAAAAGGCTTTCTATATTTCTTTAACCCTATGTTGTATATATGAACATGGTCTTGCTGATGATATGGTCGAAACAATTCTATCTTGTTGGAGAAAACAAGGACTTAAAAAACCAACTCCACGTGATATGTATAGCACCCGACCTTATGTCATTGATTTAGCCAATAAACGAGCTTTTAGTCATAAAGGGATTCCTTTAAAAACTAACGCTCCTAGTCCTACGAAATTAGTGAGTGAGATTTTTGTATGAAATATGAACTCTGAGAAATACAACACAGAGATGAAGATCATGGATGACAAATATAAAAAATATGCTATAATTTGTCCTATGGGTATTGGGCTTTTTATATTACTAGCCTTTTTGCTCTTACCTTTGACACTCTCAGGTGGGTGGCAATGGTGGTTTATAGAAGCGATAGTGATTCTTCCTATGTATGTTGTGGGAGATTATTTAGATAAAAACGTATTTAAAGTTAAAGGAACTTTTGCGAAAATTAAAGAAAAAGGTGTGAGTCTAGCAGATAAAGATCCTGATAATTTTATAAAATGCCCAAACTGTGGCATGTCTGTTAGAAAAGAGACTGAATTCTGCAGTTATTGTGCTCAAAAAATCGATTAAAATCTCATATCCATAATAAAATCGATCAAATTTTTTTTATATTTCACACTAAA
>SMTZ1_10008139_pt1 | contig 13342 bp, 14 predicted proteins | sample DeeMarSWOR136_30_FD_25667 | JGI IMG/M metagenome (IMG submission 25667) | reverse complement strand
CTAATAAATTAATAATAAAAGAAACAAATAGCCTATATAAAGATATTTTGATAAAATATTCACAAAATCTATGGATTTTGACGAAAAACTAACAATTTGTTATTATATCGTCAATTTAAATTATTTCTTAAAAACTCTTATGATTTTGAATCTAAAACGATAAATTTAATAAACGTAACTCAACTATCGAGGTCTCACATATTTTAATTTTAAAAATAGATATTGAATATGAATACTCCTAAAGGAAGAAAATTTAATGCCAAATATAATAACAACACTTATAAAACATTCATTAGAAATTTTAAAAAAAGAAGGTATTAACGGATATATAGATGCTATAAAAAAATACTATGAAGCTTATCCGCCACTTCGAAAAGAAATATACTATTGGCTTTTTTCAAAACTTCATCCGACTAAATTAGTAATTCGAAATATACAGGGATCAAAAATGTATCTTAATCTAAGGGATTATGGATTATCTAAGCAACTTGTTCTAAATGGTATACGTGAGCCGGAATGCACTAGGATAATGAAAAAAGAACTCAAAAAAGATATGGTTATAGCAGAAATTGGAGCAAATATTGGATATTATGCACTTCTTGAAGCATCGATTATAGGTGAAAAAGGTAAAATTTATGCAATTGAACCTTTTCCATTAAATTTTGATTTTTTACAAAAAAATATCAAACTCAATTCTTATGATAAAATAATAGAATCCTATAATCTTGCAATTAGCAACTATTCAGGAAAAGATAAATTATATATAACTAGTAAGCACAACCTTTGCAACATGCTTGCACAAGAAGCAGATGAATTTGTAGAGGTAAAAACAGAGACATTTGATAATTTTATCCGAAATAAACAAAATCCAGATCTGATAAGAATGGATATTGAAGGATTTGAATATTACGTCATAGAAGGTATGAAAAAAACCATGAAACAATGCAACTCATGTAAATTATTCATAGAAATACATCCCTATCAAATGAATCAAAAAGGTCTAGATTTCAAAAAACCAATAAAAACAATTATTGATTTAGGATTCAAACCAAAATATATTGTAAAAGAATATGGTCCCCTAAAAGAGGAATCATTTGAATACAACCAACCTATTGAGGAATTCTTTGAATTTTTAAAAGAAAAACAATTATTACCACCAGAATATACACATGGATTTGGATTGTTCTTAGAAAAAACAGGAAAATAGTTACCTATATGGTGGAACTTTAAGTGAAAAACATAGCTATTCTAGAAACTCATTTTCATGTAAAATTCTTGTATACAATGATGAGAATTTGTAATATAAAAGATACAAATGTAATTGTATTTACTACAAAAAAAATATATTCAAGAATTGAAACCTACCTTTATGATAAATCAAAATATGAAATAATCTTAAAAGATGATAACGAAGGTTTAAGTTCTTTTTTAAAAAGAGTTGAAAAAATCTGTAATGAAAAAAAAATCGACATATTATTTGTCAACACAATTCAAATGAGTTCTATAAATATCTCTCCTTATATCAAATTTAGACCTAAAACTAAGATGATTATTACTATTCATGTTGTTAATCATTGGTTGAAAGCAAGATTTGCAATTGGAGTAAAAAACATAGCTAGAGTCATTGATGCAAACATTAGTATATTTTTAATCAGAAGATATATTTTACCAAAATTTTACGCAATTAATGTAATTTATTCACCTATTAAAGAGTATATAATAAAAAATACAAATTACAAAAAACAAGTTTTTACACTACCATTTAATTTTTATGATAAAACAAAAAAAGTTGAAAGGATTAAAAAAGAAAGTAGAATTAGATTTATTTTACCTGGATTGATTGAAACATACAGACGTAACTATGACCTTGCACTGAAGGTTTTTGAAAGGTTATGGTTATGATATATCATTTTCACAAGGATTTATCCCTGAGAATGATTATAATAGAATTTCTAGTGAAAGTGATATTATAATTTCACCATTAAATGTAATGACAAAAAGAGATACGGGGATTAAAGAAATATATGGTCAATCTGAAGGAAGTGCACTACCATTTGAAGCAATACAATATTGTAAACCACTAATCGTGCCAACAGAATTTAATGTAATAAATGAAATGAAAAGTTCAACATTGAAATATAAAACACCAGAAAATCTTGAGAAAATTCTTGTAGAACTTATTGAAAATAAAAATAAATTAGAATATCTGAAAAAAGAAGCCTGTAAAAATTCTGAAAAATTTTCTTTAGAAGTTTTACAGAAATATTTTAAAGATGAAATTTTAGATAATTTAGATAAATTATAGTAAGAAAAGAGTTAAAAGTAATTTAATCTTACAGGGAGGCGAAATATATCTAAATTTATTATGGAGAATGATAAATGAAAGTTTGTGTTTTTGCATTGGGTAGAACAGGACTTCCTTTATCTCTTGTTTGTGCTGATAGTGGATTTGATGTAATTGGTATTGATATTAACGAAGAGTTAGTTCAACAGATTAAAAGTAGAAACTTACCTTTTTATGAACCAGGTATGAAAGAACTACTTGAAAAACATCTTAATAATAAATTTATACCTACTACTAAAATAACTGATGATGTAAAAAATTCTGATTATTATATTATTGCAATAGGTACTAAGTTCAATAGATATCCAGAGAGAGGATCTTTAACAAATCTTTATAAGGTAATTGACAAGATTATTGATATTGGAGTAAAAAGCAAAACCCTAATTTTTAGAGTAACTTTACCTATTGGTACAACAGATAAAATCAAAGAACGCATAGAAAAAAAAGGCTTTAAAGAAGGAAAAGATTTCTTTTTAGCCTTTGTCCCTGAAAGATTAATGGAAGGAAGAGCAATAAACGAGGAAAAAAATCTTCCAAAAGTTATTGGATGCTACAACGATAAAAGTTTTGAAAAAGTAAAAAAATTTTTTGAAAAAATTGGTGGAGAAATCGTTAGAGTTTCAAGTCCGAAAATAGCTGAAGCTGTAAAGTTGGTTGATAATTCTTGGAGAAATATGCGTTTTGCCTTTGCAAATGAGATTGCATTTCTATCAGATGTAAATGGAATTAATGCAATGGAAGTATTAAAAGCTGCAAATAAAGGTTACGAACGAAATCAAATCCCTTTACCTGGACCAGTTAGCGGTTATTGTCTTGGAAAAGATCCATATCTATTGGAAATGTCATTTGATAAAGTCATTGTAAGAGGTTTTAATTCTGTTTGGTTTTACGCAAGAAGAGCAAATGATTGGCTTTGTAAAAAAATCGTTGAAGAAGCAAAAGGAAAAAATGTTTTAGTGGCAGGTCTAACTTTCAAACAGGATATAGACGACTTCAGAAATAGTCATTCAATTGATATCATTGAATTACTTTTAACTGAGGATTTTAATATAATAGTTACAGATCCTTATCTAGATAAGACAACATATACAAGGTTACCAACTCATATTGACAGGAATGTAAAAAAAATGGATTTCAAGGAGGCTTTGAAAAAAGTTGATACAATAATTATTGCATCAGCCCATAAGGAATATAGAAAATTTGACATAAAATATCTCTTAAAAAATGTAAAAAAAAGAGTTAAGATATTAGATCTCTGGAATATTTACGAAGGGAAATTGGAAAATTGTGAAGATATAGACTATATGGGACTAGGTAGAGGAGATTTAAGATGAAAACATTAGTTACTGGTGCTGCTGGTTTTCTTGGCAGTTTTCTTTCCGAAGAACTTCTTAAAAATAATTATGAAGTTGTTGGAATTGATAATTTTTTCAGGGGAAAAGAAGAATATCTACCTGAACACAAGAATTTTACTTTCTATGAATTAGACTTAGTAAACAAATATAATAAATTTGCAGGAATTGTTAAAAAAGAAAAACCAGAATTATTATTTCATTATGCTGCAATTAATGGAACGAAATATTTTTATGATATACCATACGAAGTTCTAAATAAAAATATCAAAATGACTCAAAATGTTATAAATGCATGTATTAATTCAACCGTAGAAAAAATAATTTATGCATCAAGCTCGGAAGTTTACGGTGACCCTCTAAAAATTCCAACACCTGAAACACATCCAATATTACTTAACGTACATACTGATAGAGATAGTTATGCTTCATCAAAAGCAATTAGTGAATTTTATATTAAATTGTTTGCTAAAAAAAATAATATTGATTTCCTGATATTAAGAATCTTTAATACATATGGACCTAATATGGACACCTCAGAATATGGACAAGTTATTCCAGAATTTATAAATAAAATGTTTAAAAATAAAGAATTCACAATAATAGGAGATGGCAAACAAACTAGAAGTTTCTGCTATGTGACTGACCATACACGACTTGTCAGAAAAATTATAGAAAATATTTCAAATGAAGTAATAAACATTGGTAACGATAAAGAAACGCAAATTGTAGATTTAGCAGAAATGATACATAAAATTGAAAAGAAAAAATTTTATCCCAAATATTTACCCGGTAGAGAATATGATCATAAGAGAAGATGCCCAGATATAACAAAACTTAAAAAAATAATAAAGGACTTTCCTAAAATCACATTAAATGAAGGATTATATAAAACCTTAAAAACTTATAAAAAAAATAAATTTAGCAAAGTATTAAAATTGTATAACGAAAAAAATTTGGGCAGTTAAAATGTTAACATTTATTTCTGGTGTTGAAAAAAGAAAACTCAAATATTTTATTAAAAAAATCTTAGAATCTTTACATCTTAAATTACAGGTTTATAAGATATTGATTTTACCGAGTCAAGAAATTGCATTACATCATCTTCGGAAAATTGTAAAGAATTTTAAACCGCTAAAAGAAAAAAATATGGGAAAAAAAATTGTGTTTAACTCAGTTGATGGACGATACACACCCCATACATATCTTGAAGGAGGTATTGCCAAAGCATTACAAATTAGGGGCCATGAAATAAAAATGTTAGTCTGTGGTGGAGCTTTTTGTAAAATGTGTGCTGCTCATTTCACAGTAAAAAAACCACCTAACCAGTGGGATTGTAATAACTGTATATATTATTCTAGGAAGTTTTATGAAACTACACAATTGCCATATTCAACTTATAAAGAATATCTTGAAGATGGAAAAATAGCAGAGATTAAAAACAAAGTTAATGGCTTATCAAAGGATGAATGTTTAAGCTTCGTATATAAAAACATCAACGTAGGCTATCATGCAAAAACATCTGCAGATAGATATTTTGTAGGAGCACCCCCTGAAAAACAATATTACGAATATGTATTACGATCAGAATTAACAAACGCAATGATATCTACAGATGTAGCTGAAAAGGTATTAATAGTGGAAAAGCCTGACGTTCTAGTAACTTCGCATGGCTGCTATAGTTCTTGGGGTAGTTTTTCCGATTATTTTATAAATAAAGGAATAAAATCATGCATTTGGTTTACTGGATATAAAAAAGATAGTTTAATCTTTGATCTTCATAAAATAGATGATTATTTTAAGAAATATTATATAGAAATTAGAAAAAAAATGCCATTAAATAAACAAGAGGAAGAAGAACTAAATCTTTTTTTAAATAATAGAATAAAAGGTGTGGAGGGTGATACTGCCTTTTATGAATTTTCAGATCAAAAGAAAGATTTGTTTAGACAATTTAATTTTAATATATATCATAAAAATTATGCAATGTTTCCAAATGTAGCATGGGATGCTTCTATTATAAGTGATATCAATAAAGCTTTCAGTGATATATATGAATGGGTATCATTTACTATTGATTTTTTTAAAAAAAAACCAATATTACAGTTAATTATAAAAATACATCCTGCTGAGGTTAGGACTAATAAATCAGAAAAGACAATGTTGGATTACATCAATGAAAAATATGATAGTCTTCCGGATAACATCAAGATAATTCCTCCGGATACAAATATTAGTGCTTATTCTTTATTTCCATATATCGATGCGGGAATCATGTATACTGGTACATTATGTCTCGAGATGGCATTAAAAAATATTCCTGTGATAATGATAGGTAAAAGTCGATATAGTGATAAAGGATTTGTAAATTTTGTATCAACAAAGAAAGAATATCTTAAACTTCTAAAACAAGGTCCTCCCTCGTTATCAAAGAAATATAAAGATTTAGTAAAAGTATATGCTTATTTTTATTTCATAAAAAGTTTTGTTCCTAGGCGTTTTATTTATTATAAAAATTTTTTAAATCTTGGCTGGAATATAAATTCTTTTAATGACCTCTTACCTGGAAAGGACAAATATCTTGACCATCTTTGTAATTATATTGTATATGGAGGAATATACCAGGATTGGTAAAGGATAGAATTGCTGAGGGGAACAAAATCATGAATAAATCAACAAAATTAAATATAAAACTTGATAAAAATAAATATTTATTTCATGCAGGAACAAATCATATGGACTTTAGGCTCACAATGATAACAGGAGTATGTCGCTCTGGTAAAACACTATTAGGGAGGTTACTCGGTTCAATGAAAAATGTTGAGTACGATGATGAACCTTGGATACCTATGATGCTTCCAATTATGCAGAATCAAGGTTTAATTAGTACGACAATAGCTAAAGACTTATTAAGAGCCTTTTCAGAGGAGATATTTAATGACATTATTTTACTTAGGCGAGCCAATTTTCGACCAAAGGACAAAAGTACAATTTGGAATTTAAAGGATGCAGTAGAAATATTTGAACGTTTAATTATACTACATACCAGAGACGATGTACGTAATTATGTTAAGGAAAAGAATCCAATGCTTTTATACGTCCTACCTGAGATTATGCCTGCTCTTTCCTTCTTAACAAAAACATTTCCACATTGTAAGATAATTCATATTATTCGTAATGGACTGGATGTTGCCTTTTCAGTAGCAGAGAAGCAATGGTTTTCTAATAATAGTTTGAGTAAACCACGTAACAACTATTTAGTTAAAACATATTACAATAAAACACACTCAATAAAATATTATTTACCTTGGTGGGTAAAGAATGGCGAAGAGGAAAAATTTTTGGAATTGAGTGATTTTGCAAGAGGATTATATTATTGGAGAAGAATTCATGATATCAGTGAGAAACAAAGAAAAAAATTTAAATTAAATCATTCTGATAAATATAAAGAAGTAAAATTTGAAGATATTATTACAGATACAATGGAAGTCATTAACGATTTAGCAAATTTTTTAGATGCTGCCATAACACCACAAACAAAATTAATATTTAATACAATCGATACGAAAATATTAGAAAACAAACCAATGTATCCAATAGCCGAAATTCCAATTGATGAATTAAAAAATACAAAGAAATTGTTACACAAGTTTGGCTATTGCCTAAAAGATTTTAATTAAAATGAGTGAACCTATTATGGACAGAAAAATAGTTAAGAAATATTTTAAGGAAAATGCAATAGCATGGTTATCAGATGCTTATTTTGAAGGCGATTATACCTATCCTGTTGGGCGTCATAGAGCAAGAATAGTCATTAAAATCATTAAAAATCAGTTTGGTTTAAAAAAAATAAATTTGATAGATTTAGGATGCGGTAGGGGAGACCTCTGTATTGCTGAGGCACATTTAGGAAATTATGTAACTGGTATAGACCAATCTGAAAAAATGATATCAATGGCTAACAAAAGTAAGATTTTATTATCTGAAGATGTTTCATCAAAAATTAAATTTATTTGTGGTGATTTTGAAAAGGTAAACCTACAAAATAATACATATGATGTTGCTACTTCTCTAGGGGTGATTGGATATCTACCAGATGATGATTATTTGTTTACTATTGCTAAAAAAATATTGAAACCAAATGGTATTTTTATTGTGTCTTGTAGAAATAGATTATTTAATATGTTTCCAACAAGTAAATACACGAAAATGGAGATACAGGAGGAGTCAGCGCTTAAGTTAGTAGAAGAAATCGAAGAATTATGCCAGCCGATTCCAAATAAAAAAGTTGAAAAATTTATTGATAGTCTTAGAAAAACTACAAATAAAATTTCTAGGGATTTTAACCAGAAAAAAGATATCTCTTCTATGAATAAAAATAGTAAGTCTGAATCATTATTTAAGACAACAATAGAAGCAAGACAACACACTCCAAAACAACTGAGTTTAACTGCACAAAAGTATGGCTTTAAAACAATTCAATATTATAGTATCCATCCGCATTTATTTATACCTAAACTTAATAAGTTATTACCACCAAAAATCTTTAATCAACTTTCAGGGTGTCTTGAAAATTTTGAAGATTTACCAATAAGCCTGATATGGAGTTCTGTGTTCATAGCTGTTTTTGAAACGAAATAAATATTCTATATCATTTATTCTGTATTTATTTTCTCAAATAAAATATAAACGATTTTAAATAAACTATATTTTCTATTGAAAAGACTTAAAATATTGATTAATATTTAAGTTAAAAAGAAAAAATTATAATAAATTTTTCGTATTTAGATAGCAGCAGTGTATGATATCGATATTAAACTTTGGAATGGGAAATATTCGCTCTGTTCAAAAAGCTTTAGATTATCTTGGAATTGAATCACAGGTAATAAAGTCAGAAAAACAAATACTTGAAAGTCGAAAACTGATAATACCCGGTGTCGGATCATTTCGTCTTGCAATGGAAAATATTAACAATAAAAAACTTTTTTATCCTCTAAACAAAGTAGTTTTAGAAAAAAAGATACCTACACTTGGTATCTGTCTTGGAATGCAATTAATGGCAGAGGAAAGTGAAGAAGATGGAGTAACACAGGGATTTAGTTGGATAAAAGGTAAAATTAAAAAATTTCAGGGTGAAAAATTCAAAATCAAGGTGCCTCACGTTGGATTCAATGACGTATTTTTTGAAAAAAATAATAAAAAATTATATTCAGGATTGGGAGAAAAATCTCATTATTATTATGTTCATAGCTATAGAATTTCTTATAATGAATGTGACTGTGTTTCAGGATGGACAATGTATGGAGAAAAGTTTGTTGCCAGCATTGAAAAAGAAAATATTTTTGGTGTACAGTTTCACCCAGAAAAAAGCCAGAGTAACGGTCTAATAATGCTGAAAAATTTTGCTGAATTGTAAATGAGGATTTCCAATGTTAAAGAGTAGATTAATATTTACTTTGTTAATGAAAAATGGATCATATCAGCTTAGCAGAAATTTCAATTTACAAGATGTTGGAGGTCTTAATTGGATTAAAAAATTTTATAATTTTAATGCTATTGCATTTTCGATTGATGAGCTTATAGTAGTAAATGTTGAAAGAGGAGAAAAAAATGTTGATCTTTTTTGTGAAAATTTGCTAACACTTAATGAAAACTGTTTTATGCCTATAGCAGCTGGCGGTGGGATAAGATCTATGGATCATGCCTATAAAATTTTAAATTCTGGTGCCGATAAAATAATTGTAAATACACCACTTGTTACTCAGCCTAAACTCGTTAGATCGTTAGTTCAAACTTTTGGAAGTCAATGTGTTATTGCCTCAATAGATTTTAAGAAATATGATGATGGGAAAATTGAGGTTTTTATCGACAATGGCAGTAAAAAAATTGATCAAAGTTTAGAAGAAGCAGTAAAAAATGCTCATAATCTCGGCTGTGGAGAAATATATTTAACATCTATGGAACAGGACGGTACTGGTTATGGATACGATCTTAATACACTTAAACATGTTGTATCTATCTCAAATCTTCCAGTAATTACATCTGGTGGTGCTGGAAAATATGAGCATTTTGTTGAGGGGATACAAAGAGCAGGAGCTTCTGCTGTTTCAACTGCTAATCTTTTTAATTTTATTGCAGATGGTCTCATAGAAGTAAGGGAAACAATGATTCAAAAAGGCCTTGAAATGGCCTATTGGGACCTTGGGTTTTATAAAACTCTTAAATAAAAAATTTTATCAATATATGGTAGTATTATGGTGGGATTATAATGCAAAAGACTGAAGATTTGGCTGCCGAAAAAAGAGAAAATATGCTGTCAAACGCTGATCCTAAGAACTGGATTCATTTTAAATTTAAACATGGTGAAAAAATTTTCATGTGTAAGAAATGTTTAACGCTTTCAACTAGACCAAGAGCTCAGTACGATGAATATGGCGTATGTAATGCTTGTAGATGGACAGAATACAAAAAAACAAAAATAAATTGGAATGAAAGATGGAACGAACTTAAGACGTTATGTGACAAACATAGATGTCCTGATGGGACTAAATGGGATATTCTAGTTCCCTGTAGTGGAGGTAAAGATGGATCTTATGTAGCATGGATGCTTAAAAATAAACTAAATATGCATCCTCTCTGTATAACTGTAAAACCACAGATGCAAACTGAAATTGGTAGACAGAACTTGGAGAATTTTATAAACTCAGGCTTTGATCATATTTTAATTACTCCAAATACACATGTTTATCAACGACTATCAAAACGAGGCTTTATCGAACAAGGAAGACCTAAAATGCCTTTTGTTATTGGAATATCAATTCTGGTAATTAATTTTGCTTTGAAATTTGGTATACCGCTTATAGTGTACGGTGAGGAAGGGGAAGAGGAATATGGAGGGGCTACATCTCAGGTTGGTAAATATAAGATTACAAGAGATTATTTAGTTAACTACTATTATAGCGGATTCGATCCTTCTACTTATCTAGATGAATTCACTGAAGAAGAATTGAAATGGTGGAGACTTCCATCAGAGAAAGAATTTGAAAAATCTCAATTATATCTTACTCATTGGTCTCACTATGAAAACTGGGATCCATATCAACATTATCTAACTGCTAAAAAATATTGTAACTATCAAGAATTGCCAACCCGAAGTATTGGTACGTATACAAATTTTGCTCAGTTAGATGATGATTTACAAGATCTCCATGCTTATATGATGTATATAAAATTTGGATTTGGAAGATGCTGGTCTGATGCATGTATTGATATTAGGAGAGGAGCAATGGATAGGAAACAAGCTATTGCACTAGTAAAAGCATATGATGGAGAAATGCCCGATGTCCTAGTTAATAAATATCTAGATTATTTTAAAATGACCGAGAAGGAATTTTGGGAGGTAATAGATTCATTTAGAAGCCCAGATATATGGGAAAAAGTAAATGGAGAATGGAAACTTAAATTCAACATTGATGATATAAAATAAAGACTATTAAGTATGTACTTTTATTTTGGTTTTCTATAATGTCTGATGAAAAATGAAAATAAAGATATTATTTTTTGGTCTTGGATCAATTGGAAAAAAACATGCAAAAATAATAAAAGATAACTTTGACTTTGAATTATATGCATATAGGACAAAGAAAGGCCAAGAAAAAAGTAATATTAAAATTGAGGAATTTGACAATTTAGATGATGCTTTTTCAATTAATCCAGACGTTGCGTTTATTACAAATCCTACATATCTTCATATTCAAACTGCTTTAAAATGTGCAAAGAGAAATATTGATTTATTTATTGAAAAACCAATTTCCCATTCAATGGAACTAACTAATGAGCTTGAAAATGAAATAAAAAAAAGAAAATTAGTATCTTATATTGCGTATAATATGAGATTTCACCCAGTTTTAATAAATCTAAAAAAATTGATATCTAACGAAGATAAACCAATCTACTTCAGAGTAACTTGTAGTTCATATCTACCAGACTGGAGACCAAAACAAGATTATTCTAACTCATATAGTGCAAAAGAAGAATTAGGTGGCGGTGTGATATTAGATCTTTCACATGAATTTGATTATACATCATGGTTATTTGGCGAAATTCAAGATATTAAAGGAATTTGTGGAAAAATAAGTGATTTAGACATTAATAGTGAAGATTTTTTTGAAGCTCATATTACTTGCAATCCAGATATAAAAGGCAATTTACATCTTGATTGTTTTAGTAAAAATCTAGAACGAAAAATACAGATTTATTTTAATGATAAATACATCGAAGGGGATTTAATTAAAAATAATATTAAAATTGTTGACAATATAGAAAAGGTAACAAATTACAAATACGATACGGATGAGACTTATAAAAAACAAATTAAATATTTCTTCAAACAATATCATAAAAGGAATCTTAATATTATGAATAATTTCTCAGAAGCCTTAAAAACTTTCCACAAGATAATGGAATTTAAAAGTATATGCCCATATATAAGATAGGTTATACTGATGAAAATTTTAGGAACAATTTGTGCAAGAGGAGGATCAAAAGGGGTAAAAAACAAAAATATCAGAAGGATTGCTGGAAAACCTCTTATTTCATACACAATTGAGTATTTTAAAAAGTGGGGTAAAGCACAAAAAAATATGGAGCAGAAATTCCTTATATGAGACCTGCTGAATTAGCTTCAGATAATTATTCTAAACTTCAGGTGCTTCAACATCTATTAAATTTTTGTGAAAAACAAGATAATATTAAATATGATATAATTGTTGATTTAGATCCAACAGCTCCTTTAAGAAAAAAAAGTTATCTTGAGGTAGCATTTAAGAAATTTATTAATAGCGATGCATACAACTTGTACAGTGTTTGTAGAGCAAGAAAAAATCCTTATTTTAATTTGGTAGAAGTTGATGAAAAAGGTCATGCTCATTTGTGCAAACAAAGTAATGTCGTTTGTAGACAAGATGCTAAAGTTGTTTTTGAAATGAATGCATCAATTTATATTTACCACCATGATTTTTTACTTAAGACTAATACCATTCACTCTAATAAAACAATAATTTATGAAATGCCAGAAGTGACTTCAATTGATATAGATACAGAATTAGACTTCCTAATTGTTGAATTTTTAATAAAAAATGGGGTGTTTAAATTTGACTGAGAAAATATATCCTGATAAATTTTCTTTAAAAAGTAAGATAGCAGTTGTCACAGGTGGAGTAGGATTAATAGGAAAACCAGTATCTATTGGTCTTGCTCAAGCTGGTGCAAAAGTATACATTACAGATATTAACGAAAAGGCAGGAGTTAAATTTGAAAGACAACATAAGCACTCAGATTTACAATTAAAATGGATAAAACTAGACATAACTGATGTCAATTCAATAAAATCATTTATCAATAAAATCGTTAAAGAGGATAAAAAAATCGACATATGGGTAAATTGTGCATATCCTAGAACATCGGACTGGTCCGATAAATTTGAAGATATTAAATATAATTCCTGGAAAAAAAACGTTGACATGCATATGAATGGCTATTTTATTTGCTGTCAACAAATAGCCGAGCAAATGAAAAAACAGAAACAGGGATGTATTATCAATTTTGGTTCAATCTATGGTGTCGTGGGACCTGACTTCTCGATATA
>SMTZ1_10004982_pt1 | contig 13342 bp, 22 predicted proteins | sample DeeMarSWOR136_30_FD_25667 | JGI IMG/M metagenome (IMG submission 25667) | reverse complement strand
CATTAATCCTAAATTATAAACACGATCAATAAAATTGACGATAATATGAGAAGTAGCTCCAAACACCACGTATTTCTTATTTTTTGAACTGCGATATACGAATTTGCCTACTCCTATAAGAGCACTTTTAAGCTTGTATGTTCTTTCTTTATAATTTTTTTTATTAGCGAAAAAATCTATAGGAATTTTAACAATTTCTTGAACTTCTCCATCTTGCTTTATCATTGGTTGATTTTCATCTATGTATGCTACAAATGCAGTAATTATAAATCCTTTTGGTGTAAGATGATCATCAATACATCCTAATAACTTAACTTGTGATTTTGGAATTCGAAGTTCTTCTTCTAACTCCCTTAACGCTGTGTTTAAATAGGAGTTATCAAGATTAGGATCAAATTTTCCACCAGGGAAAGACATTTCTCCGGAATGCTTATCACTCTCTCTCTTTGTACGACGAATCATAACTAAATCATAGGGTCTATCTTTATGGGGAAGTATTAAGAAAACAACAGCAGAATTTACGAAGTTTATATGATTCATAGATAATCTATTTGGTGAGTCAAATTGCTTTAGTTTACTTCTTATAAGATTTTCATCAAAGATAAAATTCATAGTTAAAACATATTTTTTTTTTTAAAATTAAAAGTTATTAGTTATTTGGTTTCTATACTTGATATATTCTTTAATCAACTTAATTTTATCAAGTTTAAACCTTTTCAATCCCATTTCAGATAGAGTGTAATCATACACTCTTTCAATAAAGTTCGAAATCATGTATGCGGTAGCACCCCAGATAGTAAATTTTTTACCGTTTTCCTTCTTAGTAAAATTGAAATAGAAGATAGGAAACTTATTACCATCGATATTAACAGCTTCTTCTTTAAAATTCTTTTTTTTAATGAAAAAATCAATTGGAACTTTAACAATTTCTTGCACTTCTCTTTCTTCCTTAATTAATTTTTGATCTTTATTAATTATCCCTACAAAAGGAGTGATTATATATTTAGTCATTGTTGGAAAATCATCAAGGCAACCAATAATTCTAATGTTTTGTTTTTTTACTCCAATCTCTTCTTCAGTTTCTCTTAATGCAGTTTCTTTTAAAGATCTATCTAAGTGTGGTTCAAATTTCCCTCCTGGGAATGACATTTCACCCCGATGGCTTCTACCTCTATTTGTTCTATGAATCAAGATTAATTCATAAGGTTTGTTTTCATAAGGAATAATTGAGAATAAAATAGCAGAACTTGTGAAAAAATCATCTTTTAATATAATTCTTGAAGGTGAATCACAAGGGACTAATTTTTGTCCGATTAATGCTTCATTAAAAGTTAAGTTGGAAATATCCATTCGTATTAGGAAAAATTTTAAGAAATATTATATTTAACAAACTTAATATTATATCCTAATAAAATTTTTAGTTAGTTGATAATATTGAAACTTCCAAAAGAACTCAGAGAAAAAGGAGAACTTAGTAGTACAACAATTAAGGGAAAACATTGCTCAGTAAAGGGATGTCGTGAAACTGCGATAAGATCTCTCTCAGAGAATAAGTGGAAATCATTTGTAGAAAAAGCAAATTTAAATTATATTGAAAATAAGCAACATAAGATTTATTTATGTAAAAATCATTACAGAGACGCTAATAAATTTCGGAAATCACAAGAGAAGTTATATCAAAAGAAAGGTTTCTTAGAAGATGATAAATATTTTTCTAAAGAACGAAGATTTGATTAACAATTTATCAAAAATTTAAATTTTTATGGAATTAGAGCCATTTGTTCATAAATTGCTCCTAATATAGTAAATTCACCATTAATTACTCCTAACGTAAATAAGGATAAAGCAATTAAGAGAATTATAAAACCAATTAATTTTTTCCTCATTTAAACCAATTCTTATAATATTTTATTTATAATAAAAGTTTAGGTTTGAGTTATTTCGTAAGTTTTTCTAACGTTTCAATTTTTAAATCAATTTTTTTCAACTTAAGTTCGAAATCTTTATCCTTTTCTTTGTAATCTTCTTCTGAAATCTCTTTTGCAGAATAGCGGCCCTTGTTTAGGTTTTTTTCTGCTGATAATTCAGCTTTCTCTAACTTTAATTCTTTAATCCATAATTTCATACCTTCTATTAATTCTGTTCTCTCAATTTCTAAATCCTCTTTTTCCTGTTTGTATTTGTCTCTTAATTTTTCGAAAGAATCTTGGTCAACTTTGTGTAGCTTAAATTCTTTTGTCAAATTTTTAAGCTGAAAGATTTTAGTATCAACATCATTTTGAATCCTCTGGACAATAAAGGGTTTTTCCATCTTTTTATCAACTTCTGCTTCTTTTAGTTTAAGTTCATTAATTAAAGTTTTAATAGCATCAAGTTTAATGTTAAGAGATTTATTATATTCTTCGTCATATTCATATCTTGGATCTTTTAATTCTTTTTGAAGATCCTTGAGTTTATCAGAAAGAATTTGCTTATTCAATTGAATATCATTATATTCTATATAGAGAATCATTTGTTCCTTTACTTCAAAGGGAAGTGGTTTTTCAACTTCTTCTTCTTTTTTCTTCTTCTTCTTTTTTTCCTTTTTTTCAACAATTATTTCCTCTTCTGGTAGTTCTTCTTCTTGTTCTTCAATTGCCAATGCCTCTTTAGGAACTTTTTGTTTTATAAGATCTTTTGGTGTTTTTATAGACACTTTAGCATTTGTTGATTTTCCAGATGGAGTTTTTTCGGATTTAGGTAAATCTCTAAGAACAGGTTTTCCACATATAATGCAAAATTTATCTGTTTCTTTTAAAGGGTTGCCACAATAAACACAGTACTTAGCCATGGTGAATCTTACTTTTTTTCATTTAATTAATAAAATGATATTATGATTAAAATAAAATATATTTAATTAAATTTTACTGGAGTCCAATTTTTAGAGTTTTTATTAAAGAAAGTTTGAATTTAATTGTTAATTTGGCACTTTCTAAGATAAAATAAAATTAATTTTAAATAAATTATTATTCATATTAAAGCCCTAATTTAGTTAGGATTATATTTTCAATGACAGAGATACAAGATAAGATTCCTGTACATATTGGTTTGTTTGGTCATATTGATTCAGGAAAGACTGCTTTAGCTGCAGTATTGAGTGAAATAATCTCTACTGCAGGTATTGATGCACATCCTCAAAGTAAAGAAAGGGGTATAACAATCGATTTAGGTTTTACGAGTTTTATCCTAGAAGATTACCTTGTAACACTAGTGGATGGACCAGGTCATGCAGATTTAATCAAGATTAGTGCATCTTCAGTTGAAATAATTGATTGTGCAATTGTCGTAATTGATATAAATAAAGGACCTCAGGTTCAAACTGGAGAACATTTAATCATGATGGAATCTCTTAACATTAAACACATTATTGTAGTTCTTAATAAAATTGATTTATTTGTAGGCAATATCGCTACCTCTATTGAAAAAGTGAGAGCGTTTTTTAAATCAACATCCTATGGATCAGAAGTTCCGATATATGCTGTTTCTGCTAAAGAAAAAATTGGTTTTGAAAAATTGAAAATTGGAATTTTGAATACGATAAAAAATTTAGACATTAAAAGAGATACTGAAGGCTCAATTATTATACCCATTGATCACTATTTCTCAATTAAGGGTAGAGGTGCTGTGATTACAGGAACAGTTTTGAAAGGAACATTAAAGCTAGAACAAAAAGTAGATGTGATTCCCGTAAATACTTCAGGAAGAGTAAAATCGATCCAAATTTTTCACCAAAATGTAGATATAGCTAAAGCAGGTGATAGAATCGGCTTAAATATTAAAGGATTAGATATTAAAAAGATATATCGAGGTTGTTATGTTACAGACGACAGAGATATTTTTGAATTTTGCGATTTAATTGAAGTTTTTGTAAAAGAAAACAAATTATTTAAACCAGAAACTCATTTTGGGACTCAAGTCCATGTAACTATAGGAATGGTAACGTTCGCAGCTACAATATATCCTTTCTATGAACTAGATGAAAAAAGGATTCAAATGAATATTAGAAATGAAAGAATAGGATTTAAAGCATTCTTATGGTTAAAATCAAAAGTAACTATTAGCAAACAAAAAACCAATATATTAATAAGTCGTTTAGATTTACCTCCAACAACCTTGAGAATATTGGGGTCTGCTAAATTAATTAAAGTCCATAAAGAACCACCATTAATGTATAAATATAAAATTAAAAAGGGTAATATTCAAAATCTTGAACATCCTCAAGGAATAATATGTTATGGATTAGCTCGAAGTCTTGATGGTGCTAGGAAAATTACAGGAAGAAATTTAGAGTCACCATTTTCTAAAATTCTTGGACCCTTTGGAACTAAAGGGGCAGTTATTGTAGGGATTCAAAGTAAAACTAATAAAAGTAAGATAAAAAAACAGGATGCTGTAATTTTGAAAGAATTAAGAAGTTTTCAGCTAAAACGTAAAAAAGATTTAAATGTTCAAAATTAATTATATAATTAAGTGAGGTTAAAAAAATGGAAAGAATGCAAGCCTCTGAAATGAATATCGATCAAGAAGTATTATCCGAATTAATGCGTAATTTAGAACGTTTAGAAAGTTCTACAGATTTAGAAGGAACAGCAATAGTTTCAAAACAAGGATTAAGGATAGCTAGTTCTGAAACTGCTGATGTTGTAGCAGATATTTATAGTGCTAGTCCTGCTACCTTGATTTCTTTAGGAGAGAAGATTAGTACTGGTTTAGGACAAGGAGAATTGAGAGAGATCGTTATTAGAGGAGTAAAGGGGTATACAATAATTTTAGTTGGTTCTATTGATAATAATTTTATGCTTTTTACTAATTGTAAAAAGGGATATAAATTAGGATATTATTTTCATAAAATAAGGAAAGCTTTTAAGGAAATGGAACCTGTACTAAGGCAGATTCCAACCCAAGAAAGTGGTCCTAATTTTTAACGGATTCCTTAAAAAATAGTAATTTATACATGTTTCCATTTTATAATATCATTATCCAGTAAGTAAAATAGATTTACAGGCTTACTTGGAGGGGGATCATTATTAACACTATATACCCATCCAGGGCCAACATTATTAATTTCTACAACAAATAAACCCCATCCATAATCTTGAATTATAACATCGCAACAATTTAGTAATGCGTGATATACTGTAGTTTCATAATTCGTTAAATTAATATTTTCAAATTTTTCATTACTTTTAATTCCTGAATAATCAATAATTAAAGTAATGTTTTCAACCGAAAATTGCTTTAGATTTCTATTTCCATTATTTTGATTATCATTCGGTTGATAATTTTGTAGGATAATGAAATTGAATAGAATTAGTAAGAAAAAACTAGTAAATCCAATTAATGCAACGATAATATACTTATTTCTATTTCCCATTTTTCAGATGTTGTTAATTAAAAAAAAAATGTAATTTTGTTATTATTTCTTACTTTTATTTATTTTACGATTCAATTTCAGGATAAATAACGGTATTGTAATATACAGAATAGAGATTATTATATAGACATTATAAGATGGAATGAGTGAATTGTCTGTTAAATCAGGCAGATTTGTTAATGTCATCTCAAGAGTGTAATTCCCATAACTGGTGTTAGTATAAATTAATAGCCCGGAGATTTTATCGTAAGTCGATGTTGTATTCTGGCGTCCATATACGGTTTGCTTAAAATCAAAAGTAATCTTATCACGAGTATCCTGGATAGATATGGTGGCATTCATGAACGGCCCTTGATCTTGGTTGAATGCCTGTTCTTTTAAGTAAGTATAATTATTAATCGGAATTAAAAATCCAGATTTGAAAGAATTATAACCAAGCAGTAAATTCATATCAGATTCCCCATTAGAAACATTATAAAAAGTAGTATTGGTTTCAAGAAAGCCAAATCTCTTCTCAATAAACTCTACATTCATATAGGGCATAGGACTTTCAAAAAGATTAAAAAAGTCGTTTGGATCCTTTTCATAAAAACCAGTAAAGTTCACTTTAATCTGGCCTCCTGGTGTTGTATTGGCGAATCCTTTTGATGGTGCAAAATAATCTACATCCAGCCACTCAAGAGGTTTACTAATATTAAAAGCACTTACATTATATATGTAAACTGTTTCTAAGTTTAGTCTTTGATTAAAGTTAGTTGGAATTGTTGAATTTGCTTTAATTATGGGTACGGTAAAGAAGAAAAGGGTGTAATTAACCATAAATAAAGTAATTAATCCAGTTACAAGTTTTTGAGTTCTCATAAAATCTTCTTTTTTTCAAAATTGTTAAAAGAAATAGGATAACTTTCCTAATTCTTGTTGATTATTTAATTTAAATCAGAAAAGACATATAAAGATTATTAATCCAAAATAGGGCGAAAAATGTGTGGATCATTTAAATATCATCATATAATTGTGATGTGATTAAAGATTTTGATAAGAAGTTATTTAAAGCAATTTTTGACAGCTATTTCAAATTCATTTATAACAATAATAATATAACGCTATGGTTATGTAATACATTAATGAGATTAATGAATCTTTTAGAGGCAACACAAAATAAGGCATTAATAAAAGATGCATTGATTATTGTTTTAAATTTAATGCAAGATATACCATTAGATCATTATGAAATGAATATAAAAAACTTCAAAAATATGACTTTAAATAATCGTCTGGAAGCGAAAAATTTGTTGAAAAAAGTATGGGATTTTATTTAAGATTATTAGAAATTTCTAAACTTTCAGAGTCATTTCAATTTTTTATCAATATTTTCATGTTGAGTATAGAATTTAATTAGAAAGTAATTAATAATAAGAATTTTAAACAATGAGTTCAGGAACAATTGATAAGGAAAAAATAGAAATTATTGATTTACAAATAGAAAATGAAAAATCGATTTTAGAAATAATTTCTGATATAAGCATACCTTTTTCAGAATTTCTAAATGAACAAGATTCAAGTGATATATATTCTGGAATTGAAGAGATGCGATTTAATGAACGTCATCCGATATTTAAAGCGCTATTAAAACTTGAATTTGAAGAAGCAGTATTACAATATTTAAACAAAATATAAATACAATTCACAAATCGTATATGAATTTTTATATTTTAAAATTAAATAGGAAATTTATCCTATAAGTTTAAAATAATTCTTATATTATTAAACTTAATATAAAAAATTCATCTAATTCCAAATGAGTTTAATTTTTAATTACTTATCTAAAAATTCTGACAATAAAGTATGGTAGAATTAAATCAAAAAAATGATCTAATACCTGTCAAAGTCACTTTAAAGGACAATTCCAAGATTAGTCATGAGTTTTTAAACCATAGTGTATGGATTGAGAAAACAACATACCGTATTGCATTAATAAGTATTTTTTCAGCTTTATCAGTAGTGTTGGGATATCTCTTAGCTTACTTACCAAATATTGAGATGTTCACACTTATGATATTTTTATCAGGTTTTATTCTTGGCAAAAAAGAAGGATTTACAGTCGGATTATTGAGTTCCTCCATATTTACTTTTTTTAATCCACTGGGGGCTTCACCCGTACCGCTTTTTGTTTATCAAATAATCCATTATTCTTTAACGGGGCTTGCTGGGAGTGTTACAAGAAATTTTTTAAATACCAAAAGATATTTTAAACCGAAAGAAGATTTATATGTTTTTCCAATAATACTTATTTTTGGGTTTATAGGAGCATTAATTACTTTTATTTATGATATAATAAGTACAGCAATAAGCGGATTTTTAGTTTCTATTACTTTAGAATATTTTATTGCGACATATATGACGGGAATAATTTTTACAACCATCCATTTGATTGGAAATATTTTAGGTTTTATATTCTTACTCCCTGGCTTAATTCAAATAGTACAAAAAATATTAGATTAATAAATTGATAAAAATTAGATGGGATTAACTTTTTTAAGCCTAAAGAAGCTTAAATTTATTTAGTTTCAGTTAAAACTGTAACTTTTCCCCCTGCTGATTCGATTTTTTCTATAGCTCGTTTTGAAGCTTTATTTACTGTGACATTAATCTTTTTATTAATAACACCACGACCCAGAATTTTTTGTATATTGATATCATTTAAGTCAATGGTGTATGTATTTCCAGATTTACTTGCTTTGTTTTGTTTAGTTAAATTCTCGATTTTATGATCTAAATCCTTTATATTTAAACTATTAACATTATAAATGCGTACAACATCTTGAGGCCTTTTGAAACCTTTCTTACCCATATCCCAGTCAGGATCCGGAAATCCTAGTTCTTTTTGCTTAAGATAAAAAGATTTTTTACTCTTTTTCCATTGAGTAGTTTTTCCTCGTCCTGCTCTTTGTCCAGTTTTGCGATGCTGTCCTACTCTACCATATCCACAAGTCCGAGTTCCTCTCTTTTTCCTTATCTTTTTTGGATATTTTCTCATTTTTTTCCACCGAGGGATTAAATCATTTTATGAACCATTTCATTTATATAATTCTCAACATAGCCAAGACTTCCACCTTCTTTATAGTGTTTCTTTATAGATCCTCGGTATCCTGTCTTTGGCGGATGTAATCGAAAGACTGGTTTTATTTTAAAAATATCTTTTGTTCTATATTGAATTTCTCCATTCATTAACGCTTTCGCAAATTCCTTAATATTTTGATATTTTGTTAAATTCTTTATATGTTCATCGGTAAGTGGCTTATTACCTTCTACTCTACCTCTAATTCTCAATAATCTAATTAGGGTCTTTTCGTCTATTTCTCCATAAGCTATATAATCTTTACATTTATTTAGCATCCCTATATAGCTCTGTTCGCCCCATATTAACACACCATGATTAACTTTATGCATTCTTAGCATCTTAAGAGTGTCATTAATCGTATTTCTCATTCCTGGAGCACCCCTTATTCTTACAGCAAAATATAATATGGGTTCCTTCGATTTTTTTAATTTGTATTTCTTTTTTACAATTGTTTCATTTTCAGCCATCATATACACCACTCAAAAATTACAGATTGAAATTATATTTATGAGCATTTTTAAGTGCATTAAAAGTTGCTTTTACGAGATTTTCACTTGTCCTAGTGTCTCCAAATGTCTTACTCCAAATATCTTCTATTCCTGATAATTTTAAAACTTGCTTAACTTTGTCTGCACATGCGAGTCCAACACCTGCTGGTGCGGGTATCAATCGTATTCGTACTGAACCACATTTTCCATCTACTTTGAAAGGAACACTATGGGTTCCGCCACATCCACATTCTCTGCTTCCACAACCTCTTAAAACGGGTATAACAGATAACTTTGCCTTATCTATTGCTTTTCTTATTGCCGGTCCAACTTCTCTACTCTTTGCTGAACCACCTCCGATAAATCCATCGGCTCCTACTATAACAACAGCTTTAAACTTGCTTCTCTGACCACTAGCTGACATTTGTTGTACCATGGAGATTTTTATTACGTCCTCTGATAATTGAGGTAAAAGAATATCTATAATTTCTTTTTCTTTAACAACCAAATTGTTAGCAAAAATCTTATCTAGCGTTATTAAACCCTGTTGCACTAATTCACCCAAACGTGTTCTTGGAACCCATGTTTCTTCAATATTTCTTAATCGACTCAACTTTTATCACTTATTTAAGCCTTATTTTCAATAGTTTTTATTGTATCTGAAAAAATTTGACTTATTTTTAATGGATTAATTTTATTTTTCTTCAAATAGCTTGAAAAAATTTTTTCATATTTTTCTGGATCTTCCGTTTTTAATCGTTTAGCAAATTCTTCTATATGAGAGCCCTTTATCCTAACGTTTAAAGTCTCTGGAAAAAATTGTTCACGATAAGGGATTTCCATTCCAGCATCTATTAAACCCTTACAAGCCGCTAAAACTCTATTTCTATGATAGAAAACTCCTAAATCAAAAATAGCTTCTTGAATATTTTTCTTTTTGGCTCTTAATCCCGCTAAATATCCAGTTAAATATGCCGCAGGTATATTTCCTGTATTCGCATTCCATCCATATTTTTTAAGTAATTCTTTTGAATATGCTGAAATCAAGATTTTGTCCCCTCCAATATTAGATTGTATAACCTGAATTGTAATATGACTATTTGAAGCTCTTACAGCTACTCTTATTTTTTTGGATTTAAGTAATTTTAATCTTCGGTTATAATTCGTTTTACCTTCTTCTCTTCTTCGAAAAGATCTTCTATATCTTGGTCCTTTAGTCACTTTTTATCTACCCCTTCTCATTAATTCATTTTCTTTGATATAACGATGCATTTGTGCGACACTATTAAACATACCACCTTTCGCATTTTTATACAATTTTCTATAATTAGCAGCTGTAATTAATTTGCGATCCCTTAATTTTTTCAATTCTCTTCTCTGAGGGCGAATTCTTCTCATCCATGCAATCTTTTTGGGATTTCTCGCATATTTACTTCCTTTTCTTTTACCTAATCCTCTAGCCCGTCCTCTTTTTTTTCTTTCATGATTGATAATTTTTCGATATTTTGATATACCTTTCTTGTACTTCTTCTGTATGACTCCCTCTTTAATTAAATTACGGATATCCTCCCGTGTAATCGCCATTTTTATATCCTCTATTAGATATGGATCAAAGTAGATCCTATTTTCTCCACATTTTAGAATTTCTGCTGCTATCCTTTTTTGGGCTTTTAAACTCATAAATTATCACACTATTCTTTTATTAATCTTCATCAATTAGATCTTCTAAATCTTCAGAATCTATATATTCTTCTTCTTCGATAGAAGATTCTAACATAGATTCTAAACTTGCTAATTCTCTTTGTGATATTCCAACATTAAGAACTTTAAATCCTCTATTTTGAACATAATCAATTAAGGAAATCCGTTTTTTGGCTCCTAACTTTCCTGATATTCTTATTGCATGTTTTTTATTATTCAGACCGACTAGATCGTTTTTATTAAAAATTCTAACTTCTTCATAACCAGATGGATGTAAACCTCTTACTTTTTTAGGATTCCTATATCCTACTGTCGGAGATTTTACACCAGTTTTTGTCTTTCTTCGAGTTTTCGAATCGATACCTCTTGCTTTTCTCCAAGAATCTTTTACCCTTTTAAGCCTCCAAGATTCTACTCTCCTAAAAGATGGTCTTTTCTTATTATTTTTTTTCCTTAATTCTAACAATCTCTTTTGAGTCATAATTATCACCTTCATTTAATTTGCCAAAGAATTTCATCTTCGAGTTGGATTTTATATAAGTAAACACCATCTTGGAAAACTCTTGGATCTTTCTTCCTTATTCTACAACATCGTTTAAGATTCGCTGCTGTTTGACCTAGAGTTTCTTTATCTGGTCCTATTAATATAATATCATCTCCATCTATCTCAACAGTAACATTACTTAGATATTTGGTAGTTCTCGGTGCTCTCTCCCCTAAGAAATTGACTATATGTATTTCACCTTTATCCTGTTTTACTTCTGCGTTAAATGGAAAATGACTATAACAAATTTTACAATAATATTTATAATTTTTTTGAACTCCAATGATTAAATTTTTAATTAAATTATATACTGTCTTTGTTAATGCTAAAGTGTTACTTTTAGGGAAATAAGCGGAAAAAATGATTTTATTATCTCTTATTAAGACTTTTATTCCTCTAATATGAGAAAAATCTTTTGTAATTTGTCCATTCGGTCCTTTAACAGTTATATGATGATTTCCATCCAAAGTGACCTGAATACCCTTTGGAATCTCTAATTCTTCACTTATAAATGCTGTTTTTACCATTCTATATCACCTATTATTATCTTCAGTAGATATAACATAAAGCCATACCACCAATTTGTTTTTCTTCTGCTTCTTTGATGGTCATTATTCCTTGATTTGTAGTTAATATTATAATACCTAATCCTGGAGCTGGAAGCAACTTTCGCTCTAACGCTTCAAATTGTGAGACTTTATAATTTAAACGTATAAGACCTCTACATTCATTTATCTTTCCCAATAGCGCGATCTTGAATTTTCCTTGGCGTCCATCATCATATCTTTCAAATTCACCGATATACGCATATTGCTGAAAGATTCTTAAAACTTTCTGAATTAGTGTGCTAGCAGGGCTAATTATCACTTCTTTGATTTTTGCCCTTTCAGCATTTTTTAACATATTACATGCGTCACTTAAAGTATTTGTCATTTTTTTCACTCATAAATTATTTTTATTTATTCATATCGATGAAAACCAATTTCTTTTCCTATTTCATAGAAACACCGACGGCATATATATAACCCATATCTTCTAATTATTCCTCTATGGGTTCCGCACCTTCTACATAATCTTTGACCTTTACCGCTATTTTTTCCTTGTGGCAATAAAATCATCCTAATTTCTTTAATTATAATTTTAGTTTTTAATTCTACATATATTCTAAATCTAGTTTGTCAACTATTCGAACTCCAAAATTTTTTTCTAAGAAATATTGAGCTTCTGTTCTAGATATGTAATGATGTTTTGAAATTTTGGATCTTCCTTTCTTTCGATATCTAACTCTCATCCCAGGTCGAGCAATTCTTCCAACTACATCTAAACCCCATATCCCGATTAAATTATCATAGTCAATTCCTGGTATAGTTATATGCTCTGTAATTCCAAACCCGAAATTGCCATAATTATCAAAACTCTTGCGTAAAATCTTATTATTATTTACTATTAAAAGCCTTTTTAATAACTTTTCAGCTTCTTGTTTTCTTATAGTAACCTTGGTTCCAATAGGGCGTCCTTTACGTAGATTAAATTCTTTGATATTTTTCTTAGAAATTGTTTTTATTGGTTTCTTTCCAGTTATAGTCTCTAAAACTGTTGAAGCTCTTTCCAATTCCTCACCTCCAGCACCCACTCCAATATTTAAAACCAATTTCTCTAAAAATGGTCTTTTCATTGGGTTTTTCCAAAATTCATCGAATATTTTCGCTTGAACCTGGTGAGTTTTCCCCTTAACCTTGGTTGACATATTGATCTTCACACCAAATTTATTTATTTTTAATTTTCAATTTTAGGTAAATTTATTTCTGATTGATCCTCTCCTATTATAAAAGTATAATCATATAATGTTTCAGTATGTTCTGAATCACGTTGAATGGAAACCGTACTTGCTTTAGGACCAAAGCGTTTTAAGACGTTAATAATTTTTCCTATCTGACCAATATTTTTTCCTGACATAATAATTGCTAAGTTTCCTTCTTTAAATTTCAATAATTTAAGTATTTCTTGGTCGGGCAATGAAATTTTCAATACATCCATTCTTTTATAAACATCTTCTTTCGGGTTTTTTGGATCTT
>SMTZ1_10019111_pt1 | contig 13344 bp, 6 predicted proteins | sample DeeMarSWOR136_30_FD_25667 | JGI IMG/M metagenome (IMG submission 25667) | reverse complement strand
TTTTGGCGAGAAGATCCCTTCAGTTTCATCAAAACCGAAGAATTTGAAGCTTTAGGTATCGATCCCGCGGACATACCACCCGGTACTTTCCCAGCCCGCAAGCATCCCCCCCATCTTCCGAGCCGGTTTGGGGGAAATGCCTATGGCTTCGGGTTCTTTGAAGTCTATGATCGGATGAGCCGCCAGGAGATGGAGCTGATCCACACCATTACGTTCGAGAAACCGGAGGAGATCAGGGAAAATTCCAGGAAGATTAACAGAATTTACAAGAATATGGGCCTGCTCATACGATTTTCAAGCCAGGGCATGCCATACTACCTTATCCCGACTCACCTTGTATCAAGCTCTCTCACCACCCTGAGGAATAAGGCAGACGAGATTAGCAGGGTCATCCAGTTCCACCGGAGAAAATACCTCAAGGAAAGTCACACTATTGGGCTTTTAGCCCAGAGTGATGATCTGCTCGCGAATGATGTGTCCATCCGTTTCAAAGAACACCAGTTCGTCATTATAGATTCCATAGAAAAACTTCGCTTTATGGGTGAAACCCTGGATCTGGTCATTATTCCCAGGGATATTTACGAAATCATCCGCATGGACAAATCGGTGACACAATCAGGTGAGATGCTTTCCAAGAAGCAGTTAGAGAAATATGCCATCTACATGCTGGGGAAGATCTATGGGTTGTTGAAACCGGATGGTGAGATTTTTCTTATTGCCCATAGGCACGCATCGAGAACGAACCAATCTGCCAAGGTATCCTTCAAAACAGTTCAGGAAATAAAGGGCTTTATTCTGTTCAGCCATATCTTCAAAACCAGAAAGAAATACCAGGCAAAAGAGAAAACCTTGCAGGTTAATATCTTTGATTTTCAAAAATACCTGAGTGGTCTCTATGTGGAACAAGAGGTCATGGACAAGCTCATGGGGGATCGAGATCTTGAGAGCACGAGCCTGGAAGAGATCAATGGATTGCCCTACCTGAATTTCCCCCTCGATGATGAGCTTGCCTATGACCAAGAGAGGGTGTGGCCCCAGCTCTTCTCCATCTATTTTAGTGAGATTCTTCTTGAACCCCTGATTCCAGACTCGGTGAAGACGGAGCGGAAGAGGAGATTCTCCATCAAGGGTTACTCGCCAGATTATATGCTTATGTATTTGGTGCAAAAGAAGCCCTTAGGGGCAACCCTGTCCCAACTGAATAAGGACATCGAGGAGTCAAGGCTTTCGGGGTGCGCATTACCTCTCCTGGCCGATTATAGAGACTCCTTTGATTACCTGACACGGACGCTAAAAGTCCTGACCAGGATAAGAAGGAGGCGTTTTACGGGGATGCCAGAGATCTTTATGGCGCGACTCAGACAGCCCTTGGAAAACAAGAAGAGACGGTATCTCGCTTTGAATGATGTGTTAAGGCTCATGACCAAAATAAATCGCCTGGAGAGGATAGAGGCCTATTTCAACCCTGATAGGATTGAGGGCGCTGAAACCAAGGTGTTGGAAAATCTGGAAACCCTTCCCTTTTTTGGATTTAGCTACGGAGAATTGAGAGAGATCTTTCTTATCATTGTGGGCCACACAGCCATGGGCCGGGTGCTATCCGGGAAAATGAATGAAAAGGCCCTGAAGCCTGTCTCTGATCTGGCTCGAACCTATGGCCAGTCGCAAGCCCTCAATCTCCTCCGCTACTGCCGGCTCATGAGCATGGCTGAAACCGCAGCATCTAAGAGGAGCGATCTTGATCAAGAGCAATTGGCCGAGCTCTTCGACCTCTACGAGTTCATGGTCAGGGTGGTAACAAGTGGAGAAATGGACTGGGACCGGCTTTTGGATGAAAGGATCAGTTCCATCGGCGGGATACACAACAAGATCATTCGAAAAATCCTCAAGATGATGAATCATTTTCAGTTCCTCGACAATTGGTCTGAACTCAGAGACAAAGGGGAAATGGAGAAAGAATCGCTGGCGGATTACGATGAACAAAAACTGACCCGAATAGAGAATATCATCAAGCTTGTAACGGTCATAGAAGACTTCGAAAATATGTTCCTAAAGGGTGATTCGTTAAGGCTGACTATATTTTACCGCAAGTTCCTCAATATGGAATTCCACGGCACTGGGCATCTCTTTGAAAGGATGGACAGCCAACTTGCTTTTATTCTTTTATGGATAACCGTTAATGTGTGCCAAGGTGAAGTGATAAATTTCAACCCGATCCTGGCAGACGTGGAGTCTTCTCATATTGATGGGCGAGTGAAGAAGGTGGAAGAGGAGGCCAAGGTCATTAATACGGGTTACTTGGACCTGGCCACCCTAAAGAAGTTGGGTGAGCAGCTATATCAGACGGGCACTTCGTTCATTTTGGGGACCGGTTTCCAGCTGAAGGTGAACGAGAGAACCCAGTCCCTGGATATCACTTACATTGACTTGGATGAAAACATCAAGCGTCTGGAATCCCTGAACAAAAAGTTCACGGGTCAGAATATATCCGAAATACCCATAGAAAACCTTACAGCATTAAATACTCTTTTTGCCAACTTGGAGAGCTTTTACCAGAGTCACTCGAGACTGTTATCTCAGAACGACCCACAATTCAAGATACCCGCCAGGGAACAGGGATGGTTCAGCAGCGCGGAGAGCGTGCGTGAAAACCTCCGGCTCTACTTTATAAGGGTCATTTTCCATCCAGAAAATATATACACCGACCTTGACCTCCTTTACCGACACTGTCGTTCAATCCTCGATTTTGTTCTTCCTGAATTGATGGCCCTCCAGGATTTGAAACTTCCTGGGAAGATATATCTCAAATCTCCCATTATAGATCACTCCCTGGCCAGCACCAGGAAGATGGAGGCCCTGGTAAGGGGAGATAGGGAGAGTTTGCAGGACACTCAGTTCCTGCACAGACTGGCGCAGAGGGAGTTCGGACCCTTGGCATCGGGGACTGTTGGTCTCAATGAATCACAGATTGAGACAATGGAGGCCATCATAGGGCACCTGGGACGTAATCGACCCCTATTTGATGCCTTGATCAAGTCATTCATATTCCGCGATCTGGGTCTGGTGCCAGCACTCAGAGAAAAGCATAAAGATGAGATCAATCCGGCGGACCACGCCCTAACAGGCGCCTTTTTTTTGGAAAAGGAGAACATACCCGTCAGATATGGCATGGACAAGCAGGCCCAGGAGTACCTTTTACTCCTTGTGAAATATCATGATCTTCTTCATCACATGATCAGGGGTGAATTTTCTGTTTACGCCATCCAGGAGGTGATTAATTTCGGGGATAGAGACCTTTTTGATGCCTTTTTCATAAGCTCATTCATCATGTTCTCGGCCATGAGGGAGGATCTCATACTGGAGGATTTGGCGACACGCCTGTTTCAATTAAGAGACCTTAGCCATAGGATCATGAAGGGGGAAACGACACTGGAAGATCGCCTAGATGAGATCTATACCCGGAGGGGACGTCTTTACTATGCCCTGGAGGAATACGAGCAGAGCGGTCTTCCGGAGAATGTGACTCCCGTTGAATACCTTGGGTCGTGGAAAGGGGTTGAATCAGAAGAGGAGCGTTATGTTCGTGCTGGGAAAATGATATACGCCATGGAGAGGATTTTCAGGTTGCGAGGCATAAGGTACGTTGAATTCCCCGACCTAGCGAGCCTCCTGGTCAACGTCCCCCTCAAATTTATCTACAAAAAGAGAAGCTATTTCGGGATCGGTTATTCCTCTTTTGAAAAGGAACTCTTCGAGGCGCATCGCATTTATAACAGCCTCCAAAGGTTACCGGAAATGGTGAGGCATTACATTCTAGAGCACCTGGTTACTGACGAAGTGCGCATATTTGGATTTGAAAATGTGGGGATCTATCTAAACTACGAAAATTTGATTAAGCTCCTTTTGATCTCCCTTTTGGGTTCCCGGAAGTTCAAACGGAATCAAAAGCCCGTATGCCTGAATTTCCTACATATGGCAGAGGAGATCGCGAAACGCTATGAGGCCGTGAATGACACGCTGAGCAACATCTCCGTGGAAAATCTATGGGAAGATACGTATGAACTGAATCACTTTTTCAAGGCGAAAACGGGCCTTGTCATGAAAAAGGAGAGCGCCCAGAGAGTGCTTTCCGTTGATTTCGTGGACAAGATCAACATGTCTCATAAGATATCCTATATGGGGACCATTACTGACGTGGAACAACTCAAGAACTACTTCCATCACAGTCTCAGATCATTGAGAAAGAGCCCGTTTCATACTGAAGACTACGAACTGCAATTGGAGGAGGCATACGATAAGAGATTGGTAGAGATTACAGACCTTATGCTGGATCAGGCTAAACAGCAAATGACTTTATTGAATGACTTGAGAGAAATCCAGAACCTTTTCTCTGATCTCATGGATCGCGCTTTGGAAATCGGGTTCACCGATGAGCAGAGAAACAGACTAAGTGATCTTTATGAGGTAAGAAAAGACCAGATAAGGCGGGAAAAGCTGGACGAGATCAACGCGTTAATTAGAACTATAAATGACACCCATGAACTCAAGGATTACTGGGACAGTGTAAAGTGGTATCTGATGAATAATCGGCCATTCCTGGGAAAGGAATTTGAGAATCTTATATCGAAAAAATTTGACGAGGCAGCACTAAGGATAAAAAAGAACTAGTGTTCTCAGCTGAGACACACATATCTTCATCCATCTATTTCCCTCCATGGACCATCTCGTCCAATAATCTGTTAAGTTCATCCTCTGGCAGAACCTGTTTTTCCAAAGCAACTTCTCTCACCGTCTTTTTTTTCTCGTAAGCCTCCTTGGCGATGGCCGCCGCCCTGTCATACCCGATAGCGGGTACCAGTCCAGTAGCGAGGGCGAGACTCTGTTCCAGATTTGAAGCACAACGCTCTCTGTTGGCTGAAATCCCGTCCACACATTTTTCTGCCAATGCGGCGGTGGCAGAGGAGAGGAGATGAATGGACTGCAAGAGATTGTAGGCAATGACCGGGAGCATCGTGTTCAGCTCGAAATTGCCTCCCTGGCCCGAAAAGGTGATAGCCGCATCATTGCCAATGACCTGTGCAGCCGCCTGGATGACGGCTTCAGGAATCACCGGATTCACCTTGCCTGGCATAAAGGAAGAGCCTGGTTGAAGTGAAGGAATACTGATTTCCCCTAGGCCAGATCTGGGTCCGGATGAGAGCCATCTGATATCATTGGCCATCTTGACAAGGCTTAGGGCAAAGGTCTTGAGAGCACCACTCGTATGCACAGCTCCATCCTGTGCGGCCTGGGCCTCAAAATGATTTAGGGCCTTCTTGAAAGCACACCCCGTCTCTTCCGAGATGAAGGTGATGACTCTGGGGGCAAAATCGGGGTGGGTATTCAATCCCGTACCGACCGCTGTACCCCCCAAGGTCAGTTCAGATAGGGCCTCTTCTGTTCTACGGATTCTGTTAATGCCCCATTCAACCTGTCTGGCATAGCCGCTGAATTCCTGGCCCAGAGACATGGGAACAGCATCCTGTAGGTGGGTCCTGCCAATTTTTCTCACCTGGGCGAATTCTTTGGCCTTGTCCTTCAAACTCACATGAAGCTTCTGCATGGCGGGTATAAGACGGTCTTTAATGGTGGTCAGGGCCGCTATGTGAATGGCAGAAGGAATAACGTCATTACTGGACTGACCTAAGTTGACGTGGTCATTGGGATGTACGGGACTTTTACCGCCCCTTTTTCCGGTGAGGATCTCATTGGCACGACCTGCTATGACCTCGTTCGCATTCATATGGGTGGACGTTCCCGAACCCGTCTGAAACACATCTAGGATAAATTGATCATCCAAGTTGCCCGATGTGACTTCCTCCGCAGCCTTGATAATGGCCCTAGCCGGTTCATCATCAAGCAATTGCAACTCAAGATTAACGCGAGCGGCATGCTTTTTTATCATGCCCAACGCCCTTATAAAAGGCGAAGGCAAGGTGAGACCACTGATGTCAAAGTTTTCTGCAGCCCGCTGTGTTTGGGCCCCGTAATAGGCCACCTCAGGAACCAAGACAGTTCCCATGGTATCTGTTTCTTTCCTGGATTTCATGATCATACCCCCAGTTTATAAAATTATTTTCCACAGAACGTTTGTCAATACGTGCTTCAGCCTCTCCCCTTTGGCGGGGGATGATGAATTGCGACTCAGCATAGCAAGGGGAATCCAGAATTTTCAGAATGCTCTGGGGTCCCGCTAGAGTTTATCCCCTTTTTCAATCTTATCGTCGGTAGATGATGCCGACACTGAATTCATCTTCAAGAACCCTATCCATGGCCTGCCTATAATCTGATGGGTCGTGTTCTTTGGGCAATGGATGAATCCAGCTCTTGAGATGCTCCCAAGTTTTGAATTGCTTATCAAAGGTCACACATGTGGTGTAGAGGTGGAAGAAGGAAAATCCTTTATGCTGAATGCCCTCAATCAAGGCCTTTGTAATGCCTTCGGGATCACCTGCAAATAGACGGGCCACAAATGAAGCCCCGTAGGAAAGGGCTAAAAGCGTGGCATTGAGAGGAGCGTCTTTACTGCCGTAAGGAGAGGCTTTCGTTTTGAACCCCTGAGGGGTGCTGGGAGAAGGTTGCCCTTTGGTGAGGCCATAAATGGAATTATCATAGCCAAGCCGTCACCGTCTCCACCCACTGCAAACACGGTCAGCTTGGGATTTGCCATTTTCACACCTGTGGAAACGGGCAGTGCCCTGCCATGGACCGTATGGAGTCCATAGGTGTTCGTAAAGAATGGGTAACGGCCAGCACACCCGATTCCTGAAACGGTCACCACCTCATGATGAGGAATCCCCAGCTGTTGGATGGCGTTATTCAGCCCCTGATGGATGCCGAAATATCCACATCCCGGGCACCACGTGGGAAGTTCTTCGGATCGCACGTCAAATATCCGAGACTCTTCTATCTGCTTTACTTGTTTGGCAAGAACATGACCCGGTGTTTTCATCGTTTGGTTTCTCCAAGAATCTCTTCGATTTTTTCCAAGATGGCTGATACGGGAAAGGGAATGCCCGTTGTCCTATTCAACCGTAAAACATCTTTACGGTGGAGGTGGCCAAGGAGGTTGGCGAGTTGCCCCTCGAAATTCAGTTCAGGGATAAGGACCTCCTCACATCTGTCCATGAAGCCACGAATGATATCTGCGTGATAAGGGAACAAGGAGGTGATCTTCAAGGCCCCCACCTTGAAGCCTTTTTCTTGAGCCCTGTTTACGGCCTCCAATGCCGAACCAAAGGTGGAACCCCACGCAATCACCCCCACGTCTAGTTTCCCTCCTGATGAAAACTCCACCGGCGCGGGGAGATCCGTAAGAGCGCTGCGTATTTTACGATGACGCTTTTCAGTCATCATCATGTGGTTTTCCGGGGAGTAGTTAGGGATTCCCCTCTCCGTGTGTTCGAGGCCGGTGGTGGAGAAGTTGTAGCCCTCCATGCCTGGAATGGATCGAGGTGAGATGCCTGATTCGGTTATCTCAAAACGTGTGTATTTACCCTTTAGAGCCTTGTCAGGATAAATATTCCCATCTGCCTTCTCTCCCTCCGAAGCACTGGGCAGGGGAACATTTTCAACCCGGTTATTCAAAAAGAAATCAGGGAGGACCACAACCGGGGTCTGGTATTTTTCAGCGAGCTGGAAACTCTTCAACGTATAGGAGTAGCACTCAGAGACATTGGTGGGGGCGATGACGATACGCGGTGAGTCTCCAGGCCCGCCGAACACAGCCGAATGCAGGTCTGATTGCTCTGTTTTGGTGGGAAGCCCGGTTGCTGGACCCCCTCTTTGGGCGTTGATGATCACCGCAGGGATTTCTGCCATGATGCCGTGAGTGATCAGCTCTGTCATGAGAGCAAAGCCAGGGCCTGATGTGGCGGTCATGGCCCTTTTCCCCGCAAAGAAGCTCCCCAACACGGCCCCAATGGACGAGATCTCATCCTCCATTTGTACCAGGCGTCCCCCCCTCTCCGGCAGGGCCTTTGCCAGATATTCCATGATCGGTGTGGCTGGCGTGATAGGATATCCGAAATAGAGTTCAAGCCCTGCGTCCAAAGCCGCCTGGGAGATGGCTACATTTCCAGATAAGAGGACCTTTTCAGGTCCTTTGGCCTTTTTCGCGGGCACAAATATCTTCTTCAATCTATCTGAAAAAGTTTTGAGGGCATACGCATAGCCCGCTTCAAAACTCTTTAGGTTGGCCTCTGCAACCTTCTCGCCTTTGGGCATGAATTTTTTCTTGATGACCTCTTGAAAAGGCTCGAGCGGCACACCAAAAACAGCGGCAAACCCTCCCAGGGCGGTAAGATTTTTTCCCCGCGCACTGCCGGCTGCCCGCGTGGCCAGATCGGCAAGGGGTATACCGAATAGATCCGTCCCGGGCTCAACGTGGGATGCGATAGATCTTTCTTCTGGGATGTAGGAAGGAGGGTTATTGTCGAAAAACACGGCTGAATTTTTGGCCAGGAAGGGAATCCTTGACTGGGACTGTTCATCGTCCAGAGAGATGAGCACGTGGGTGCGGTCACTAAGGGCGAGCATCTCTTCATCTCCCACTCGGGAACGTGTCACACAGCGGCCAAAGCCTCTGATTTCAGCCGGGTAAGAATCAAAGGCCAGTATGGAAAACCCAGCCCTTGACAAGGCCTCATTGAGGAGTCCGCCCGCGGCGATGGTACCATCCCCGGACATACCACATACTTCCACTGTCATATCAACTTTGGGCATGTCAAAACTCCATCCACCATGAAATGTTGGCCCTAATATCCTTGACAAAAAAAATGCTTTCAGGCTCCACGTCCGCTTGAACTTTTCCGCCTGCCATGTTTAAAGCGGCAATGCGCCCCAAGTTTACGGCATTATCATAACCAATAGAGACCCAATAATCCCGGATTTCGGGGTGGTAGATCTCTGCGCAATCGCCCGCGGCGTATACCCCCTCAAAACCCGTATTCAAGTATTCATCCACGAGCACACCCCGTTCGATTTGGAGTCCTGAGCGGGTGAGAAACTTCACATCAGGGACAAGACCGAAGAAGGCGCCCACCATGCCTACCTCAATTTTTCGATCATCCACCTGCACCTGGAGAGAGTGCTCGGAACGGCGCAAAACACCTTTTAGTTTACGACAAGCCAGAACCTTCACCCCTTTCTGGGTGAGCTGGTGGGCGGCCTGTTCATAGATCTCTTTGTTGTATCGGACGGGCCAGAAGGCGTCTTCATCCAGGATAAAGCTCACTTTTTTGCCAAGATGAAGTAATGCCTTTGCCACAGCAAAGGAGGTGAGATCACCTCCGATAATCAGAACGGATTCCACTTTACCCAGTTCTTGGATCCAGCGCCTGGCGTCCGCTATGGTTTTGAGGGTAAACATAAGGTCCTCAAAGGGATGCAGAGGTTCTGGAATCCTCGGCCTTCCTCCCAAGGCCAGGATCAGGCCACTGAAGCGGATGACTTCCTTGTGATCAAGCGTGATTTCCTTTCCCTTAAAGTTCACGTCGATCACTTTCTGCCCAAGTCGCAGCTTGATGCCCTTGGCTTTATAAAAGTCCAGAGGAGAGATGTAGAGTTTATCTTCAGAGACCTTCCCAACAACGTACTCAGGGAGAAGGTTGGGTTTGTAACACCCTGTACTCTCCTTATCGATCATGGTGACGCGAGCCTCAGGGACCTTTTCTCTCAGCGTGACTGCAGCCTGGTTACCAGCCGGTCCATTTCCAATGATAACGAAATGTTCTTCTGTCATGACGCTTTCTCCCTTGGCAACATTCGCTCAACAAGCTCCACTCTTGTTACAGAGATACAATCCACCGGGCAGACCCTCACACACTCTCCGCATCGGATGCACCGGGTATTGTCGATCATGATTGCATTCACGTTTCTCCATTGCTGGGTTTCAACAAATCCCGTAATAGCCCCCATCTCGTTGGTCTCGACCGCTCGAACCATTTTTATGCAATCCCGAGGCGCCACATCAATGCAGTAGCGGCAGTAGATGCAACGACTCATATCGATCTCGTAGTGGAGGTAACAGAGGTAGCATCGTTTGCACTCCTCTTTGGCCTGCTCGTGAGAATAACCGATCTCCACTTCGGTGTTGGGTGTGCTAAAGCGCTTTTCAATGGGGCTTATGAAAGGCATTTCTTGCCTTGGGATAAAATCCCAGGAGCGAAGCCGGTCCGTTATTTTGGTCTCTTCCAGGCGTACCGCTTTTTCCCGGAATTTCTGGCCCGTCAGTTCTTCTGCGATCTTTTCAGCGGCGGCCCGTCCCCTCGCGATAGCCTCAATCACCGTGCTCGGGCCGGTCAGATAATCACCTGTCACGTAGAGGTTCGGTTCAGAGGTGCGGAAGGTTTCCTTTTCTGCGACGAGGACACCATCCTTATCTCTCTCTCCTGGAAAATCTAAAGGTTCAGGCCTCTGTCCTGTGGCCACGATCACCATGTCAGCCGGAAGAATGAACTCGCTTCCCCCTATAGGCGTGATGGACCTTTTTCCATTGGGCATGATCTCTCCGGGACGGGTGCGCACGAACTCGACCCCTTCCACTTGGCCGTTGCCGATAATTCGGCGCGAGAGCATGAGTGATTTGATTTTCACCCCTTCGCGTTTGGTGTCGAATACCTCGTCCTCAGTAACGGTGAGGTCCTCCTCGGTTCTACGCAGACAGATTGACACATCTTCTGCACCAAGGCGCAGGGCCGATCGTGCGCAGTCGAAGACGGTAAAGCCGGCTCCGATCACGAGGACCCTTTTGTCCACATGGGGAGGGCGGCCGGATGTGACCTGAATCATGAAGTCCAGGCCGGTATAAACCCCTGGGAGTTCCTCTCCGGGGATCTCCAATTTAAGGGGTTTATAACACCCTGCGGCCAAAAGAGCGGCATCATAGTCGGCCAAAATATCTTCCATAGCCAGATCTTGACCGACTCTGACCCCCGTTTTGAGCGTAACACCCAGCCTCAGGATGCTATCAATCTCAGCTTTGAGAATGTCTCGCGGGAGCCTGAATTCAGGGATACCGTACCTAAGCATTCCTCCTGGTTCTTCAAAGGCCTCAAAAAGGGTAACCGAAACGCCGATTGTGGAAAGGTCATGGGCAGCAGCGAGGCCGGCGGGACCTGAACCAATGATGGCAACTTTTTTGCCGAGGGGGGCAAAGAGTTGCTCCATATAAATGTGGCCAGCCTCCTTGAAATCAGAAGCGGCCCTCTTGATGTGGCAGATGTTGACAGGTTGACCCAGCTCAGGTTCACCATGGCGGCACTTCGCTTCACAGGGGCGAGAGCAGATGCGCCCCAAAACTCCGGGTAAGACGTTGGCTATCCGGTTGAGTTCGTAAGAACGGCTGTAGCGTTCCTCAAAAAGGCATCGGATATAGGCCGGGATATTGGTGTAGGCAGGACAGGCCCCCTGGCAGGGCACATTGACGTCCATGTAGTAGAAGTCGGCCGGATCCGTGGAGAAGGTGATCTCCCTGATTACCTCCAGTGCCCTGGTGCCATTCTTGGTCGGATAATGGGTCTTCTCTTGCATGAATCTTTCCTCGCTGTGACGAATTAAATTCCCCTCCGGCCAGAGGGGGGGTATTGCAATTCAACAAAACCGTCATTCCGGGCGAGCCCCGCAGGCCTGCCCGACACTCGGTACGGGGTTGGACGAGACCCGGAATCCAGAAAAAATGTAAAAAATTAAATCATTCTGGATCCCCCGCCCCCTTGGGCGGGGGATGACCCACTGCGACACAAAACCCCCCAGGGGAGGGGATACACGCTCTCCGATAGGCCCTAATGGATGGATCTTATAGAGATTTCAAAACCTCACACCCGTATGATGTGAAATGGCCTATGATCACTTTTACACATAAAAATCCTCGGATGCAACCGCTTTGGGAATGAGAGCATCTGTCCCTTGACACTTCTTGTGGGATTGCTATCGTTCTTTATAGGTATAGAGGAGGGAAAATGTGATGGGAAACTGGTTCAAGACAACTCTGCTCCTGGGGGTTTTGACGGCCCTTATTGTTTGGATAGGGCATCTCTTTGGAGGGCAACAGGGCATGATATTTGCCTTTATCCTGGCCATGGGCATGAATTTCTTCAGCTACTGGTATTCTGACAGGATCGTACTCAAGATGTACCGTGCAAGAGAAGTGACCCCCCAGGAGAATCCGAGACTCTACGATATGGTCGGCCATCTCGCCGGAAGGGCCGATCTTCCCATGCCCCGGATCTACATCATCCCAAACGACTCACCCAATGCATTTGCAACAGGCAGGAATCCGGAACATGCGGTGGTAGCCGTCACAGAAGGGTTGTTACAAGTGATGGACAGGGACGAAATCATGGGGGTCCTATCCCACGAACTGGCACACATCAAAAACAGGGATATCCTCATAGGCTCCATAGCGGCGACCATGGCTGGGGCCATTATGATTCTGGCGAGTATGGCCAGATGGACCGCCTTTCTGGGTGGGGGTTCCGATGACGATGAAGGCGGAGGATTGGGGGCCGTAGGGTTGATCGTCATGTCCATCTTGGCACCCATTGCGGCTATACTCGTACAAATGGCCATTTCCCGGTCCAGGGAATACCATGCGGATGCCAGCGGAGCCGGATTTGTGGGCCAACCAAACGGACTGGCCAATGCCCTCGAGAAGCTGGGCGCCTATTCGCGACGCCTTCCCATGCAGGCCAGCCCTCAAACCGCCCATATGTTTATCGTGAATCCTCTCAGAGGGGGCAACCTGGCGAGCCTCTTTTCTACCCATCCTCCCCTGGAAGATAGAATTGCCCGTTTAAGGGGGCACCGATCCTCTCCAGGAGGTGAGGGAGGAGGAAATGATGGGAAAAAACGGGCTGAGGCCGCGTGGAGAAATCTTTCAAGATAGATGCCACATCAAGTGTGTGGTATATAGACTGAAACTAGGAATATCCGGAAAAATCTGAACATCTGAACCATATGGATATAAATCTCAGAAATCGGGAGATGAGATAGATTGAGTCTTGATGCCATTATCATAGCAGACACGGGGCCGGATCCTGTTCACAGGCCAAGCCCTCTCAACCCTCCTTCACTTAAATTGGATGGGAAGTCGGCAACCATACAAGCCGTTTCAAACTACCTTAAAAACCAGGGTCAGATTGTTCCACCGATTCATGGTGCAGGTACCATGAGTTTGTGGTCTGCACCCAGGTACAATGGGATTTTTTTACTTAGCCATTTGCTAAATCATGACTTTCGCGTTGAACTCATCAACAAGTATTACGTGGAAAGGGATCATTTTCGTGAACTCTTGAAGCAGTCACC
>SMTZ1_10004977_pt1 | contig 13350 bp, 36 predicted proteins | sample DeeMarSWOR136_30_FD_25667 | JGI IMG/M metagenome (IMG submission 25667) | reverse complement strand
GGTTTGCGACGGTAATAATTGTTAGTATAGTTGCAGTAATCTTAATGTTATTTGTTATTACTCTTTCAAACTTATCAAATTATATCAGAACAAAAAAATGTCTTATGTCTTTAGTAAACACATTCAAATATTTTTTATTTGGCTGTCTAACTTTAATTGTTTTATTTATTCCAAGTTATGTTGCTTATCATTTTATAAAAGAAGCAAGGCAGGGAAATATAATACCTTTAAAAGTAACACTAAGCATTATAGTAGGTTATTTTGTAATTGCATTAATTGGCTATTTATCAAAAAGACTTATTTATGATAGAATTAAAAAATTTGAGCAAAAAATAAAAAAATCAAAATGAGAAAAGGATATGCGAGTGAACCATGGCAAGGGGAAAAAAGAGAATATAAAATGAGGATAAAAGGAAGAATAAAGTCAGTAAAATTGATTTGCAAGAATTGTGGAAAATATTATCATCCTTTTAGTCATTATATTAAGACAAAATCTAAATTTTGTTCAAACAAATGTCAAGGAGAATATTATTCAGAAGAAAATTCTTATAATTGGAAAGGAAATAAAGTTGGATATAAACAATTTCATTATTGGGTTAATAAAAAAAATTCTAAACCAGAATTATGTGAAGATTGTGGAAAATCGAGAAAATTAGAATTGGCAAATATATCAGGAAAACATACAAGGGATATTAAAGATTATAAATGGCTTTGCATAAGCTGTCATAGAAAATTAGATAAAAAAATCCCAAAAATATATTTTCAAGCAAAATCTTTATTTGAAAAAGGATATAAACCTCTTGAAATTTCAAAATTATTAAATCTAAAATTTCCATATGTTTATAGATGGAAAAATGGAAGGTATTATGGTAAGACGTGGCTACTCATCTGAACTAAAAGCAAAAAAAGAGCTTGAACAAATCTTTGGGTTCAACAACGTAATCAAAGTTGCTATTGGTGGTGCAACTGATTTTATTACTGTTTGTTTGGGCGAACTCATCAAAGTTGTAGAAGTTAAAGAGTGTCACAAGAAGAAGTTTTATGCAAGTAAGAGAGAGAAAGAACAGATGAAAAGAATAATTAAATTTGCAAAGCAACATAAGATAACTGCTGAACTCTGGCTTTACTATCCCACACGTGGAAAAGCTACAATCAAGCAAATAAGTATCTTATATGCTCCTGAAACGTTTCCTGTTCTCAGGACGCTTTAAAATGCGAATTAGCACTATTTGAGGGCTAGACATCATAAAAATGTTAAAAAAAGGAGAAAGTAAAAAAAGCAAACAGAATTTTCTGCGAACTTGGTGTAAGACAGGCAACATATCTTCTTTCCAAGGAGAAGCTTCTGGTTCAAATCCAGAAGTTCGCATTTCATTAATCTTAGTGGATAATGAAACAAAGAGATTTAATTTTAATCAGATTATTAAAAGCTATCACACCTATAAACCTGAAACTGTCTTAGCAGGAAGAAGAATTGATTATATTATCAAATGCAACGGAGAGTTTATAGGAGGCATAGGTTTTTCCTGTGGGGCAATTGCTATGGGTTGCAGGGATAAATTTATCGGCTGGAACAAAGAGCAGAGAGAAGCAAACTTAACAAAAATTATTTCTAATTGGAGATACTGTTTATTGCAGAAAACTAAATTTTCAAGCAAGATTTTAAGTGAAGCAATTAAGCAGGTCAAGAAAGATTATTTTAAGATTTATAATGAAAAACCTGTTTTAGTTGAAGCTCTTGTAGAACCGCCTTATAAGGGAACCTGCTATCTTGCATCAGGATTTATTTATTTAGGAATGACAACAGGAACAAAGTTTGTTTCAATTACAAAAAAGGAATTTGATAATAAAAAGGAACTTAAAATATCTGCTGTAAAAAGGAGCTTCAAAGACGGACATTCAATTTACTTGAAAACTATCAAAGATGGTGGGACTAAAAAATTGGTTTTTATCAAACCTCTTCACAGATATTGGAAAAAAACTTTAATTAAAACTACTCAAAAAGTTTATAAACTTTAACACACACAATATAAGATGGAAGAAAATTAAGATGGAAGAAAATAAAGAATGGGAGATTACAAGATGCCTGCGTCACGCACAGGGATTTTTGAGAGATGCTGTTGAGTTAGGTTTAGAGGAAGAAAAAGTCAAAGAGATGATTGAAACTCTTGATAAAATTATCATAAATATATAATAATTAAAGTGAAGATGAGAAAAGAAAAGAAATGTGATAATTGCAGGAAGAATATGAAGAGAAGCTGGAAGCATAAAGGAAAGTTTTTATGTTATCACTGTTATCATAAGAGATTTAAAAACTTTCTCGGAGGAATGAAGCCATATTATAATTTAGAAGAGGCATTATCAAAAGTTTATATAATCAGAGGATATGCAGGTAAGCAAGGAGTTAAGGCAGTAATATCTATTCCTTCAATACTTGCAGGACATAAAGTAAAATTGGTATTGGCAGATGAAAACTGATATTGCTATGAAAGAACTGCACTTGAATATTAAGCATCAAGATATTCAAGTGAAAGAATTTACTAAGATTGGTTATCAGTTTGATGAAAAAGTTTATGTTTTTGTGTTGATATTTCCATTTCCATTTAAAAAACTTTTTAAAAATGAAAAACACAGAAGCAGTTGAAGTAAAAAAAAGGAAGCTAAAAGAAGAACTAGCAAAACCGAAAAAAGAACAAAATAAATTTAAGATTAAAAGGTTGCGAGAGAGCATAAACAGAAATAAAAAAATGCAGAGCAGACAAAAATTTCAAACAAAATTCAGAAGAAGAGATAAATTATTTATTGAAGATGGCGAAACTTGAAGTTCAATTAAGCTGTGAAGTTTGTAAAAAGAAAACCACCCATAAGTATATTGGTTTCGGCACAACTTTTGATAAGTTCAAAATTTATCTCTATAAGTGTGCGAATTGTGAGAATGTGCAACAATCTTATATTCAGTTTGGTCAGACAGCAAAGGAGAGGATTGCTGAAAATAAAGAGAGGGATATTTTTTTAGGTAGCGAAGGAATATGAAAAGAAAATGCAAAATCTGTGGGAAGGTAGCAAAGGCATTTTTTCAAACTGAAAGGATGTGCAATAGCTGTTATGCTCAAATTAAAGACGAAATGAGGTTAAAGAGAAACTTAGAAAAACAATTGAAAAATATTGAAAGGGGGTTAAAATAAGATGGTAGATGTATCAGGTTACGCAACAGGAAATTTTTTAAGACCAGAGGATATAAAAGCTTTGAAGGATAAAACAGCAATCATAATGCAAGAGGGTATTTTGAATGAAGATACCCCATTCGGAAAGGAACAGTTGGAAATACCTATAAAACTTTCAAATGGAGAAGAGAAAATCTATGGGGTTAATAAGACATCAGCAAAGAACATAGCAGAAACTTACGGCGATAATACTAAAGATTGGATAAACAAAAAAATAAGATTTGAGGTTTTGCGACAGAATGTGCGAGGGCAGATGAAAGATGTTGTTTATGCTTATGCTTTTGAGGGGTCAGACCAACCAAAAGTTGTTGAAGAAAAACAATTTTAAAATTTTATAGTCAGTTGAGTTTGTCAGTAGCTCAACTGGCTTTTTTAAAATGCAAACACAAGATAATAAAGATAGAATTACAGTAAAAATTAAAGAACAGAATATAGAGTGCATAATCAAATATCCTAAAAAATCAAGGTTAAAAACAAGATTAGAAATTTTAGATAAATTAAAAGAAGAACTATATTATAATTAAAAATGAATGAAAAAGAAATCAGAGAAAAAATAAAAGAAACAGAAGAACAGCTTAAAGTTAATAGAATAAATTTGATAACAGCAAATGATTATGCAAAACTTTTAGAGATACATAATAACCTCTGGAACTTATTATATTTTAAAGTAAACTCAGAAGAACATTTTTTAGACAAATGAAAAAGAAAATAGCACCAATTATTATGATAATCATAGGTATTGCTATGGCTACTTCAATAAATTATTTGTTTCCTCTTTGGCTAGAACTTAGACCAGAAGAGAAGAGGGGAGTTTTTGCTAACTTTGTCTTAGCTCCTTTTGTTGTCGGTTTTGGTTTTGTATTTATAGGTATAGCAATTTTATTAGATAGGAAGAGAAAATGAAAAAGAAAGATTTTGAAAGAGTTTATATAAGAGTAAGAAAAATCAGAGATTTTTTGATTAGTGAAGGAGCAATCTTTTTTGGTCTATTAGGATTTGCTTACAGTTCTTTCATTATGTCTTATCTTTTTGTAGTATCAAAGGTTGAAGCTCCTAAGGTTTTTATGTTATCAATATATGCTTTTCAACTTTGGATTATTATAATTGTTTTGCTCATTTTCATTTCAGCAGGATTAAAAGCTATTTTAAAAAATAAAAAGAATTTTCAAAATGGTAAAAGGTAGCAGAACAGGATTTACAGTAAGACAGGCAATTGCAAGAGAATATATAGTTAGAGGATTAAGGCAGGGTGCTGTAATATATGTTCCTAAATGTTTAACAGGAAGAATTGTTAAATTAAAATTAAAAGGAAGAGTTAAAGAAAAATCTGTATGGGATGAAGATGAAAGAAAAGAATAAAAATTTAAAAGAGTTTGTAGTTGAGATATTGCGTTTAGTTCGTGATACAGGCAGAACAAACTCAATCTCAATTTCATTAATTGAAGAGCTTATAGTCAAACATAATATAAATTTGAGAGATTTAAAAGATGATGTTTAAAAATATTTTAACAAAAAATAGTTTGGTTATTCTTAATGAGATTGATAAAGTAGGAGCAAAAGGAAAAGCTATAAATATTTTAGGAGTTGCTAAAAAATTAAATAAGAATTATGTGCTTATTTATAGAGAAATTAAGAGATTAGAAAAACTTAAATTAATTGATAAAGTTGAAGTTATAAAATTTAAATCATGGGAGAGGGAAGAGGTAAAAAAGTATACAAAAGATTTAAGATGGGGTTGTTTATTAACTATCACAACAAAAGGGGAAGATGCACTTCGTATTTTTAGAGAGGATTTTAAAAAATGAATTATAAAGAAGTAGTTAAAGAATTTGAAAGAATAGCCAAGAGCAAGAAAAAAGCTAAATTAAAAAAGAAAAAGAAAAAATGAATGAACTCACATCAGTTGTAGAAAGAGGAGATAAAAGACCTTTTGCTGTCAAGATGAAAGTCACTTGGTATTTTGAAAAATGGTGGGAAAAAGGTTTTTTAATATTATGTGGCTTTGCTCTCATATATTCAATAGCAAGAATAATCTTTCAGGGGTTCTGGTAAAATGACTAAAAAAGAATATCATGAGATTAAATCAGAAGAAGTTGGGGTAGTTCCTACTTGGTGTGGGAATTTAGAATATGAAAAAGAAATAAACTAAAGGAGAATAAAGGAAAATGAATAAAGAAGAAATAGTAGAAGAGGCAATAAAACAAATATTAGAAATTGATACAAAAAGAAAAGGGGAAACAGATGTTAAACTAAAGGCAGTTAAGATTTTAAATAAACTAAAGGAGAATCAGGGGAAATGAATAAAGAAGAATTAAAGAAGGAGAATCAGGGAAAATGACCTATAACATACTAAATAAGGGGGTTAAACGAAATAAACTTCGTTTAACTTTATATTAAACTCAATTCGCAAGTCCTCCTCCAAGCAGGGGGCAACCTAACACAATGAAAACCAAAATAGAGCAAAAAATTGAGAAACTCCTAAGAAGTCGGAAGGAGTTTCAGAAGTGGGCTGTAAATCTTTATGTTAGAGATTATTATGTTTGCAAAGAGATTATGTTTGACAAAATTAAGCACCCACCGAAAGTAAGCAAAGATGTTCCGTTAAATACCTTGCTTAATTTTGATGCTCATTATTGCAAACTTAATGGCACTCTTGATGAATTTACAGAGATTGAAAGAAGATGGAAACTCAATTTTTTGGTAGCAAATAATTGTGTTAGGAAAGCCCTAAAAGAAATACTCAAGGAAATTAAATCGGAGGACTTGCGAACTAAAAAATGATAAATCATTTTTTCCCTTCGGGGAGTTTAATATGCGTTAAAGAGAAAAAACAATCGTTGTTGTTTTTTCCCAAATTTTTTCCTTCGGAAAAAACTTTCCTTAACGCTTATATTAAACTCAATTTGAACTTCGGAAAATGGTAGTATATGAACAGTGTGAAAAATGTGAAAAGTATGTTGAAGAAACAGATTACTTTTCAGGGATAGGATTAGTTTGTAAAGAATGTAGTAAAAAGCTCCGAAGTTCAAACTCGCCTACGGCGTCCTCTAACGAGGAGAGTTTAATATGCGTTAAAGAGTTCGCCTACGGCTCACCCAAATCATCTCCTACGGAGATGACTTCTCCAAACCCTAGTATTAAAGAGAAAAACTAAAATGAATAAAGAAGAATTAAAGAAGGAGATTGAAGATGCCAAGTAGATGTGCTACTATAGAAGTTTATCCAGAGTATAATAAAGACGGGAGTGTAAACTATAAATTGCCTTTTTCCTATGGTTGCCCTGAATTTGGTTTAATGGGATATTCTAAAGTAGAAAGGTTGGCTTTAGATATTAGATACAAACTAATGCTTAGTTCGAAGAAGATTTTAAATAAAAAGGAGAATCAGGAAATGGATGAGATTATGAAACTTAATGGGGACTTCGCTTTAATAATGCACGAACAGAGGTTAAAAGGAATAGAACAGGCAGAACAGCATTTTAAGAAGATAATTGAAGAAGAGCTCTGTTGTGAGGAAGATTACGAAAAAGATTGTGTCTTATGCAACGTAAGAAAAAGGATTTTAAATAAATTAAAGGAGAATAAAGGAAAATGAAAGAAGAAGAAATAAAAGAAGTTATTGAAGGTCTTTTAGATGGATTTGATAAAGAGCATTTAGGAAGTCCTATTTTTAAACATCTTGTAGAAAAGTCAGAATACCTTAAAGACCCTGATACAATGCAGACTATGATAGTTCATCCTTTTATTAGGTGTGTTGAGTTGGCTATTTCTAAAACTCAAAACAAAAGTAATGCTGTTGTTGATTTGTGGATGAATTATGATTATCTTGAAAGGAATGTTTCAGAATTATGCTCTAAATTTTATGGTGGTGGTTGCTCTGTTGATAGAGGTAGGTTTATTGTAAAGTCATTTATCAAATTTAAAGAAATAGGTATTATGCCTAAGCTGAACTGGAAGCAGGAGTATACTTTTCATTATCCTAAAAAGGGAACTCTAAAACAATGGTTTAACTTTGTTGAAGGTGTTAATAGATTGCAGTATGGCTACAATGACATTTATCTAAAATCCTTAATGAAACTAATTAAGGTTCATAAAAGGAGAAAAACAAAATGAAAGAAGAAGAAATAAAGAAGGAGATTGAGGAAGCAATAAAGCAGATATTAGAAATCGACACAAAGAGAAAAGGAGAAACAAGTGTTAAGCTAAAAGTCGTCGAGATTTTAAATAAATTAAAGGAGAATAAAGGGAAATGAAAGAAGAAAGAATTAAAGAGATTTTAAATATTAATTTAGGAGTATGGGATAAGGAAAAGGCAATGAGAGTGGCTATCAGAAAATGTGAGGAAGAAATTATTGAGATAATTGAAGAAGAGTTATGTTGTGAGGAAGATTACGAAAAAGATTGTGTCTTATGCAACGCAAGAAAGAGGATTTTATCTAAATTAAAGGAGAATATAACATGAGAAAGATATACAAGGTTAAGGAAACATTAACTCCTTTATTTGTAAAAGGAGATTTATTTATAATCACCAAAAGGAATAAAGAACCCAATCTTATGCCAATTGAAGCTAAAAGGTTGAAAGATGGGGAGATTTATGGTTTTGATGAGAATGAATTGGAGGGAAAATGATATTGATTAATTTGCTTGTCTTGGCATTTTTAATAATAACTGCATTTATAGACTTGACTAAAAAAGAAATTCCTTCCATTATGACATCAGGAGCTTTATTAGTTTTAGCTCTTCTTAATCTTCATAATTTAACATTCGGTATTTTAGCTTTTATCTTTGCAATATTTTTGTTAGAAGCAGATTTTTATTCAGGGTTAGCTGATGTAAAAGTTGTAGCTCTTCTCGGTTTATTAATCTCAGATTTAAGCGTGTTTTTGTTATTTATATTCCTTGTTACTTTTATTGGAGTAGCTTATAAAATATTTATTATCTTAGTTTTCAAAAAGAATTGGAAAGATGAAGTTCCATTCCTGCCTGTGTTGGTTTTGGTTTATGCGATAATGCTTGTGATTAGTGCAGTATAATTAAAGCTGTTAGCATTACAACAAGAAATATTTTAAACTACAATAATCTTTAAATACTGTGTGCGTGTTAATATAAAATGAATAAAGAGGAAAAGAAGATAAAAAACTCATCTGGGAGAAAAAGGGTGAAAGTTTTTAGATGTGAGAAATGTTTTTCTGCAAATACATATATTACTAAAAAAGAAAGAGTATGCAGGAAATGTGGATTTAGAAAAAAGTTAAAACTAGGGAAAAAGAAATAAAGATGGTTGATGCACAAGCAATCCAGCAGGGAAATATTCTTGAAGGTATGGGTCTAGGTGGTTTTAATTTTGGTTTGGGAACAATAGGAACTATCTTCCTTTGGATTTTGATAAGTGTTTTTGTTGTGGGCATTATCTGTGGGGTTGTTATCTATATCTATTATCGCAAAGCTTATAATCAAAAAGTCTGGATATTCGGACTTGTCGGCAATATACCTTCTTTTAAGTATGACGATAAAGGAAAGTTCTTTAGGATAGGCATAGCAGGAGATAGATTATTCAAGCTGAAAAAGACCAAAAGAACTATCCCACCACCGACAATACAAATGGGAGCAAAGCTCTGGTGGTATTATGAACGTGAAGATGGAGAACTAATTAATTTCTCTTTGAAAGATTTAGATGAAGTTTTCAAGAAGGCAGGAGCTTATTACGTAGATACAGATATGAGGATGCAGAGATTAGGCATCCAGAAGAATTTAGAAAAGCGTTTTAGTAAAGAAAGCTGGTTCGCAAAATACGGTTCAACTATTGCAGGAGTAATTTTTGTTATAATGGTTACAGTTGCTCTTGTAGTTTTGTTTGCACAATTAAAAGATGTTGCTTCTGCTATGACAAGTATGGCAAACAGCGTAAATCAAATGGCTTCAAATGTTGAACAATTTTATACAGAAAGAGTAAGTGAAGCTCCAAGTGAAGTTGAAGGAGGCAGTAGCAATTTAGTTCCTGCAATCGTGCTTCCTTTTTTATATTTAAATTTAAGGAGATTTAAAAATGCCAAAAAAAGAAAATAAAATCCAGATAAGACCAGAACATCCTTACTATAATGAACTCGGCAAGTTTATAGGGAAAACTATTGAAGTGAAAGACATATTAGGGGAAACAATAAGGGGAAAATGTCTTGGGATAAACAAAATACATTTGAACGTAGTAGTTGAAACTAAGGATGATGTTATTATCTGCAAAAATATTCAGACTATTAGAAGAAGTAAATAAATATTGTTAAAAAATGTCAATAATGCAAAATTATGTTGTGCCAATATTAGTAGGGATAATCATATTCGGAGGAATAAGTTGGTTAATTTTTCTCCTGCATTTATTCTTAGCGAAAATAGGTTTTTATAAGCATTTTACTTACAATAAACTGAGAAAGAAATTTAGAGATTATGAGTTTGAAGAGAAGATTATAAGCTTCTGTGAAAAAGCTGTTGTGCGTGGATGGAAATATAAAGACATAAAACTCTTTGCAAAAGGCAGAAAAAACGCTAAGGAGATTTTATACACATATATTGTAATAAGTAAATTAATGAGAACAGGACAATATACAAGAAGTATAGAAGAGATTAAAGCAGAAATAAATCAAAAAGAGGATTTTTATGAGGAGATTTAAAATGGAGAAGAGAAAATATTATGAGAAAAATAGGAAGAGAATTTTGGAAAAAAAGAAAGGATATTATAAGAAGAATAGAGAAGAAATTTTGAAAAAGAAAAAAATATATTATAAAAAAAATAAAAATAAAATTTTAAAACAGAAAAGGCAATATGGATTTAAAAATAGAAAAAAGATTAGATTACAAAAAAGAAAATATATGAAATCTGATAAAGCAAAAAAATTAATAAATGAAAATCATAAAAAGTATTATAATACTCTTAAAGGGAAAAGAAAACAACTTACCAGAAGTAAAACAAGATATTATTTTCCTTTAAAAAATCAAAGATGTGAGAACTGTGGAGATAAGGCAGTAACAAGACATCATTATACTAATCCTTATCAAGTGGATAAATTTAAGTGGCTTTGTCATAATTGTCACGTTATAACTGAAAGGAGGTAGTATTAAAGTGAAAAAAGAACTTGAGAGATTAAAAGCTAAATTAGAGAAGAAGAAAAAATCGGAAGTTGATGAAGATGAAACAGAAGAAAAACCCAAGAAAAAGAAAAAGAAGAAAGTTATAGAAGAAGATATTGATGAAGATGAGGAAGATGAGAGTGATGAAGATGAAGAAGATGAGAATGATGAGAATGACGAGGATGAGGAAGATGAAACAGAAGAGGAAATTGAAGAACAACCAAAAGAACTTTCAAAAGAAGATATAGAAAAGATACGAAGAATTGAAGCAGAATACTCTCGCTTGGAGAGAAACGGCATCTTCCGAGCAGAATTGCTGTATCAATTAAATCAGCTTAATGAGAAATTAAATCAACTATTGGAGTAAAGAGATGCAAGAAAGATATGAATGTGGACACGAACACGAACCTGTAATAATAGATAATAATGAAATAAGCATTTCAGCTTATTTTGAATGGCTTGAAACAGCAGGAGCATACGGAGATAAATCATTATGTTTTAAATGCTGGTGCAAGAAAAATGATAAGTAAAGCAATACAGGTTGCTATTGTTGTAATCTTCCTAATTATTTTTATCTATCTTATATGGAAACAGAAGAAGAGGTAAGAGTAGCAAAAAAATGAAACTTAAATTTAAAGATTATCTCTATTATGTATTGATATTCATAGTTCTGCTTTTTATTATCTGGGCATCTTCTTATATAATTTCAAACAAAGAAGCTTTCTTTGAAAACCCTTTTATCTTCGGTGCTGAGAAAATGGGGAATGTTGAATGTTCTTGCGTTCAGAAATTAGAAGATGGTAAGTTTGCAAGATTTAGATTTAATGATACTGAGATAGAGTTTTTAGAAGGTGAGAAGTATATGGGAATATTGAACTTCACTCCATAAGAAATTCCTCAAACTTCTTTAAAGTCTTTTTCTCGTCAGGATGCAAATAAATTTGCGTTGTTTGTATATTCTCATGACCAAGAAAATTCTTTAAATCATTAACATTAAACTTATCACTTTCAAATAACTGAGTAGCTCTGGTGTGCCTGATAGCATGAGGTTTAACTCTCTTCTTTTCACCAAGTAGGATTATACTTGTATCTTTTAGGATTTGCCACCACCTGTGATTTCCTATACCAAATAGTTTATCATCCATCTTTAATTTTCCTGAATGTAATTTCTCCATAGTAAACTTTCTTAGCTTGTGCATCAGCGAAGGACTAACCAGAACAATCCTTTCTTTATTTCCTTTTCCGATAATATGCAAGTGGCACGGTCTGTTCATGTTTTTTCCCCAATTATCCCATTCAAAATTATCTGGTATGATAGAAGTCAGTTCATCTCTCCTAAGTCCACCTTCTAAAGCTAGTTCAAACATCAAACCATATTTTTCATTAACTTCATATAGTCCTAGTTTCATAAGTGCAATATCATCATCACTCATTACCTTTGCAACCCTTTTCTTTTGTGTTTTTCTTTTTTCTGGTATTTTAATATTGTCAATTTCTAAGAACTCTAAATAGTTCTTCATAAATGCTCTTGTGATTGTGCTTGTATGCTTTACTAAAAAAGAACGCACTGTTTTCTTTGAAGGTTCTAAGGGTGAGAAAAGGTCATAGTATAATATGTATTGTTCTATTGTGCTGTCTGCTAGATTTCTTTCTAATAAGTATTCCATAAAGTTTTCTCTTGTGTTTTCCATTTTCTCTGTGAAAAAAAAGTTGTCTTGGGCAAGTTTTAAACTTGGTCACGAAAGACCCCTTTCGTGTTTTCACACATAAACCCAAAAAATCCAAAATTTTTTAGCTAATATTAATTTTTGGTAGAGCAAAAGAGTAATTCGGTGAACCGAATATCTCTTTAAATACTGCTTAAAAGTTTCTAGCAAAGCTTAAAAGTTTTAAGCGTTTACACTACTCAACACATTAGGAACTCCTGCTTTAATCTCTTCTGCTCTGACTTCTCCTGTAAAAAATGGTCTGAGTGCATTAGGTTTGCCTTCATTTCTCAACCTTCTTCTAATCCTGCTTTCCATAGATGTTGGCTTAAAATCTAATGACAAACAAGCTTTATCAAAATCTCTCTTGCTCTTAAACAAACCATCTTTAAGCATTTTCATTATAACATTTGTTGGGTTGCTCACTCCTTCTTTTTGTTCTTTAACTTCTTGTTCTTCATTAAGTATCAAGTTTCTTTTATCAACTTTGATTTTCTCATAGAGTTCTCTTTGAGTATGTTTCAAATCAGGGAAGCTAAGAAAACCTCTGAATGTTGTAAGCCGAGAATATTTAGGTCTTACAGAAGTGCCAAGCCACTGACGTTCTATTTTTTCATTCAGTGGACTATCCCAAACATCTTTAGAATAGATTGTTTTGTTTGGAGTATGAATAATTGAGATACCTCTTTTCACAACTGTAATTCTTAACCTGCATAAGTTTTTAATCTGATGGTCAAGAGTTGCAAACTGTGGAACACAAGCTACAATTAAATTCCTGTGGTCACGGTTCATATTAATTGCTTTAATTATTTTCTTTTGTTTATCAGAAAAGAAATCCCTGTTGAAAGTTACGTTAATCATTTCATCACAGAGAAAACTATCATGCCATCTTTTATTGATTGCATCAAGAACATCATTCTGCGTAAATAGAATATCTCTCTTAGGTCTAAAAATATATTCTTTGTTTTCTATGTTAGGATTGTTTTTAATATAACTGCTAACTCTTCTTAGGATGTGATAACTGAGGGTGCTTTTCCCAAGACCTCTCCTCCCCTCAACAACAATAAAGCAATCAAATTTATTTTCTAAGATTTCTATAATAATATTGCAGAGCATTTTTAAGTTCCACTTATAAATCTTTTTCCTAGAACTTGCAACTCTTGTTCTTTTTCTAAAAACCATCTTAACCTCCTTCAACCATATCCTTCATTATCTCATCTAAGTCCATGTCATCACTTTGTCTGAATATCAAACCACAATTATTTAATGGAGTATGCAACTGCTCTTTTAATTTCTGTAATG
>SMTZ1_10016911_pt1 | contig 13351 bp, 7 predicted proteins | sample DeeMarSWOR136_30_FD_25667 | JGI IMG/M metagenome (IMG submission 25667) | reverse complement strand
AAAAAGTGATTTCTATCAATTAGAAAAAAACATTGTAGATCTCAATGAGAAAATAGAGAAGCTCCAATCGAGCGATAAGACGGACAAAAAAGAGAAAGTCATCGAGCTAAGAAAACAAATAGAGGGAGAATGGGCCAAGATCAGCCCGCATCTTACTCCTCTGCACATCGTTCAAATGGCTCGCCACCCCAAGAGGCCCTATACTCTGGATTACATAGAGTATATGATTGAGGATTTTATGGAAATCCACGGAGATCGCCGCGCAGCAGATGATCCTGCTATCGTGGCTGGATTTGGTTTCTATAGAGGGAGCACTGTTGGTCTTATCGGGCATCAAAAGGGACGGACAACAAAGGAGAGAATAAGTCGCAATTTTGGCCAGCCCAACCCAGAAGGCTATAGAAAAGCACTCAGAGTCATGAAATTGGCAGAAAAATTTGGATTTCCCGTAGTAACCTTTATCGATACTCCCGGAGCTTACCCGGGGATAAGAGCTGAGGAGCAAGGTCAAGCAGAAGCGATCGCCTATAATTTAAGGGAAATTTCAAAACTAAAAATTCCTGTTGTAAACGTGGTTATCGGAGAAGGCGGGAGTGGAGGAGCGCTGGCTGTAGGTGTGGGGGACGCCATTTTGATGCTCGAGAATTCATTCTACTCCGTTATTTCCCCCGAAGGTTGTGCTGCAATACTCTGGAAAGACCAGGAAGCTGTTACAAAAGCTGCAGAGAATCTGAAGATTAGCGCCAAGGATTTACTGGATATGGGGATAATTGATAAAATTATCGCTGAACCGCCTGGTGGTGCGCACATAGATCCTGAACAAACATTCAAGAACGTAGACAAAGACCTTAATCTGACTTTAAAAAAGCTGAAGCAGATGTCTCCTGAAGAAAGAATAAAAATGAGATACCAAAAATTCAGGCAGATAGGAGTGTTTACGGAGAAATGAAGAAACAGATCTCTGCCATAAAGGGTACAAAAGACATCCTTCCTCGAGAAGCAAGGAAGTGGCAGCACGTAGAGGCGGTGACAAAAAGAATCCTCGAACTCTATGCCTACAAAGAAATAAGGACTCCCGTCTTTGAAGCAACAGAGCTGTTTGAAAAAGGGACAGGACAGACTACTGATATCGTTATTAAAGAAATGTACACTTTTAAAGATAAGGCGGGGCGCTCCTTAACCCTGCGGCCAGAATACACTCCTTCTGTGGCCCGCTCCATCATCGAGAATCGCCTCTATCTTCAGCCTGAACCCTTGAGATTTTACTATATTGGACCGATGTTCCGCTACGACAAGCCTCAGAAAGGACGCTATCGCCAGTTTCACCAGGTGGACATAGAAGTGTTTGGTGAAGAGGATCCGGCCCTTGATGCTGAGATTGTGGAGATGGCGAATTATCTACTTAGAGAACTAAAGGTTTCTGGCACAGAAAACCTTGTGAATTCCGTTGGCTGTAAGAAATGCCGACCTTCTTATATAAAAGACTTAAGAAGTCGTGCAGAGGAGGTAAGACACGACCTGTGTGTAGACTGTCAGAGAAAGGTTGAGTTAAATCCTTTGAGGATCTTTGACTGCAAAATAGAGACCTGCCGAGAGGCGGCTAAAACTTTTCCTAAGATTACAGATTATCTCTGCCAGGAGTGTAAGCAGCATTTCAACCGATTTTGTGATTACCTGGCTTTTTACGGGATAAAATATAAAGTCGAGCCACGGCTGGTCAGAGGCATAGATTATTACACGAAAACTACTTTTGAGATAGTCTCCTCTAAGCTGGGGGCCCAGGATGCGATCATTGGCGGGGGAAGATATGATGATATGATGAAGGATTTTGGGGGCCCCGATATTTGTGCAATCGGTTTTGCCATGGGTTTAGAAAGGTTGATCTCAGTTGTTCCCTTTACAGAGGAGAAGGGGGAATTCCTTTATTTAGCTTACTTAGGAGATGAATCTAAGAGAGTTGGGATGAAGGTAGTCCAGTTCTTGAGGAAAGAGAGTGTGGAGTGCCTAATTGAATACAAGGAACGAAGCATAAAAAGCCAGATGAGTCGAGCTAATAAATTGGGTGCAGCCTGGGTTTTGATTATCGGTGAAGACGAGGTCAAGGAAAAGAGATATAAACTGAAGAACATGGCTTCTGGTTTGCAGGTGGAGGGAACTCAAGATGAAATCCTCAAGATAATCAGAGACTCTTCTTCTTAGAGGATTTGCTGCTGCTTAATAAGGATAGAACAAATGGGGACTAACAAATCAAAGAAGTGGCGACGGACAGTCTACTGTGGAGAACTCCGGTCAGAGCATGCGGGAAAGGAAGTGACTCTCCTTGGCTGGGTCCACAGGCAAAGAGACATAGGAAATCTAGTCTTTATAGATCTTAGAGATAGAGAGGGTGTAGTTCAGGTTGTTGTTCCTTCTTCGGAGGGAAGACTATTGGATGAGGCCAAGAAAATTAAGATGGAAAATGTGTTGGGCATTAAAGGGGTGGTTAAAAAGAGGGCAGAGAGATCCCGAAATCCCCAGCTTCCTACTGGAGATGTAGAAGTCGAGGCCAAAGAACTAAAAGTAATAGGCATATCTAAGGTCCCACCCTTTGTTATTGCCGATCCTCCTCAGGCGTCCGAAGAACTCCGCTTTAAATACAGATATCTGGATATGAGAAGGCCCTCGATGCAGCGTAACATTAAGCTCAGGCATCAGGCAGCACTCTGTGTCCGCAATTTTATGAGCGAAAACGGCTTTTTTGAGATCGAAACGCCTTTCTTGACCAAATCTACTCCTGAAGGAGCCAGAGACTACCTGGTGCCCAGCCGAATGTACAGAGGAAGGTTTTATGCTCTTCCTCAATCCCCTCAGCTTTTCAAGCAGATTTTGATGATTTCTGGGTTTGACCGCTATTTTCAGATTGTTCGCTGTTTTCGCGATGAAGATTTAAGGGCTGATCGCCAACCTGAATTTACCCAGATCGATATAGAAATGAGTTTTGCAGAGCCGGAGGATATATTCGGTTTGGTTGAAGCAATGATGGCCTCTGTTTTTAAACTTATAGGGGCGAAGATAGATATTCCGTTTCCCCGATTAACCTACGAAGAGAGCATGGAAAAATTCGGTACGGATAAGCCAGACTTGCGCCAAGAAAAGGACAAAAAAACCTTCAAATTCGCCTGGGTCACAGATTTTCCTCTCTTTGAGTGGAGCGAGGAAGAAAAGCGGCTTTTCTCCATGCATCACCCTTTCACCTCGCCTCATGAGGATGATCTGGGTTTCCTTGAGAAAGATCCATCTAAGGTAAGAGCCAAGGCTTATGACCTGGTCCTTAATGGTGTTGAGATTGGAGGAGGTTCTATCCGAATACATGATCCTGAGCTTCAAAAGAGGATTTTCAAGCTTCTTGGCTTGAGTCAAGAAGAAGTCAAGGAAAAGTTCGGCTTTTTTTTGGAGGCCCTTCTTTACGGAACCCCTCCCCATGGTGGTATTGCCCTGGGATTTGATCGGATTGTGATGATTCTGGCTGGTGAAGAATCTATCCGAGATGTGATTCCCTTCCCCAAAACAACGAGTGCCTTGTGTTTGCTCACAGGTTCACCAGCAGAAGCAGATCCAAACCAGCTTGAAGATCTGGGACTGAAAAAGACCAAAGGATAAGTATATAGTTACAATTATGTAATTGTGGGAACGTTCCCAAAAGAGACGCCTTTATGTGTATCTGTTATAATAAAACTGTCCCCTTTAGGAACGTCTCTTTAGTCTTTAGGATTAGGAGGACTGCTCCCTTGGGGGATTTCCATTTAACACTTGTAATTATTTTAATAAGAGATTAAAGGCAATCTCGTCCGAAAAACAAGTAAAGGAGGCTAGAATTATGCATCTAAAACAACGATTTTTTCTGAATCTGGTCCTCTTTCTGGCTATTATCACAGCCCCGAATCTCTCTCTTGTTGCTCAGACTTTTGATGTTGTCAAAAACCGGGTAAAAGTCCATACCTTGCCAAGCGGCATGAAATTCATAGTTCTCGAACGTCACGAAGCTCCCGTTGTATCATTTCATGTCTATGCTGATGTGGGAAGTGCCAATGAATCGTACGGGATAACAGGCATTTCTCACCTTTTGGAACACATGGCTTTCAAAGGCACAAAGATTGTGGGAACAAAAGACTACGAGGCAGAAAAAAAGATACTCGCAGAATTGGATGCCCTTTTTGACCAGATCAAAGGAGAAAAGGCCAAGGCCGAGCCGGATGCCAAGAAACTCGAAGAAATGGAAAAGAAGTTCGAGGCTCTGCGTAAGAAAGCCAAGGAATATGTTGTCACCAGTGAAGCCGACAATATGTTAATGAAAGAAGGGGATCGCATAATCAATGCCTACACTAGTAATGATGCCACGCAATACATAGACAGCCTGCCTTCAAACAAGCTGGAATTCTGGATGGCCATGATGTCAGATCGTTTTTTCAGTCCTGTTTTTCGTGAGTTTTTCAAAGAAAGAGATGTCGTTATGGAGGAAAGAAGGCTTGGTGTAGAGACTCGGCCAACAGAGAGAATGTTTGAAGATTTTTTTGCAACCGCCTTTAAAGCTCATCCCTACGGACATTCAGTTGTCGGTCATATGTCAGACCTGGAAAATATCACACGGCGAGATGTAGAGCAATACTTCAAGAAGTTCTATGGCCCGAGTAATCTAACAGTGGGGATTGTTGGAGATGTTAAGGCGGAAGAGGTCTTCAAAATGGCCGAAGTATATTTTGGCCGTATCCCCAGTGGCCCCAAGCCAGAGCCTGTCAGAACAAAAGAGCCTGAGCAGTGGGGAGAGCGGCGGGTTGTCGTCGAGGCAGAATCCCAGCCAATGATTATTATTGGTTATCACCGTCCGGACTATCGCCACAAGGACAATATTCCTTTGGAGGCTTTGGCCAATATTTTAGGACAGGGGCGTTCTTCAAGACTTTATCAACTTTTGGTGAAGGAGAAAAAGGTGGCCGTTTCTGTCTCCTGTTTTAATGGATTCCCAGGCGAAAAGTACCCTAACCTCATAGCTTTCTATGCTGTTCCTGCCAGGGGTAATACCTCTGCTGAGTGCTTGGAACTGATCGATGAAGAAATTGAAAAGGTGAAAAAGGAATTGGTAACTTCAGAGGAGTTGACCAAATTTAAAAGAGGAGCTGTTAGGAGCTTACTGAATGAGATGAAGTCGAATGAAGATATGGCTGCCTTGCTGACTTATGCTGAGGTTGTGCTCGGAGGTTTGGATGCAGCCTTTGACCAAATAAACCAGATCAGAGCTGTTACGGAAGAGGAAGTTAAGAATGTTGCCAACAAATACCTCATCAAGAAACACAGGACAATCGGTGAGATTGTTACTGAAAAATAAACCTCGGGGAAGAGGATATGAGTATGCTAAATTTATTGCATAGGAAGGAAAGAACAATGAAACAACAGAGGAAATTAATTACTCTTTTTCTTGCTTTATTTATTTCGATTCTTTTTTGCGGGAGTTCTGTTTATGCTCAGAAGAGCCCCAAGGATAAGTTTATATTTCCCCCGCTGAATCCTATCAAGATGCCGAAAGTTGAAAGAGTTGAACTTGGAAACGGACTAGAGCTATTTTTGGTCGAGGATCATGAGTATCCGACCATAGACATGCGGGCCATGGTGCGCCTGGGCTCTGTTCTTGAATCTGCCTCTAAAATTGGATTAGCGTCTATTACAGGGCAGGTTCTCCGTGCTGGAGGTACTGCATCCATGACAGGGGACCAAATCGATAAGGAACTGGAAACCATGGCAGCCTATGTTTCAACAGGCATCGGGTTGACTTCAGGATATATAATGGTTTCTGTTCTTAAGGAAGATATAGACAGGGCTCTAGAAATCCTAGCGGATATCTTGCTGAATCCTGCCTTTCAAGAGGAGAAGGTCAACTTGGCAAGAATCCGGGAAAAGACGGCTATCTCGCGGCGGAATGACGAAGTAGGAGAGATAGCATACCGGGAGTTTCAAAAATTAATCTACGGTAAAGACAGTCCCTATGCCCGGCATCCAGAATATGCCACTATTGAAGCTATAACAAGGCAGGACATTGTTGATTATTACAAAAAATATTTCTTTCCGAATAATACCATCATGGCAGTATGGGGAGATTTCAGCCCAAAGGATATGGTGGCTAAGATTGAAAAAGCCCTGGGAGAATGGAAAGGAACAGAAGCTGACCAGTCTAACATCATGCTTGGCCACATCGGCGGTCTGATGGACAACCCTGATTACCCAGCCTTGAGTGTGATGAACAGCATTCTTTCCTGGGATCGAATGTTCAAGAAAATAAGAACGGATGAAGGACTTGCTTATAGTGTTTGGGGATATTATGGAGCAAACTATCAGGTCCCCGGAATTTTTAGCTGCGAAGCTCAAACCAAATCAGAATCCACCGTATATGCCATAGAATTAATGCTCAAAGAGCTGAAAAGAATTAGAGAGGAGGAAGTCAGTAGTGCAGAGCTGGCCAGAGCAAAGGATGAATACTTGAATTCTTTTGTCTTTAATTTTGACAGCCGGGCAAAAATTGTAAATCGGTTGATGACATATGCTTTCTTCGGTTATCCCCTGGATTTTATGGACAGGGTTAAGACAGGGGTGGAGAAAGTCACAAAAGAAGATGTTCTGCGAGTGGCAAAGAAATACCTCCGTCCAGATAAAGTTCAAATTTTGGTAGTGGGGAAAAAGGAGGACTTTGACAAGCCTCTCGCAACCCTGGGTGAGGTTAACGTTATTGATATCTCAATTCCTCCCCTTAAGCCCAATAAGAAAACAGGGAATTAGGATAATGGTTCAAGAAGATTGGAATCAGTTAAAAAAATAGAGGCTGTTGAAGTCGCTTAGTTATTTTTATTTTTTCTATTAATTACTTAAATTGATGATGTTGGTTTTAATGGTCTTGTCTCGGCTATAAATACCCCTATTATGGCCAAAATCGTGAATAAAAAAATTCTCCAGAGCGCTGTCAGTCCAATCTGGCCCAGGATATGTTGAGATACAAGCATCCCTCCTCCCTCTTGGGCCAAGAAACTGTCAAGGAGCGTGTTAGATGCTGCATAAAGAAGACCGATCAGGACTCCGCATGAGGCACCCATTTTCATTCGCTTCGAAAGAGAGGCTCCTCCTGCGAAAGAAGCCGCCGCCCCAGCTGCAAAAACAGGAACCAGTATAGCCAACCACCAGATATCTCCTAATGTGGGTATGCGCCCTGTTAAATTGAAATAAACGACATCGGAAAGCGCCAGCACAAGAGCACCTGCAAGCATGCATAAGGGGACATGCCAGGATCTTGGCTTTAAAGCAGCGCGGAGCTCCCTGCGTTGGCGAATTCGTCGGCGGATATTCAACGGATAGTTGTAAAAAAGATCAAAAATGACATGCTCCAGGAGCGCTCCTCTCTCTCCGAAAACAGGCACAATATGCACAGCTCCCGTCGCCCAGTGGCCGGCCATGAAGCGGGCAAGTTCCGGGTTCCGGTAAGCCATCTGGATCGGAAAAGCAAGATAACCTATATATTTGAGGAAACTCAGGGAAAAGGCAATGCTATAGTCCTTGAAGTTTCGCTCTCGCAAAATAAGAAAGGATACATACAGTCCTCGAACAAGTGAGCCAGGAGAGACAGGCGTTACCTGGAAAAGCCCTAGAATTATACCTGCGTGTAACGTTGCCTGCTGCCAAGAAAGCTCTGGATGTAACTTGACATAGATAAAGGCCACAGCGACTGAAACAATCTGGGTCACCGGAACTGTACAAACATGAACAGCAAGGCTTTTAAGATACTTCTGAATGAAGGGCTCTTTTATTTGGGATTCGATGTGTTCTGCCTCTTGCTTGTTCAGCATACCGCTTTTTTGCCCGCGGGAGACTATCTCGAGCAGCCATCGCTCTCGAGCTTCGGCCTTAAAGTACAGACGGAAGGGTCTGATAAAAATATAATCCAAAGACTTCAAAAAGAAACGTCGGTCAGAGAAAAAGCGGTGCATCCTTGCCGGAAGGACAGAAAGCGGCAAGTGCCCGAAAAATCTCGCAGGATGCTCACTCAACTTCTGTGCGCGTTTCTCATCGACACGTCCAGTCCGGTGCCAGTGGATAAGGGATTCAACCACGCGGGCTCGCACCCCTCGGCGGAAATAATCTAAACTTGTCAGTAAACTTCCATAATGTTTACGGTAATCCTCTCGCCCCCATAGCTTTCGCAAGAAATTCCCCAAAAAGGGGATGAGTCCCAAAAAGTAAAAAATTAAGGTTGCGAATCTTTTCTTGTGCAGCCGATTCGAGGTCTTCTCGTCGATGATGTTGCGAATTTTCCAACCTTTTATGCTGCTCTTCAAGATGGATGACCACAGTTTAAAGCTGTAAATCAACTTAAAGTGATGATGGGAGATATCGGGCAAGGAATCGCGGTAAAGCTTTTCGGCCTCTTTAAGTTCCTCCATAGCTTCGTGCATGTCGGCAAAAGTCTCAGAGTTAGCCTTCACAAAACTCTGGAGCTTGTCTACGTTTCCGCGGTCGAACTGGACAAAACTGGCCCGGGCAATCCCTCGGAAAATAAGCTTGAAATCGGCTGGGCTCATCGGAATAAAAGGAAGAAGAGCTAAACCTGCTCGGAAATCTACAGCAACATACCCTTCAGCAGGATCAGGATCACTTGCGGTCCGTTTGAGGGCATTGGGTTGGCTCTTGCAGGTCCACCATTCGTACTGACGGGCGAGCTCAAAAGCTCCCATTTCATGCATCAGTTGCACAAGGCGTTTTAAGAAGGCTCGCTTAGCGCGATACTCAGGAGAACCCAGCTTTTCGCCTGGATCTCCGACCTTCCATTTCAGCCTGGCATCCAGGTTGTCATCAGCTTCGAACCTCCACATTCGCCCTTCTATCCACTCACTTATTTCTCCACAGCTCCCGAGTGCCGGATCAACGAAGGTGGCCAATATGTCCACGACCGCCTCTTCAGAGCCGATTCTGATCCTTGCCCCACGCCGGATAAACTTCTGCCATAATGCCCCTGCCCGAACTGCAGCTGGATTGACCTGGAGTGAAAATGGTCCTTGAAAGGCAATAGCATAGATGATGCTGCGGAACAATTTTGCCAATCCGGTGGGAGGGATGAAAATTTTCATGGCATAGGAATGACCCACATCAAGACCTTCAAGCGGCCCCTCAGGAGCTTCAACAACTAAAGCCTTTACCTTGTAAACCTGACCAGCATAACCGCCGCCGACAAACTTTTCCACTTCTAACTTGAGCCGGCCTGTTCGTGCCGGAGACACGCCTTTGATTTCATAGGAAAGCGCGGTGCCAGGGTCGTAGCGCTTGATGCGCTGGGGCCGAAAGATCTTTTGACTTCGGAAGAGCTGCTCTAAAATCCGGCAGGCTTTGATCGAATATTCAATTCCCATTCATGACGCCTTTATCAGGGCTCAAAGCATATCATGTTCTTTATTGCCTCTAATTCTCGTATTTCTTTTCTAAAGAGAAGCTTATAACAGAGCATAGATTTGTTGTCAATCGGAAGAGGAAACGGATCTTTTTCCCACCCAGCCTGAGCTATTACCCATTACGGAACCCGCGATGCTTCAGTGGAAAAGGGATAGAAGGATAAAAATTGACCAGTGATATGCATAATGAGCTTTATTTGGTCGGGAAAAATTGGGAAGTTGAAGAGTATATTTTTCAGAGAAGTCCTGTTTTTTCGTTGAACTCCTCGATCATCTGGTCTATATCGTCCTCTCTTGATTGAATCCTCTTCCAGTAATCAGGATAAGCATACCACTGGGCATTCAATTCGTCCACATCCCGTCCCTGCTGTTCGATCCAGGTAAAGTATTTGAGGTTGTGAATTCGTTTTCTGTCGTAGTGATTGAGTTCGAGCATATGATCAATGTTTACTGCCAGAAGAGAGCGATTGTAATCTTTGACAGCATCCAGCTCGGAGTATTTTCCGTATAGTGCACGAAGTTCTGCCAGACGGCTTTCATAAAGATCCATGGAATCTGTGAAAACTGTCAGTATCAAGTCTTTAGAGGTGAGCTCAAAGTACTTGGAGAATTTTATGGCAGCCAGTAAATTAGCAGCGCTTGATATTCCCATAAGAGGGAGGTCATTGATTGCGCTTTCGGAAAGGCCTTGCTTTTTTAGAAATTCTTTTCCTGGAGGTTCGTTACAAAGCCTGATCAGGTTTATACAGTCGTTGTCATCTGCTGCTATGACCATATCAGTATTACGGACATTATGAATCCAGGGCACATGTTTGTCTCCTATTCCCTCGATTCGATGGCCCCCAAAACCATTGAGAAGGAGTGTGGGACACTGAAGTGCTTCTCCTACGACGATTTTGCTTTCAGGGAAGTTTTCCTTAAGGTAATCTCCGCAACCCGATATTGTTCCTGCAGAGCCAGAAGATGCGATAAGGCCCATGAAACGGTCTTTAGCGGACATTGTCTTTCTGAGGACCTCTAACGCTGCTCTTCCTGTGACAGCGTAGTGCCAAAGATAGTTACCGAATTCGTCAAACTGGTTGAAAACTACGATATCCTTTCTTTTATTACGAAGTTCCCAACATTTATCAAAAACCTCTTTTATGTTGCTCTCGCAACCAGGAGTTTTGATAACTTCTCCTGCTACAGACGAAAGCCACTCAAAGCGTTCTTTGCTCATTTCCTCGGGCAGAATCGCAATAGAATTACATCCGAGGAGAGTGGCGACGTATGCGCCACCGCGACAGTAATTCCCGGTGGATGGCCAGACAGCTTTTTGCTGGGTGGGATCAAATTGCCCTGTTGCAAGTCTCGGAACAAGGCATCCAAACGTAGCTCCGACCTTATGAGAGCCTGTAGGGAACCACTTGCCGACCAGAGCAATAATCCGGGCCTCCACGCCAGTCAATTCTCTCGGAATCTCTATGTAGTTGACATCCCCGAACAGTCCTCCTTTGGGAACTGGATCATTCTTCCAGGTGATTCTGAATAGGTTGTAAGGATTTATATCCCCCAGAGCGATCCCTTGAAGTTTTTCTTTTATCTTTCCTGGAACTAGTTTTGGATCTTTCATCTGTTTGAAGGTAGGGATAATGATTTTGCGCTTCCTGGCCTGTTCTACCGCTCTTTTGAGCTTAGTCTCATTCTTTCTTAAATCTATCATATCTAGGACATGTTTTATAAATATTCAACTTTGCCTTTTTGTTTTATTTTCTCCGCTACGTCTTTCACTTTCTGATCCATGTTTTTTTGAGTGATGAGAAGGGCATCTTCTGTATCCACCACAATGATATCCTTAACTCCTATAAGGGCTGTTAATTTGTTGGGATTATACAGGAGGCAGTTTTGTGAATCCAGAATAATGCTTTCTCCTCTCAGGGCATTTCCCTCTTTGTCTCGAGGCCATATGCCCGCTAATGAGGACCAAGCTCCCACATCAGACCAGCCAAAATTTCCTTTGCCCATCAACACCCCCTCTGCTTTTTCCATCAGAGCATAGTCTATGGATATTGAAGGAATCTCCTCAAAGATAGAGGCAATCCGGGCCTCGTCCTTGTTTTTTAGAGCATCAAGAATCTTTTGCCAATAAATAAACATGGAGGGTGCGTGCTTTTCAAGCTTTTGGACGAAAGTATCTGCCCGCCAAAGAAACATTCCTGAATTCCAGAAATAGTTTCCCTCTTCTAAAAAATTCTTGGCTTGCTCATATTCAGGTTTTTCTTTGAATTCCTGGACGGGAAAAAAGGGCTCATCCAGGAAGTGGAGAGGCTTTTCAGGAGAAAATCGGATATAGCCGTATCCAGTCTCCGGGTATGCGGGAGGAATTCCAAAAGTGATGAGGTTTTCTCCTTTAGCGGCTGCTGTGGCCCCGGCTTCAAGCTTTTTCAGGAAAAGAGGAGCGTCCTTTATGAGATGGTCAGCGGGCAAGGCAGCCAGCACCGCCGTGGGATTCTGGAGATAAATCCAGGCTGTTGCCAACATCAAAGAAGGAGCTGTGTTCCTTCCCTGAGGTTCTAGAAGAAGATTCTCTTGGGGAAGGTCTGGAAGGAGACCTCTTATCACTTGAGTCTGCTCAAAGTTAGCAATAGTGTAGATATTGTTCGAGGGGACCTTAGCCAAAAGACGATGGACTGTTTCTTCGATCATAGTTTTGTCGCTGACAATAGGAAGAAACTGCTTCGGCTTTTTCTTTCGGCTTAACGGCCAGAATCGAGTGCCGGCACCCCCGGCCATTATAACTGCTCGAATATCCATTTTAATCTCCTTTAAAAAAAGCAGTTAAGTTATTCATTCTATGTGATAAAGGATAAAACAAGAGCTGCAGCGCCCGCAATAAGAATGGGCGACATTTATTAAACGCGGAATGATTCCTGAGAAGGGACTCTCGAATAAGCTCAAGAACGCTCTAACCTTTTTATGACATTCTCAACAGTACCTTTAATTTCTTTTTCTATGGCCTTGAGGGCCTCTTCTGTATCGCCTTCAAAACGAAGAACCAGGACTTCTTGAGTGTTTGAGGCCCGAACCAGGCCCCACCCTTCAGGAAAAATTGCCCTGACGCCGTCTATATCGATGATGGGGTATTTTTGAGAAAGCTCTTTTTTTACTTCCTCGACTATTTTGAATTTTACCTCATCTGAGGCATAAACTCTGATTTCTGGTGTACTGTAGGTCTTGGGAAGTTCAGAGAGCATCTGCGAGAGCTTTTTTTCTGACCTGGAGAGGAGTTCCAGCAGGCGCGCTGAAGAATAAATTGCGTCATCAAAACCGAAGTACCTGTCGGCGAAGAAGATATGGCCGCTCATCTCCCCTGCCAGTAGAGCTCTTTCTTCCTTGATTTTTTTCTTGATTAAGGAATGGCCGGTTTTCCACATGATAGGCCTGCCGCCCAATTTTTTTATTTCTTCGTAAAAAACTTTAGAAGCTTTCACTTCTGAGATAATAGGAGCTCCTGGATTTCGCGATAGAATATCCTGCGAGAAGAGGACCATCAGGAGGTCGCCCCAGATGATGTGCCCCTCATCATCAATGACTCCAATCCTGTCTCCGTCCCCATCGTAAGCTACGCCCAAATGTGCTTTTGACTTGATGACTTCGTTGATGAGGTCTTGGAGGGCTTCAGGAAGAGTTGGGTCAGGATGATGGTTGGGAAAGTTGCCATCCATCTCACAGTAGAGTTCAGTAACATCACATCCTAACTTTTTGAGAAGAGGGCAAGCTATGACCCCTGCAGTTCCGTTTCCAGCATCCACGACTACCCTCAGTTTTTTTTCGAGTCTGATATTTTTCTCAATATAATCTTTGTATTCAGGAACAATATTGTAAGTTCTCCTGGAAGTGCTTTCCTCCTTTAT
>SMTZ1_10017853_pt1 | contig 13355 bp, 10 predicted proteins | sample DeeMarSWOR136_30_FD_25667 | JGI IMG/M metagenome (IMG submission 25667) | reverse complement strand
TATTTTTCGATAATCCTGTATTCGTAGAATTGGGCTCCTCTCATCTTATCTAACATAAAGATCCTGTCCTTTATTATCCAGATATCATCCACGAAGTGAGTCAGAGGAATGGTCCCCAGCAAAATCCCCTCCTGGTCATAGACCTCCAGTTGATACATATCCGTCTCTCTGAGGTCAGTGGCTCCTTCAAACGACAGGGATACTGATCTCTGTCCGCCTGACATTGTCACACCCAGCCTGGTGCCCACTTTTTCCTCTTCTTTCGTCTGTCTTTTCAAATTGACAACCCAGACTCTGCCTTCGCCATCGACAGCTATGCCATTGGAACACTGATTCATCTCCGGCATCCGGACCGAGACGCCGCCTCCGCTTCTTTTCACATCAGCTTTGGCCTTGGAAAGGTCTGTGCTGTAGCTGAGATCCCTATCTGAACTCCAGAGTAATTGTCCATCAGGAGAATATTTCTCTATGCGGTTCTGAAAATCGAAGGCGACATAAACGTTGTTATCCTTATCGAGGGCAAAATGAAAAGCGTTGCCTCTATCGCTGATTTGTTCGTCCTTGAATTTTTTCGCTTCTCCGAACTCTCTCTGGACATTCCCTTCCATATCGAGCACTTTTATGATCTTTGGCAGTTCCTGGGAATCGCTTCCACCTATTCCAAAGCCAATCATGAGGCCACCTTTCCCCATGATCAGCTCGCCTGATTCGTTGACTCTGACAATCCCCGCACGGATCTGGTGGAAAGAAATGGTTTTGTGCTCTGTTCCATCCGGCTTAAGGATTTGCACCCTCTGATTCTGAGGATCGGAAACATACATGTATCCCTGATAATCGAGGTCGAGCGATGAAGGCAAATAGAATTCGGCCGGCCCCTGTCCCCTTCTCCCGAAAGTGGCCAGATATTTGCCGTCGGGATCAAATTTCTGGATGCGGTGATTGCCGGCATCCAGAACATAGATATTGCTCTGGTCGTCGATGGCGATGTCCGCAGGCATGTGAAAGGCGATGTTCTCGTCTTCGGTCTCCAGTTCGCCAATTCTCCTGACAAACTCTAAATAGATTCTGGGATTCTTCCCCCACTTTCCGGTTTTTTCATTATGGACAACGCGAACTCCGTCCACTGTTTCGACTTTTTGAGCGGAGAGGAATGCGAAGAACACGAGCAATAGGCTGATTAGGTAGGCATTCAGCTGATAAAGCTTTTTCATTTTGTCTTCCTCCTTTTTAATCTCTTGTAAATAAAACCATCAATGGGAGAAAAGCGTTGCATGCGGCTCTTTAATAATTATGAAAATCTAAATTTCTAAGCCCGGCTACAAGATTCATTTTTTTGTTTCTTGTAAGCCACAGAAAGAATACAACATGAGTGAGCCTGAATCAACTTTAAAAACTTACACAATTTTTTTACAATCTCTCGATTGACACCTCTTTCAATAATTGATATTCTTTTGTCCAAAATAAAGGGATAGGTACAGATGGGAAACCTCAAACTCCTTAACTCTAACGCATTACAATATATTTCTTTCGACAGCCGGGATTCCTTTCTTGTTTGCTCAGGAAAATTCACAATTTCTCAAATCGCATCTGCTGATAAATTACGTCTTGAATCGAGCCTTGGTCTCATTTGATATGAAGATTTTTACAAGGGCTGAATTGGGGTTTGCATGCTAGCTCAAAAAAGGAAGTCATGGAATACGACGGGATAGAAAGAAAGAGATTTAAGCGGCTCAAGATCCCAAGAGCAAGAGTCAATATCATTCAGAAGCACTTTTTATTCTATAGAAAGAAATATTCTGAAGAATTCTGTCCTGTTGTCGATCTCAGCCGTGGTGGAGTTCGTTTTCTGTGTCGGAAGCTTCTCTCCCCCAGCATAAGAAAAATATCATTGCAAATATACATTCCCGGAGAAAGATCTTACCTGAACCTTAAAGGTCGGATAAAATGGATATCCTTAAACCCGATGGTAAATTATAAATATCAGGTAGGAGTCCAATTTAATCCTTTTGGAGAAAAAAGAGATCACAATAGATCGGAAAAATTGAAAAGAATAATTGAATTAGAAAAAAAAATCCTTAGCCAGGAATAGATTGTTTTGCCCCAAAAAACAAAAATAAATGAAAAACAAGTTTAGAAGAGGAATATATTATATACAAGGCTTTTTGCAATTGTTAAAAATTTTTTAATTTTTACTTGATTTTGTAAAAAAAATTCGTTAATATTTTTTCGCAAGGTTAAGCGGGGACACAAAAATGCCTACAAATTTGAGGCATATTTCTCATTTCTTTTATCACTCGACTCCAGGGAACAGCTCTTCATACTGGAATAAGGCGTTAGAGAATTATCGCCAGGATCAAGGGATGTCCGAAGTCCAGGCGGCAGATAAATCCATTCTTTTCATATTTTCCCCTAAAGACAAGACATGAATAACGAAATAGCTTTAGAGGATTTCTTCAGAAGCCTAAGCATATCCCTTAAATATGCTTCTCTCTATTTTAAGGATCATCCTTCCTTCATCAGGTCAGTCAGGGATGTTAAGAGAAAAATCGATACTGTTTTTGATAAGATTTCTTCCTTAAAAGTGTCTTTTACCTCTAAATCTTTGCTAGCAGAAGATAAATATTTCGAGAAAGAAAAAACATTTGAGGAGCTCGCCCGTATTTTCCATTTCCGGAAAATACAGAGCATAGAGGTCCGGAAAGGAATAACCATTGAAGAGCTGTTGACATTTCTGAGTATTGTCTCCCTCTCCCCTGAAGCCATTCTCAAAGAGGGGGGGCTAAACAACATTTTAAAGGAAGAAAAAATTTCCCATCTGGCAGTAGAAGAGCTGGACTACTCCCAGCTCCTTAGGGGTGAAGGAGAGGAAATCGAGAACGTCTGGCCATATTTGTTACAGGATGCAGTCCATCGGGAAAACCTTCAAATGATGATAAGATTTGCCGACAATTTCGAGAGCTTTTTACAAAATACGGATACCGAAGACCTGGTTGAAAATGACGAGCTCAAAGTCAACATTCACAAATTTTTCACTCATCTTAAAAGCAAGGAGGAAGATAAATTTCGCAAGTGTTCAAAAGACTTGCTTAAGTCGATCATTAAAAGCGATTCTATATCCCAGAAAATCGAATCCGAGGATGTGCAGATACTTTTTAAAGATTTACACAATGACGACTTCGCTTCTGTGCTGTGGGAAGAGATTTCAATGGATGATAATTTTAATCCTTTGAATCTTCAAATATTTTCCCACCTGACCGAAAAAAGAGACCAGGAAAGCATCTCCAATTCTCTGGAGAAGATTTCTCAGGAGCAAAGGCCTGTAAGTCGCTCCCCTCAAATCAGAAAAAGAATCAAAGAATTGCTGACCGGCTCTTTCAGTGCCGTTATTTCAGAATGCTATCAAAGCACCCTCGCTTCTATCCTCAACGATATATCCTACGAGGGAGAATTGGCTTTTGACCACAATCTCCTCCAGGGAAATTACCGCTTTCTGCTTCTCTATTTGCTAAATAAAGAAAAAGATTCAGAACGGGCGGTTCAAATTTTAGATGAAGTCCTGGGTGGATGGGAGAGCATTGTCGACTTGAGAGACCTGGAATTTGTGAGATGCCTTGTGGCTGTTCTCGATAGGAAAAGAAGTGATTTATCCTATGATCCCATTTTTATGAAAGTGAATAAACAAATATTATACTTTCTGGCGGAGTACAAAGTTTTAGAGGACGATATTCCTTCCTATTTTGATGAAATAACGGATTACTTAAGTGAAACATTTCTCGGCATTAAAGCTTTTATCGATAAAATGTTCAAAGCCAATAAAGTGGGTCCTGTCATCTTACGATTATTTTTCCAGATCAATTTAGAAAACTTCTTCCTGTTTAAAAAGAACCTGATGAAGAAATCGTCTGATATGGATTTCCTTGAAGAAATGGCAAAGAATTTAGGAAAAGTCGATTCACCGGCATCGCTTGAATCCTTAAAGTGCATATTTTCTGTTGGAAATGATCCAATAAAAATAAAAGCATTGGAATCCATAGAGAAGTTATCCATCCAAGACGAGGATTTCCTGTTCGATGTCTTGAAAAAAAGAGGCGTGACTTTAAAGAAAAAAGCTCTTCAAATCTTGATGAGGAATGAAGAGACAGAAAAAAGAGCGATTGAAGAGCTTTTCTCGATTCTTTCTCCGTTGGGGATAAAAAACAGGATTCTTCAGGAGAATGTAAAAGTTGCCAAAGAAATGGATTTGGAAGGGGCAAGAGATAAATTGGCTGTTCTCAGCGGATGGAAGTCTGTCTGGAATAAAAGACTCAAAGGAGAGGCCGTTGAGGTCTTAAAAGAGTGGGATGCAAGAGCAAATTAAAGATTCCTTATCTCATTTAATGTCGGCCATTCAGGCGGCAAAGATCTATTCGACAGAACATCCAAAATTTGAAGATTTTATCGATAAAGCCTATTCGAGCTTGGTCGATTTACTCAAAGCGAGAACAGAACTCATCATAGGCATTGTCGAAGGAGAATTATCCGTCGGGCGTGACATATTTTTTGACCTGAGTCAGAAATTAAAACCGTTGATCACCTATCTTCATGAGAGAGGAATCGATAGGATCGCCTTTCATCGCACCCTGAAGAGAGAGGAATTGATGAGTTTTCTATCTTTTCTGACCGCCCCTCAGGAAAACGGCAAGCAAGATATCGAGGAATCCCTGCATCTCATGGGAATAAAAAATATCAAGGCAGGCAAGATAAAGGCAGCGGAGACGACGGCAATCTCCCCCGAACTGAGGGACAAAGCGATGAGTTTTATGGAGAAGTATCAGTATTCGTTAGGCATCGTGGATAAATATACGGATGCAGTGCTCCAAGAGGAAGAGTTTGACAACCTGGAGTTGCGTTTTCATATTGTCAATTTTCTAGAAAATTTGTTGGGCATGTATCAAGAGTTTTTGGACTTAACCTTGGTCAAAAGCAAAGACCTGACGACATTCATTCATCTCTTAAACGTAACTGTTCTTTCCATGTATGTTTCTTCCAAAATTGGATTCTCGAAGGATGAAGTCCAGGATTTGGGGATAGCGGCTTTATTCCATGATATCGGAAAGCTCTCCATATCCCGCGGATTGCTCCAAAAAAGAGGCAAATTGAAGGAAAAAGAATTCTCGGTTATGGAACATCACACAGATTTAGGAGCTGAGATTCTTCTTAAATACGTAGATACCCTGGGAACACTGCCTGCCGTGGTCGCGTTCGAGCACCACCTCAGGTACGATCAGAAGGGTTATCCCAAGCTGCCTTTTCCTCGAAAAGCTCATCCCGCCTCCCTGATCGTCTCCCAGTGCGATGTCTATGATGCGCTTGCGCAGAAAAGACCTTACAAGAAAAGTTTTCCTCCCTTTAAAATCTATGAGCTGATGATGATGGGAAAAGGCAAGTCTTTTGATCCCAAACTGTTAGATGAGTTTTTCAGAATAATCGGAGTCTGGCCAGTGAAAACTATTGTCACTTTAAGTGATGGAAGAATCGCTATAGTTAGAGAGCAGAACGAAAACGATATATTCAGTCCCAAGGTTGAAGTCATCTCGCCTGAAGAAAAAAAAGAATTCATAGATTTGGCGCAAAGAAAGAAAGAAATAAGGATCGAGGACTCTTTAGACCCTTTCAAAGAAGGGAAAAAGTATCTTCGCTTGTTTGAGTCAGAGCACTAACCTGCTCTCATTTAACAGCTTTTTTTGGCGCATTAGCTGGTACCGCCGCCAATGAGGAATTTCCTCTTTTTTGTCCTCAGCGGGGAGTAGATTTTGCTTTTTTGACCATTCAAATTTCAAGTAAAAATATCTCAATTTTCCTGTTTCTGCTTCGACTAAATATTTCTTTAAAGGGGAATACTATGAAAAGATGCAAGTACGAAGATCTTTTCGATAATTATTTATTGAACAGACTAGATGAGGATAAAAATAAGGAAATCGAGGAGCATTACTTTAACTGCCCTTCCTGCTTTGAGAAAATAGCAGAAAGAAATGAGCTTATTTCCATCATTAAGCTTAAAGGGAATGAGATCTTCCTAGATGAAGGTAAGGAGGATGAGGTAAAAGGATTGACCTGGTTTGAGAGAATCGTTTCTCTCCTTACTCCCAAACAGTGGGCAGCGATGGCAGTATCTGCTTGTTTGCTCCTCATCATCTTCGGACTCGTTTTTATTGTTATCCCCTATTCAAGGATAACTCCGTATTCATTTCGTTCCATAGTTCATGATAAAACAAGGGGGGGAGAAATAATAATAAAACTTGTTCCACCTGTGGATATAAAATCAATTCCCTCAAAATTTGAATGGTCAAGATTAGTTGAAGATGGAGATTACAAAATCTACATTTTCGATAATGGGAATCAGTTGTGGTCTTCCACAACAAAAGAAAATTTTATAGTCCTGCCAGAAGAAGTCAGAAGTCGCATGATAGTGGATAAAAAATACTCCTGTGAGGTAAAGGCTTTTTCTTCCAAAGGGACCCTAGAAGCCTCAGGCAAGATTCAATTCAAGATTCAGAGAGCTGAGTAGAATCCCATCAGTTCATCTCCCCAACAGGAGATTGCTCTTTCCTGTCCGCAATATCAGATGATCCCTTAGCTTGGGGACAAGCTCTAATTGTTGATTTGGGTTTTAACGGTGATAAAGCTATGGTTATCATAGCGAATTTGTGTTTCTGACCGGATGTATCTTTTCTGGTCGGGCCTGATATAGGTTTCTCTAGTGAAATATTTACTCGGAAACCGGATTCCGTTTTTCTCGATGGCATATTCCGAAATAAACATGATGCGGGGCTTTACCTCAAGCCCCTCAGCCGTCTTGACAACTCCTTCAAAATGATGTTTGAGTCCACTCTATTTTCAAGACACTGAAATCTTCCTTGCTTACCCATAATTTAGCTGAGAGAAGACTGCTTTCTTCAGGTGATTTAGGTATGGCTTCTATTAATATTGATTTTTCTCTTCTTAGCTTTATTTCTGTGCTCAATTTATATTCATGATGCTGCTGCCATTCTTCACTTAAGAGTCCAATCGGCTCAAACAGGACAATTTTGTCTTTAAACAATTTTGTTTTTAACCGGGCATCTTCTTCGTGCCTTTTTTGGCCATTCTCTTCGACTAGAACCCTGCTCTCTTCGATCCTGTTGTCTTTTAAAGCAAATTTGTAATCATAAACATAGGTGTATATTTCATTCTTTCGGAATTGCTTATCTCCCGGAAATTTTAAAATTCGTCCTGAATCAGGGTGAGAATGGTATATTTTTTCCTCTATTGTCTCTCGACACGAAAAAAGGATCGATGATTGTGATAATCTCTCGCAATACTCCGCACATTTTTTCAGGATGCTTTCTAATCCCCTCTGGCGGTTTTCTTGAGGATCTGATGCCAGGAAAGAAAAGATATTACCCGAATAAATCATGAAGCAAGATAAAAAAAAGAACGATAAAGAGAGATGCTTTTTCATCGGTGATTCAAGGTATGATTAAGTCATTTTTTAAACTCAACATCTGTCTCAACAATAAAAAACTTGTAATCCTTATAAATCACAGTGGCCTCTGACCTGCTGAATCTTCCCCGCCATGAATGGACATATTCCTCTCTGACGAAATATTTGCTTGGGAATCTTATCCCCTTTTCTTCAAAATCGTAATCTGAAATAAAAGTAATATCGGGCTCTGCGTTAAGCTCTTTGGCAACTTCCTTGATTGCGTCAAAATTTCCCATCGATGTCTGATTCCACTCGATTTTCAAAATGCTGGAATCGCTTTTTCTGATCCATACTTTTCCGAAAAGATGATCAATGTCGATGGACGATTTAGGAGTGGCTTCAATAATTAACACTTGTTCACCCTTATACTTTTTTTCTCCAATAATTTTATAGTCGTGTTCTTGCTGCCATCTTTCACTGAGGAGTCCGACCGGACCGAATATAACATATTTATGGTCAAACATTTGCATTTTGAGTTGGGCATTTTCTTCATTCTTTTCCTTTCCGTTTTCTTCCAAAAGGATTCTTCTTTCGGTGATTTGACTCCCTTTCCGGATCAATTGATAATCATAGAGATACTTGTTCTCGGTAAAAAATCTTGTCGGCCGCAAACCGACTCTTCCTGGCCTATTGAGATAATAGATGCGCTCTTTTACCTCCTCCATGCAGACAAAATACAAAGATGTATGCTCTAATTTCTTACAGTATTCAGCAGCTTTCTTCAGGACGAGAGATAAATCTGTTTGACCGTTTTTCTCTATTGCGCTGACTAAGGTGAGAGAAAAAACCATAAAAATGACCAGCATCACATATATGATTTTCGCTTTCAATAGCCCCTCGCCTTTGTATAAAAAAATTATATCATATAAAAATAGGCTATTTAATAATTCCAAGTGGTTTTATATCGCTTAATGAACAGGAATCCTTCCTCGTCTTCCTCAACTGTATAGAGCTTTTTGTTTTTCAAAACAAAAGGTCTGGTCTTCAGAGGGACTTTGGCAATGTACTTTCCTTCAGGATCAAAAACATCGTAATAGTATCCTTCTCCCTCTGATGCCCGCTCCCAGGTCATAACGTAGATCCTGTCTTCATCATCAATACTGATCCACCTGTAAGCGGAATGGTATTTAGGTATGGAGAGCTTTATATCCGGAGGCATTCCTTCAGTCACTTCCTCTATTTCTTCTTTTGTGATCTCTATTGGATCATATTCCTTGATTATTTTTTTTCTCAGTTTCCCTTCTTTATCGAAGATTTCGATCTCATAGTCTTCTGGATAGCCGCAGACGACCTGGTCATTATTATCTATCTGACATAATAGAGTTCCACTAAAAGGATTAAAACCTGCTGCACTGGGCAACGGCGAGGAGCCCAAAGAGTGAAGATAGTTCAATTCAGAGTCGAATTTTTTTAATTCGTATCTTGGATTCTCCTCTTCTCTGACGATAGCAATGCCGACCATATTCATTTCGGAATCGATCTCAATTCTCAACAGGCCAATTTTCGCTGTATTGATATTTTTCTTGAATTCTCCTTCTAACGAAAACAACGCGAGCCGACTTGGAATATCATCCACAACGAGGTCATTTTGGCCAGTAATGGATATACTTAACGGCCTGGTGAACTCGCCTGGACCCTGCCCTCTTTTTCCTATAGACCGTATATAAGTTCCGTTCTGGTCAAAAACCTCCACCTGGGACTCTCGCGCATCCAATACATAAATTCTCCCCACATTGTCTACTGCTATCGACCTGATTTGAGAGAACATATATTCCTCTCTTCCTTCTGCTTCTCCGATAATCAGCTCTTCTTCCAGGCTGAAAACGCCCTCTCCATACATCGGTTCTTTGGGATTCTTGACAACTGTGACTCCATTTTCTTGCTCTATCGTGCCTTTCCATTCAGTCTTTTGGGGCCCGCAGGCCACAAGCATAAGAAGAACTGTAAGAACAAAAACGATTAAAATACCATTAATCTTATTTTTCATATCAGTCCCCCATAAGAAGTTCTCAAGACTTAAATTCTTTTCTCTTGTGAGATTCTCATTCACTCAGTTGTCTTTTACAGTATTAATACGCAAGCTGCTTTTCATTCTCTGACAAATGATTTTATTCCCACTTCATTCTATAAACAGCTAATTCCTGGTAGCCGCTATCTTTTTCCTGGACGCAGTAGAGGAGGTCTTTTTTAGCCAGTGGAGGAAGAAAAATCTGGGCCGGTGTGTTAATAACTCCTGATAAGCTCGTTCTGGCGATAAAGATGCCTTCGGGATTGAAGATATCGGACATGTATTCGCCGGGATTATTTCCCTTCTCGTTGGTTATAATAAACAGCCTTTCTCTATCATCCGTGAAGGCACACTGAAAAGGAGGGAAATACTCGGGAAAGTATGTCCTCTGTTTCCACAATTCGCTCATACCTTCCGAGTGTTCTTTTATGTATTCTTCAGGAATACGGACCTTTCTGTATTCTTTTTTGATCTTTCTTACCATGTTTCCTTCCAAGTCATACACCCTGACTTCGTAGCCTTTCTCCTCATTCCCAAAGTAAAAGTTGTTCTTTGTGACACTCCAGAGAAACCCAAGATTGATGGCCTTTTGCTTTCTTCCCTTTCTGTAGTTAGGGAATCTCAGCCTGTCAAGCTCTTTGATCTCCTTGAAATCAGAGCTGTACAGGCTGAAGGGATATTGCATAATGTAATCATCTTCAGGGTCATAGACAACCTTGACTATGAGATAATTCCCATTCTCGAGAGGATGCATAGCCATGGTGTATGAATCCTGTAAAATGCTTTTTATAAAAGTTCCATCCTTGTTGAAGAAAAAAAGTTCTCTTCGGCCTTGATCCATTAATACAACTTCATCCTGGCTGGTGATGATCGGCAAAACCGGCATTTGAAGCTCACCTGGCCCCTGGCCTTTTCGTCCGAAGGCTGTGAGAAAATTTCCGTGTCGGTCGAATTTGAGAACGAAATTTTCTAGACATTTTTCGTTCAGGCAGTAAATACTCCCTTCAGAATCCACATTGAAATAATCTATGTTCGTTAGCCCCGTCTTGATTATATCTTCATTTTCAGTATCAATGGTGAATTCCTGGTCAAGATGAAGGACACTTGGCTTTCCTTTAATCTTGTAAGGCTCCAAATGGTTGGCAATGACTTTCACTCCATCTTCCGTATACTTTTCAATTTTTTCCTGTTTGGGTTCGCAGTGGAGAAATAGAAAAAGAGCCAGACAAAGATAGATCGATTTTTTCATTTTATCCCCTTATAATACATTCTATTTAATTACGGTCTATTTTAGGAGCTATTAACTCCCCTGCCCTCTTTTTCAAACCCGGGTTCAGAGGCTTTTTTAGTCTTTATTTTCCACCTGCTGATAACATTTATCCACTGAAAGATTGATCAATAGTTCCAGGTGACCTTATATCGTTTGACCACCTGATATCCTTCTTCATCATCTTCAATCGTGTACAGTTTTCCCTTTTTACAGAGAAAAGGTCTCATTCGAAGAGGAATTTTGGCGATATATCTTCCTTCGCGGTCAAACGCATCATGATAATATATCTCTTCTTCTCCGATCTTCTCATATGTCTGGACAAATACCCGGCCTTCGTCATCAAGAAAGAATCGATAAAAGGCAGTGTGATATTTTGGGATATCCACATTAATTCCTGAAGGCAGGCCTTCCATTCTTTCTTCTTTTTCTTCCTCTGTTATTTCTACAGGGTCATACTCCTTTTTGATTTTCTTTAACAGCAATCCATCCTGATTATAAATCCTCAATTCATAATCCGCTTGGTAGCCATAGACGATATTCTCATCCTTATCTATCAGCCAATAAGAGTAGGACATAAAAGGATTATATGGTTTCCGCGGGTCAAAGGCAGGTGAGCTGGCAATCTCGCATATTATATTCAGGTCATTGTCAATTTTTTTCACCTGATAGCGAGGATTTTCCGGGTCGAAGAGCATTTCTTCAATGATGAAAAGGCCCTGGGAACCGAATCTTGCCCGGGTTGGACTCATCTCTTTTGTCAGTAGATAACGGAGGAATTTTCCATCCAGAGAAAAAAATGACAGGCGTCTCGACTCTCTCACCATCAATTCATCCCGGCTGATAGAAATCATGCTTGAATTGTTTAATTCTCCGGGCCCTTGTCCTTTTCTCGTCAACCTGTCTCAGCTCTGAAAACATGCATTCCTCTCTTCCCTCTTCTTCTCCGATGGATAACTCTTCTTCCAGGCTAAAAACATCCTCTCCATATATCGGTTCTTTGGGATTCCTGATAATCGTGACTCCAGCTTCTTGTTCTATTGTCCCTTTCCATTCAACTTTTTGTTTTGTACAGGATACAAGAATAATAAGAGCCGAAAGAAATAAAACGATTAAAGTCGCTTTGTTTTTGTTTTTCATGTTAATCCTCTTTATGAATAGTTATTTGTGTATTTCTCATCTTTCCTGATTTTGAGGTGACATGTTCACTATTTCTTTTTTACCCATTTATTATCTTTATATTCTTGAATTTCAAAGCTGTATCTTTTTACAAACTTATAATCATTTTCAGTTACTACTGAATAGGCTTTGCCGTTCTTAAAAAAGAACAAAAATTCAGAAAAAAGTCCTCCAACTGGGAATTTAAGTGCCGTAGTTTTGAAGTTCGCGATGTATTTTCCATCCTGGTCAAAAATGTCGAAAAGCGTGTATTCGTCTGCAACGGATTCAACAATCACGGCCAGCCAGCCGTTCTCCATCAAGGCGAAACCTTGATAAGCAGGTTTATGTTTAGGGTATTCTACTTTAGCAAGGGCCTTTTCTTTCAGGTCTTCGGGTAAAAGAGAAGAAGAAAAACTCTCACCAACGCTTTCACCGAAACTTTTTTTATCTTTTTCACTCACTGGAATAGGATCATAATCTCTGGTGATTTTTCTCATCAGCATTCCTTCAGGGGAATAAACGTTTATTTCATATTTGTCTGGATAACCCAGATAAATGAAGTCGTCATCTCTCATTCTAAATATAACCTGTGGCCTGAACGCCAATTCACTAAAACCTTTAGCAAGGAATTCTGCCATTGAGGAAATATCTCTTCCTGTCGGCATGGGTGCTTCGATTTCGTCTCTATAGAGTTCCGTGATCAAATTGAGCTTGTCATCGAACAGGCCATAAATAGAGGTCATCTTCTGAATGTTTCCTTCTTGAGATTGACTGGACTTCATCCCAATAAATAAATTTTTTGAGTTGATATACAGATTTTCAGGAATTTCCTGCATAGACATCTGTCTAAGAAATTTGCCATACTTGTCAAAAAAGGAAATTCTGTTGTTTCTTGAGTCGCGTATGTAAAGATTGTTATCTTTGTCGAACCTGGCTACAGATAGACTCTGGAACTCCCCCGGGCCCTGGCCTTCTCTGCCGATAGTAATGAGATATTTGCCTTCGGGATCGTATTTCTGGATTCTGTGATTATCCCTATCGGTGACATAAAAATTTCCCTCTTGGTCAGTGTTGAAAGCAATGCCGCTGCCAAACATATAATTTTCATTTCCCTCAACTTCTCCTATAGAAAGCTCCTCCATGAAGACGATTCGCATCTTCAATTCTGGGGTCTTCGGATTGGAAATAACCTCGACATCTTTAGATTCTTGGTTTTTATGCATCACTTCAGCATATGTCTTTTTTGGGCAATAGGGTATTGCCAGAAAGGCTATGATGAAGAGAAATGATAAATAAAAGATTATGTTTTTCACTTTCTCCCCCCTTATCTTCCCTCCAAGATGAGCTGCTGAATCACTTTTCTTTCTTATAGCATTCGGACTTCTTACACTTTGATTTTTTTGACCTTCATTCTT
>SMTZ1_10004969_pt1 | contig 13360 bp, 8 predicted proteins | sample DeeMarSWOR136_30_FD_25667 | JGI IMG/M metagenome (IMG submission 25667) | reverse complement strand
GAAATTATGGATAGTTCCACTAATATAGCTTCTTTAAAATCATCAAGATTTATTTCAGATACTAGTAAAGAAACTAATATTCAAAGAATTTCAAATAATGTTTTACCCTCTGAAATTATTAAATCAGAAAATCATAAAATTATTGAGAAGTTATCCTCAGTTTATACTAATGAAGATATTTTTGACCCAACGTATATTATAGTTGTCTTTTATAGAATACTAGGAGGAAATGGTTGGATAATTAGTAATATTTCGATTCCTATTTTTTATGAGTCAGATAGGATAGCTGATGTGTTTTATCAAATTAATGATGGAAGCTGGAGAGTTTATACTGAACCACTGATTATTTCAGATGATGGGACATATGTTTTTTCGTGGTATGCTGTTGATTCAGAAGGAAATATTTCTACCCCTGAATCTACTACTTTTAAAATTGATCAAACTCGTCCTGAGATAACCTTGGTGAAAGAACGATTAGATGAAAGCCATATCAAATTTATTGCAAATGTTATTGACAAAATAAGTGGTGTCAGCCAAGTTAAATTTTATCTAGATGGTTTTTTTGAGTATAATGATATAGATTTTCCTTTTGAATGGACATGGAACATTACAGATAAACATATCCATACAATAAAAGCAACTGTTTATGATCTGGCTGGTAATTCAGCAAGCAGCTCCATAATTATTCCACGTTTTCAAAGTCATGATTATGGTCAGCTAGCCTTTAGAAACTTAATTTATCAGCATATTATTCAGTTATTCAAAAATATATTATTGCGTTATCAAATGAGATATATGTAATATAAGAGGGAGGTAATATGTGAAGAAAGAGTGGTTAGTAAAAACCTTTGCTATTGTAATTGTTCTTCTTTTGGTAGGAGTTACAATTGCTCAAGGTATTACCTTAAATACAAAACAATTATCATTAACTAAGAGTAATAAAAATATTATTTCTAGCAAAGAGAAAATCAAACTATCCTGTTGTTATTTTAAATTAGATGGTGTCGAACAAGTAGTGAAAGAAGTTACTGTTCAAGATGCAAATTATCTTTCACAGTTGATGAATGGTTCAGATGATGATGCTATTGTTTCTGAGTTAGATCGTTTAAATTTATTACCAAAGACTGTTAGTGTTGAACAAGCAAAGGATTTAGTAAGTGGTAGATATGGACAAAAAATATCTGAACAATCTCAGAAGATATTTTATTTAAATCAATCCATGGATACGGATTGGAAAGAAAATTTTAATTGTAATATAAGTGGTTATGGTGTTGATGCATATTTCATGACACCAAGGATGTTAATCTTATCATATGCTCTATATATTGGTTTAGATCTTATCATTCTTCCTTTTGCAGTTCCTTTATTTGTTCTGTGTTTTCTTTTTATTAATAATACGAAAGTATTTTTGTTTTTATTAGGGTTATTAACTATTATTGTTTCACCTTTAGCGCTCGTAAAATCTTACATAGAGATGGGCCAATTTATTAATTCATTTAAATTTACACCAGGTAGAATTGTTGCTAATCTCTTTGATGCAGTTGGTGATGGAAATCCCTATTTGAATACATCTGGGAGAAATGGAACATGGGGTTTTGAAAATGATTATAGGGGAATAGCAATGTATATGCAAGGTTTTTATGGTATTTGGTTAAGTATACTTGATTACCGTCAAGTGCCAGGAGCAAATGTAAAAGGTTATTGTTCTTATATTAAAGCAAAAGGAATGGATGATTGGCCATGGAACGGATGGGGTGATGATTGGCCATGGTAATTAGAATAGACAAACAGAGAGATTTGTTGAATAAAACCCTGTTAATCGGAATAATCCTATTATTAATCTTTATGAGTATCACTCCTTCATATGCTGTTGATAATGTAAAGAAATCTTCTACACTTGTTTCTAGTGGTAATATTTTGTATGTCGGTGGAATGGGCCCTGATAATTATACAAGGATTCAGGATGCAATTGATGATGCAAGTTCTGGTGATACAGTTTTTGTTTATGATAATAGTTCACCTTATTATGAAAACATTTTTATTGATAAATCTATAAGTCTTATTGGTGAGGATAGAGAAACTACAATTATAAATGGTAATAAGTATGAGGATAGTGTTATACTTATTAATGCTAATTTTGTGAATATTAGTGGATTTACAATACAAAATGGAGCGAATGGAGTAAAATTAAATACTAAATTTTGTACAATCGTTGGATGTATTATAAAATCAAATTATGAAGATGGTATATACTTATATTCTTCAATTGGCTCTAGAATAATAGCAAACAATATAACAAATAATGGTAATGGTATTTGCTTAATATTCTCTTCTTTTATTAATATAAAAAATAACAATATAAGTTTAAGTGATTGGGTTGGAATTCTAATTAATAGCAATAGTAACAACAATACTATAAAAGATAATAACATCTTTAACCACTTTTACCTAGGAATAATTATAGGAAGTTCTTGTAGTGATAACATAATAATAAATAACAAAATATCAGATATAGAGCAAGATTCAGAAATATTATTGTATAAGTGTTTTAACAATAAAATAATTCTAAATAACCTATCTTCAAATTGCAGAGAGGGTATATATATTGAAGAATCCTACAACAATATTATCTCTTCAAATACTTTCTTAGGTAACTATTGGCAGGGAATAAACTTAGTGTATTCAAATGAAAACATAGTAACAAACAATAATATTACAAATAGCGACAGGGGAATTTATTCCTATTATTCTTATAATAATAAAATTTATCACAACAACCTTATTGAAAATATACAAAATGCAGATGACGGATACAATAATTCATGGGAAAATGGATATCCTTCAGGAGGTAATTATTGGGATGATTACACTGGTGAAGACAATGATGGTGACGGTATTGGTGATACACCTTATCATATTCCAGGCGGAGATAATGAAGACAGCTACCCATTAATGAAACCTTGGAGAGGTGGAAATCAACAACCATATGCATCAACTATTGATGGTCCAAAAAGAGGGAAACCTGGTATAAATTATAATTATAATTATGTAGCTACTGATCCTGATGGAGATTATGTTTGGTATCACATATGTTGGGGTGATAAAGAGATAATTTACATTTATGGGCCATATCCTTCAGATGAAGAAGTAACTTTATCATATAATTGGTCTGAACCTGGGACTTTTACTATTTCCTGTTGGGTTAGAGATATATATGATGAAATTAGTGATATTACTACGTTAGAAGTTACTATGCCCCGAGACAAATTAACATCAAGTTCACCATTGCTGAGGTTTTTAGAACAGTTTCCAAGTGCTTTTATGATACTGAGATATTTTATTAGAGGGAGGTAAATTGTGATAAAAAGGTTCCTGGTGATTGGAATAATACTATCACTTGTTTGTATGAGTATTACTCCATCTTTTGCTTTTGATAATGTAAAGAAATCTACTATTCCTTTTTCTGATGGTAATATTTTGTATGTCGGTGGTAATGGAACAGGTAATTATACAAAGATACAGGATGCAATAAATGATGCAGAAAATGGTGATACTGTTTTTGTCTATGATGACAGTTCACCATATTGTGAGTGGAATATCACTATTGATAAATCAATAAATCTCATTGGTGAAGATAAGAATACTACTATTATTGATGGCAATTATCAAGGGAATGTTGTTGTTATTCAATCTGATTATGTGACTGTTAATGGTTTTAAAATTATTAATTGTGTGATGGAAAATGAGACTAAATATGTAATTTATTTATTAGATAGCAAAAATGTTGTTATCAAAGATAATATTATTTCAGTTGGTGAAAATTTTCCAATTTATGGTATTTATGGAATTGGAATTTTTATTGATAATTCTTCATATAATCTAATTCAAAATAATATTATTTTTAAAGAAGGAAAACAATGTGTTACAAGAGGTATATCGGTTATATATCCCAGTGATTACAATAATTATTCAGGAAATGAAATATATGGATATTCTTATGGAATACATACAAAGGATTCAGATAATAATGTATTTTATGCAAATAACATTCATCATAATTTCTGGGGTATGGTTATAGAGGGGATTAGTGATTATATCATTAATAATAAGATAAATAATAACGAGTATTCTGGTATTGTTCTTCATTATTGTCGAAATTTTTTGGTCTATGGGAATACAATTACATATAATGATGATGATGGAATTGTGATTGATTGTTGCACTTCTTTTAATATTATAAGTAATAATATTTTAAATAATAAACCGAGGGGTATTTACATTTATAATGAGGTTTTTTCAAGTGGTAATAATATTAGTAAAAATAACTTTTTTAATAATGGAAAAAATGCGTATTTAATTAATATATTGCTTCCAGTTAAAATTAGATGGTATAATAATTATTGGGGTAGACCACGTATTTTACCAAAGATAATATTTGGTAGCCTTAGAATTATTATTGGATGGTATTTAGTAGGTCTTTTTCCATGGTTTAATATCGATTTGTTTCCAGCAAAAGAACCATATGATATATAGGTTTTTAGAACCCCCCTCAGTTCGTTATATAAATATAGATTTGGTGTATGTTCTAATAAATGATTTGATTAAGTTCAAGAGATCATTTTCACAATATTGGTTCAACAGATAAGAAAACCAATAAAATGGCGGTAAATTGGGGCTCAAATTCCAACCTCTACACCTCTTAATCTTTTTATTTTAGATGATTTAAAATAATAAGTTTCCTAAAAAAAATGTAATAATTTAAACTGTTAAACCAAACTTTTTTATGTAAGTTTGGTCTAATAAACCAAATATTTATAAGTAAATTAGTGTATTATGTATAAATATGGATAGAGAAAAATTAAAACAACTTCTTATAGAACAAAACCAAATTAAAGATATCAAATCAATGACTACACGTGAATTAATTTCAACTATAAGCAAGTTTCAACAAACACCTTTTATTGTTATTATTTCAGGTATAAGAAGATCAGGAAAATCAACGTTATTACATCAAATGAAATCAGATTATCTCAAAGATAGTTACTATGTAAATTTTGATGACGAACGTTTTATACAATTTACTATTAATGATTTCCAGTCATTACATGAAATTTTGATAGAACTATTCGGAAATAAAAACATATTTCTTTTCGATGAAATACAAAATATTAAAAGCTGGGAAAGATTCATTCGAAGACTTCATGATGCGGGAAAAAAAATTTATGTTACCGGTTCAAATGCAAGTATGCTTAGTAGAGAATTAGGAACACATCTTACAGGAAGACATATTAATTTTTCACTATATCCTTTTTCTTTTAAAGAATTTTTACAATTTAAGCAGCATTATTTTGGATCACTTAATAAACTTACAACAGAACAAAAAGGTATTTTAAAAAAATTTTTTAACGAATATCTAGAAAAAGGAGGTTTTCCAGAATATCTACAGACCGAAAAGGAAGAATATTTAAAAGTTGTATATGAAAACATCCTATACAGGGATATTATAACCAGATACAATCTTTCTAATGAAAAGACAATAAAAGAAGTTGTCTACTATGCTGTAAGCAACGTTGGAAAAGAAATTAGTTTCAATAGTTTAAGAAAACTAACACAATTGACAAGTGCAACAACAATCAGAGAATACTTTGAATATTTAGAAAATAGTTATCTTACATTTTTAATTTCAAGATATAACCGATCTTTAAAAAAACAAATTTATTATAATAAAAAAGTTTATTTTATTGACACGGGGATGGTAAAAATTTTAGGATTTAGAGGAAGTGACGATATAGGTAGAATATTAGAAAATGTTGTATTTTTACAATTAAAACGACTCAATAAAGAAATTTATTTTCATAAAGAGAAATGTGAATGTGATTTTGTGATTAGAAAAGGTATTGCAATAATCGAGGCTATTCAAGTGACACATAATTTACAAGAAAACAAAGATAGAGAAATTAATGGTCTACTTGAAGCGCTTCATACATATAAGCTAAAAGAAGGTTTACTTCTTACTTCAGAACAAGAAGGAGAAATAACAAAAAATAAGAAAAAAATCATTATAAAACCAGTTTGGAAATGGTTATTAGAAACCAGTTAAAAACTAAAGTCAATCTCTGATTAATAAAACATATTTTTATTTTTTGCTTACATTTATTCTTTTTCATTAATTCGAATAATTGATAAAGTAGTTTATGTTCAACAGATATAAACCATATTTTTTGGCGGTAAATTGGGATTCGAATCCCGGTGCGGGCGTGCTAATATTTATCAATTCCTATTTTTACGGGAGAAAAAAAGATAGTTTTTCTTCCATTACTGAATTATAATAAAAGATAGAAATTTAAATTAGTTGTATTAAATTTTTAGAGTATGAATTTTTTTTTATGGTACTTGTAGTTGTTCGCTTGTTTCAACATTGTAATCAGGGTCATATGTCCAACCATCCTTAACCACATTAGTTACTAAAGAGGTATAGGTTCCTGTTTGTTTGGTTGAGCCATACATAAAGGTTACTGTGCCGTCAATACCAGTTACATCGTTGTATGATACTTCACTGTTATCTGGTAATGTCATCTTGATATATACCATGGCTCCATTTATCGAGTTATCAATGCTATCTACTATTTTGACTTTTGTATATATCTTGTAGTTTTTACCCGTCTTCTCATACCACATGTCAATACTATAGACATGCATAACATTGTTTGGTGCACTATCTGTTATAAAACTGTAATAATTACCATTATTATCATCAGTTGCTGTGTTTCCTTCTATATCAGTAGATTGAACTTCATAATAATATGATGTTTCTGGAAGTAAATCTGTGAGTACTATAGAATGGGATGTTACCATAGCTGAATTTGATATTGTATCTCCAAGAGCAATAGTTATTCCATAGTTTACTTTACTATTGCTTTGTTCATCTGTATCCCATGTGATCTTAGCGGAGTTATGTGTTATTTCTGATAATATAATGTTGGATATTACTGGCGGTGTGGTATCCTTTTCTGTTGTGAAAGTGTAGTAGCTACCATTGTTGTCATCGGTAGCTGTGTTGCCGTCTTGATCTGTGGATTGTACTTCATAATAATAGGTTTTATCAAATTGTAAATCAGTTAAAATTATCTGATGATTGGTAACAAGAGTTGAGTCCGATGTGGTATTACCAAGTGCTGTGGTTGTTCCATAATTGACAACACTATCACTTGGTTCATCAGTTATCCATGTTATGATTGCAGTATAATCATCCATTTTTAATAACCAGGTATCATTTAGAAAATTTACTGGAGATTCGGCAAAACCACAAGCCATTATAGTTTTATCACTGCTTGAATCATACACTAAACCCATAGCCTCTCTACGATAAAAATCGTCACCAAACACGTTAAAACTCATATTATACCAAGTATTATTACCGTAATCATACGTCCATGTTTCATTAACAGGTCTATACTTTCCATACTGAATTTGCCAACTACCACCGAACAAAATCGTACGATCCAGGCTAGAATCATACACCATACCCTGCATACTCTGTTTAGTTAAAGTACCACCGACAAAATCCGGGTTACGTTTCCACCAAGTATTATTATGATAACAATAAATCCAAGTCTCATTATAATCTGAATAACCATCACTTCCACCAAAAAGAATAATAAGATCCGTAGTAGAATCATAAACAATTGCACCACCACCCACACTCGGCAAACTACCTCCTTCCACAGTCGGAATTAATTTTGTCCAAGTATTCGTATTATAATTATACTCCCATGTTTCATCAAGTGCGTGAACATCAAATCCGCCGAACATAATTATACTATCAACAGAATCATAATAAGCCATCATGACACCATATCTCGGTGTCAAATTACCACCGATTATACTCGGGCTCCTGTTAATCCACATATTTGTATTATAATCATACGCCCAAGTATCATTATGATACATCGTATCACCCCAACCACCAAATAAAATCGTACGATCAGCATCAGAATTATAAGTAAAACCAGGTACAATCCGCTTAGCTAAAGTACCATTTGAATAATTAGGGCTTCTATTAACCCAAGTATTCGTGTTATAATTATACGCCCATGTATCATTATACCTACTATTACCACCTGACCCACCGAATAAAATCGTACGATCTGCACCAGAATTATATGTCATAGCAAAGAGTTCTCTGGGATATAGAACACCACCGGAATAACTTGGGCTTTGTTTATTCCATGTATCATCATTAACAGATGAAGCTATATCTGTTATTTCTGGTCTGAAAAATGTTGTAAAAGTATAGTAATCTCCATTGTTATCATCAGTTGCTGTATTATCTGATGCATCTGTGGATTGAACCTCAAAGAAATACGTTGTGTTAGATAGTAGATCATCAATAATTATTTGATGATTTGTCACAAATGATGAATAAAATGCGCTGTATCCAAGCTCTGTTGTTGTACCATAATTTACAACACTATTACTTAGTTCATCAGTAACCCAGCTAATTGTTACCTGAATACCACCATCATTATCCGCATCTCCCACACCAACTGTTATAGATTCACCATAAGGTCCGCTATCAAATTCCTCGCCATATGAGTTTCCTGATATATACCCCCAGATATACCAATTCTCAGTAATACCACCAGCAGCAGACGTAAATTCGTTTTTTCCATCACCATCAACATCTAAAACATTGATATTTTTCATGCCATTTATAGAACCACCACCATAACCAATACTACTCCATGATAAAATCCATCCACCAAATTGTTTCTCCCAAACATACATTTCTTCCCCACCACCAACTATCTCATTGTATCCGTCTGTATCAACATCACCTATTCCGCAATCTTGTATGTACATTCCCATATCATCACTACACCAGGTCTCATCAAAACCATTTCCATTCCATTCTACAAGATGAACCTTATTATCTGCACCACAAAAAATCAATTCGTTTTCATTATCGTTATCCACGTCTCCTATGTCTATATTGTCACAGTTCCCTGCTCCAGAAATGTTAAAGGTATTGACAAATCCGCCGTTTGTATCATTTTCCCAGACTAAAATGGTATTTAAATTGTTAGCCACAAAATCAACTCTACCATCATTTGTAATATCACCAACTCTACAGCTGAAACCCCAAAACCCTGTTCCAGGTTGAATCCATAATAGTTCATATGTGTTGTTAATGTACTTATAAACCCGAGCATGCCCATTGTTGTCTTGTCCTGTTACGATCTCAAGTAGTCCATCATTATCAACATCACCTATATCGACGTCATGAACAGAATTAATTGGTGTATACCAAACTTTATTAAAGATTCCAGCTTCGTACTCATAGACAAAAAGATACATATTATTGATAATTACAATCTCATTCTCTGAGTCACCATCCAAATCTCCTATTTTAAATCTATAAGAATATGGTTCATTAATATCCCCATTGTCTATCCATCCATCTGATTGTTTTTCCCAAATATCAAGTTGACTTCCCCCAGAATATGCAGTGAGAATTTCAATACCTGCATAATACCCAACAGCATTTCCAATATCAAAAATAATTGGGGGAGTAACATCAGGCGTTGTTATAGCTAAAAGATACATATAATCAATATAAATAATATCAAGTGTTTTTCTTCCCGGAGTTTGATCAACGTCTTTCACACGTATATATATATTTCCTGTGATTGAATTTGGTAATAATGCAACTTGAATGGTATCATCGTCACTAGTTTTAATAACAGTTAACAAATCAATATAATATAAATCATCAGTCGAATAGGAGAAGACAAAATTATCACCTTCAGAGTTCGCAGTATGATAAGCTTCAATATAAAAATTAATAGATGTGTAAGAACCAGTTAATTGAAATATCCATTTATGCTCAAGAAACGAATACCTATTTGAAGGTTTTCCACCGGATTCCCTTTCACTAATAACCTCATAATTATCATCTGAACTAAAAGTGTCAGTATAATCACCAGAAATCCCACCATTAGAAACAGGTATATCCTGATGTGCATAGAAATATTCCTCACCTTCTCCTATAATAATGGGGATAACACTCGTCAGCATAAACATAGCAATTATCACAAAAACTAACCTTTTTTTCCAAATATAATTTATCATTTCACATTCCTCCCATAAAATAAATTTTCAGGATTCTAATATAATTTTTAAATTTAAATATTACCTTAACAATAGTTAATCAAAACAAAAGCCAGGAATAATAAGATTTAGTCTAATGTTTTCAATTTCAAAACATATTAAAAAAGCATTATAATATTGGTAAATTGATACTTGCATCCAGATGCGGACATTAAAAATGGTCCCAAACATAAACCGAATCCCGGTGCGGGCGTTCAAATAATGTCTTTTCAACAGGAGAAAAAAACAGTTTTTTCATAAAAATTTTTTGAATATTTTACCGCCATAATATTACGATTTTAGTATCGTTTTAGTGCTCATTTCTTTTTTAATAAAAATACGTTTTATCATTATTTTGTGATAATTATTGGCACACATTTTAAATACTTGATAAAAGATGATTATTTTAGAAGAGGGAGGTAGCATGAAAAAAGAATGGTTAGTAAAAACCCTTGCAATAGGTATTGTTGTTTTATTTGTTGGTGCTGGTGTTGTATCTGCTTACGATATCAATTTAATTAATGAATATAAACCTTTGATTATTGGTAATACTTTATATGTTGGTGGCAGTGGACCTGGAAACTATAGTACTATCCAAGGTGCCATTAATGATGCAAATCCTGGTGATACTGTTTTTGTCTATGATGATAGTTCACCGTATCATGAAAATATTTTAATAGATAAATCGATTAATTTAATAGGGGAAGAAAAAAACACTACAATTATAGATGGTGGGTATGAACTAAGTGTTATAGAGATAACCGCTGATAAAATTACCATATCAGGATTTAACATAAGACGAGCAGATTTTGGGATAGATGGCAGTACGAACTATAGTACCATTTATAATACAATCATTGATTGTTGGCAAGGAGGTATTTTCCTTTTAACTTCCTCAAAAAACGTTATTTCAGATAATCAAATTATAAATACTCATGAAGTTTGTATAGCACTATTTTATGATTCAAAAAATAATAAAATTATGGGCAATTCTCTAAAAGCCGGTTCTGAAGTAGCTATCTATTTAGTAGGAAGATGTAATAAAAATAGGATAGAAAAAAATTCTATAGAAAATAATATTTGGTACGGTATTTGGGTTGATTGGTCATTTTTTAATATAATACAAAAAAATAATTTCCTTAATAACGAAGTACATTCCTATTTTGAAAATGCATCTTTTAATTTCTGGATTGATAACTATTGGGATGACTGGAGTTCAAAAAAACCAAGGCCAATCAATGGTATACGATATGGTTATTTTTCAAAAAATCAACGGAATTGGACTACATACGACTGGCGTCCAGCACAAGAACCATATAATATACACAGTTGAGAAAGATTTGAGGATAAGGGTAATAGAGTTTATATACTTCTAATCAAATTGTAATATTGTAATTTGAGAGGGAGGTAAACTATGAAGAAAGAGTGGTTAGTAAAAACTCTTGCTTTGGGTATTGTTGTTTTGTTCATTTGGGCTAGTTGTTCTTCTGCAATTTCTATTGATACTAAAACATCTATGGTCAATAATTTAAGTGATAAGAATAAGCCGTATGTTGATCCAAATATCCATTTGGATAAATCTAATTTACCAGAATTGAAAAGGTCATTTAATTATTTTAGAAATTCAAATCAATACGATATAGAGATTGGAAAAGTAATGGAACAAATTATTAAACTGATTGAATTTAAAGGTAGTGTTAATAGTGAAGATGTTGAAAATATTTTAATAAATAATGGAATAATATCGCTTAAAATCCATGCTAATTGTAAAATTGAGGGTCATGCTTTATCAGGTGGGGCATTTACTATTCCATTACTATTTTTAAATGTACTAACTATAATTTTATTAAATAGTATTTTTATTGGAATAGGTGGATTTTTATTTTGGGAGTCACATTCTCCTTATTTCGGTGAGCCAGATATAAATATTACAGTAGGCTCTACGATTTATGATATTAGGCATATGGGTTTCGCATTTGGTTTTTACGGTTGGGGATATACTGCTCTTCCAGTCATTCAATATTATAGTGCTTGCTTGTACATCGTAAGTGGTTATGCTTTAATTGTATTTGTACGACCTCGACTAATATAACCTTTAGAACTTATAATTAAAAGGAGGAAAAAAATTAGTATGTATAAGAAAGGTTTGGCTATTTCAATAATAGTTCTGTTTATTGGTGTTAGTTTTCAACCTATAATAGCAGAAAACACTATATCAGTTGTAAAAGAATCAAATAGTAATGTTGATTTTGAGGATGCAAAAGAGTATTTGTTTCAAATCATTATTGATATATCAATTAATCCTGATGTTAAGAATTTATTTGAACAATTAAAATATGACCAGAAGATATTTACTTCTGATTATGATTATAAAAGTGCATTTTTACAGATATTATTTAAAAAACCTAGACTTCTAAAGTCAATCCTTTTCACTAGACCAAAAATGACATGTGAATATCTTGAAACTAACTATAACAAGGGTTTAGAAATAATTGATATTTTAGGGATAGAAGAAACATCAAAGATGATGGAATCTGTTAAGATTACTAATCCAGATTTATTCAATGAATTTAAAATTATCATTGAGAATGATAAGGATTTATCTAACCGGATTTCCGTTTTAGAAGAAGTGAATAATAATTTAAAATCCAATCTGGGTTTTCAGAACAATTCTACTATTTGTAATATTTTATATATTATTTTTATACCAATTGGTTTAGGAACAATTTTTTCTGCAATCTTAATGGATTGGGCAATGTACCGAGATAATCAATTATTATATAATATTGCAGAATTCTTATTTATTTTATTTTTGAATATAGCTGTGTTTATAGGTGCATTTATGTTGATTTTTGATTGCCCTTTGTAGTATTTATTATTCTCCAAAATCTAAATACGATAAAAAATGGTTAAGAGAGAAGAAATATGCAAAAAAATATTGTTTAGAAAGGATTGTAATATTTTGTAACAAAATCTTGAGAAAAAGTTATGTTTTGTAGCAATTTGAAATATTTTTAACAATAAAATAGTTAGTGCGTGATAACGATTAGCACAATTTTAAATAGTAGGATTCATATTTGGTTTTGTAGGAAGTGGTGGAAAATGAAAAAAGAGTTGCTAATAAAAACTCTTGCAATTGGAATTATTTTTTTGTTTATATGTATTAATATTAATCCCTCTTTAGCTGTTAATAATGTAAAGAAACCTGTTA
>SMTZ1_10008919_pt1 | contig 13362 bp, 13 predicted proteins | sample DeeMarSWOR136_30_FD_25667 | JGI IMG/M metagenome (IMG submission 25667) | reverse complement strand
CCGGAAGGCCGCCATTGCGGCATTGCCTACGCGACGGCCGACACTAAAGAGCATTACAAAGCCGTCCCCAAAGGCCGCGGCATTATCGGCAAGGACGGCTTATGCACGATCCAGGTGGATGTGAAGAGCCTGCCGGGCCAGAAGTTATATTTCCGTGTCGTGACCGGCAGCAAGAGCGATTTTACCGCCAATGTCAAAGGCACCAAGGCCTTCGAAGTCCATGTCTCCAAAGGGGTTATCTTGCGATTTGCGGGCGTAACCGATAGAATGCTCGAGGATTCCACAGCTGTCACCAGCGCTGCCACCCTCGGATATCAAAGCAAAAAACGTGATCGACTCTGATAGCGAAGGTTAAAACGGGAACGTCGGCTTGACCACGACCTCGACAGACGGAAAACGCGGTCTGAAACGCGGGATCGCCTTTCGGTCGCTCCGCGTCCGCTACTCCGGTAACGGTCTTCGCTCGGTCCCGCTCCACACAACACTGGCTAATATCGAAAAGTATCTTCTTGCCGGGGATGTGGAGGCCCAGTTCGTGATGATCCGGCGGGCCGCGGACGATACCGTCCGGGCCTTCCTGGAATACCTGTCCCCGCTGGATGAGACGGAGAGAACGAGATACTTCGGAAAGGGGACGAGCGGAGGGCAGGCCCTGGTCAGCGCCTGTATGGAGTTCGTCGAGCGGGCCTCGGCTGAAATGCGGCCCGAAGACTCCCTGCTCGAGGCAGGCTACACCGAAGTCGCCTCCGACGCCTGTGACCCCTGCCTTTTCTCCCTCTCTCCGGAAGCGGCTTTCGTTTCTACCCAGAAGATCGACTGGGTCTGGGGATACTCCCTTACCCGGTCGCAGCCGGTGCTTGTCCCGGCCAACCTCGTCTTCTTTCCCTATGAGGCGGACCATGATGAAAAAACCATCAGCTGGACAGATTCCAACGGATTGGCTTCAGGCAATAACCTCGAGGAAGCGGTCCTCCACGGGATCCTGGAGGTCGTCGAGCGCGACGCTGTTGTGATCAGCGAGTACAACCGCCTGCCCCAGGCGGAGATCACGACGGAAGGATTCCCGGTTGAAGTTCTCCGCCTGCTGGAGAGCCTGGCGGCGAGCGGCTTTGCTTTCTCGTTTAGGGCCGTTCCAACGGACATTCCGATCCCGGCCGTCGCAGCCTTTCTCCAAAAAGTGAAAGAGCCCGAGAATTGTTGTGTCGCCTTTGGCTGTCACCTGGACCCGTCCCTGGCCCTTTCACGGGCCCTGACAGAGGCGATTCAGCTCCTTCCGCCCAGCGTCAACCAGGAGGAATGGTACCGGGCCGGTTCGGCCGGGCGTTACGCCGACTCGCCCTCGCGCGAGATCCCATTAGACGGCCTGAAAAACCTGGCCTCTTCCGACCTTAAGGATAATATCGAAACGTGCGTGGCGCTGCTAAAAGGCATCGGCTCCGAAGTCATTGTCGTCGACCTGAGCCTTCCCGATATCCCCTTCCCCGCGGTCCGGGTGCTTGCCACCGGCCTCCAGCCCCTCCCTCACCAGGGCGACATGAGGCTTTCCCCGCGATTCTTCGAAGTTCCGGTAAAGCTCGGCCTGCGCAACGAGCCCCTCGACCCGGTTGATGTCAAGATTTGGCCGCTCTGCGGCTACCGGTAGGGAGCTTCAGTAATTGATATATCTCCGTATCAAGGGGGCAAGCGAGGCCCAGGCTCAAACCGGAATATAAAGGAGGTGATGATATCATGAGAATGAGGGCGCCGTTTTTTCTTCTATTTTTGGGTGAAATCATTTTTCTCTGTTTTATTGCTCATCAGGGAACGGGGCTTGCCTTTGAAAAGAGCCCGGCTCTTTCCCTCAAACCCGCCGTTAAGGCGCGGTTACAAAAGATCAGCGATCTCATCGTTGAGCGAAAATCCAATAATGAGATATTGAAAGCCTGGGAGAAGTTTGTCGACAAGTCACGGCGCATCGACTTTGCCGCCTGTATCACTTTCGTCTTTGAAGATGCTAAAGGCAAAGCAGAGAGGAAAGCCCGGCTGGCGCAGCATCAGATAGACCAGGCAAACGCGCTGAAGAAAGCCGTAGCTGAAGAGCGCGAGCTGATCCGCCGCTTGAGAGTGGCCATAAAACAGAGAAAACCTATAGGAAAAGTTCCAAGGAAGTCGTTTGAAATCGCCAGGGGTTCGACGGGACGCTTCTCCATCAAACAGGCGGGTTACATTTCAAGTAAAAGTGAACTGAACAAATACGCGAGTCATATTCAATGGGCAGGCAAGGAGGCTGAACTTCAGGGGACAGGCGGAGTAGCGCTTTTAGAATATGCCAAGGATGCCATACAGACAGCCGTATCTAATGAAAAAAATTGTCGAGCGGAAAATCGGCGGATAAGGTTGAGGCTCTTTTTTATAGCAAAAAATTTGCGGGAGATGCTCAAGCCAGCGTGTATCCCATGAGAATTAGCGCCCGCCAGAATGGAAAGAAGTATCGGAGATAATCGTTCTTCGGTCTAACTGGCACTGCAAAATCAGACTGTCTCTGCCCCACCTTAAATTATTTGAATTCTACCCGGCCCTGACCTTATAACCGGCCATCAGTATGCTGGCCTCAGCCAGGATCTGAAGAGGCTCGATCAGGGGCACCTCGATATCCTCTGCCTTGAGAACCAGCGGAACCTCGGTGCAGCCAGCGATTACCGCCTCCGCGCCTCTGGCGATTAATGCCTTGGCTACATCGCAGATTTCTTCTCTGCTTTTGCCCTCGGTGTGCCCCGCCTTGATGCCTTGCTTCCCGAAGATAGCCTCCATCACCCGTTATGAATGAAATGGCCTGAGAAAAACCTGTCAATTAAATCATTGTTCGACTCGCTTCAGTTACAGTTGGATATTTGACTATTTTCTTATTATTGTTATTCTCATTTTCAATATGATAGCTATAAAGTGGAAAGGAAGGAGCTGAAAACAGATACCAGAAATCCTTCGACCTCTGGAAAAACGCTGACCTTGGTATGGCCAAAGTGGAGGATGCTAATAAACGGCTTGCAAGTTTGTATCGTTAGCTAGAATCGTCTATACATTTTATTTCTTGTTTAACTATTTTTGGATGCAATATTCTTCCACTGTGAAAGGGCAGAACTATTCTTTTGTCCCCTTTCATGTATATTCTATGGCCTCCTTTTGATCTAATCATTTCAAAGCCAATCTTTCAAAACCAATCTTTAATAGCTTTTTTTCGGCTTGTTGCGGTGTTAATCTTGGCAATTTAGCCAATAGTTATCTCTAAAGAAGTGCTCAGTATTTCTTTACTTAGGTAGGCTTTTCTCTCATCTTCAGACATTGTTTCTAAATACAGTTCAGCAGCTTCTTTTATATTGCCCAATACTTCCTCCAGGGAATCTCCTTGAGTTTGACATCCTTCAAGTTCAGGACAATAGGCATAATAACCATTTTCATCTTTCTCGATTATTACACTCACTTTATAAGACATGTTCGCACCTCCTGCCAGGGATCATAGTTACTTGATGTCATAAACTCAAACTGGATTATACCACCTCTAAAATGTGCCCGTAATGAAACAAAACATAATAAGTTCTATTCTCACTTTCCTAGCTATTTGGTATTTACGCAAATATTTAAAAGGGCGTGGAAAGATAAGATGTAAAATCACTAAGTTAAAAATTATATTTAAAAAACACAAAGATGAATATCCGCACTCTATATCATGTATTTACGATGAGGCAGAAAGCCGATCCTATAATATCAAATTAGGATTTTTTAATGAAAAAGATATTCCAACAGCTTTAACGAATCCATCTATAATATTTGAAAGAAAAAACAAAAAGAAAATTGTTACGACAATTAAACCCGAGAATTTCTATTTTGACTTTTCTGAGGGATTTAGTTTGCCATCCAAAGAGCTTTGTCATAATGGTTGGCATGGCAATATAAAGAAAGAATCTGGTAAATTAGAAAACGTTTTGAAAAGTAATAAGGCTTTTTTTGTAGGATACTTGCCGAATGGAAGGAAAGTAAAAAGACTTATTTTAAAAGAACGACTGTGGAATCGATTAGACAAACATTCTATAGAGGGGATAGTAATAAAGAAATAATGCTGAGTATTAGACTGAAGACTTAAAAACAAATTCAAAATAGGATAATCAGGATTCTGGGGGATATGAATTACACTCTATAATCCTGATTGAAGTTTCAAGCTTCAGCTATAAACACTCATTCATACCGAAGCGAGTCGACCGGATTGGCGGTGGCGGCTTTAAATGATTTGAAACTTACAGTCATCACTGCAATAAAGAATGCTATTATTGCGGCAAATAAAAAAATATGTATTCCCAGTCCAACTCTGTATGCAAAATTCTGAAGCCATCTGTTCATAGCGATATAAGCAATCGGTATTGCTAAAACATTTGCAGCTAATACCCATTTCACAAAATCCCTGGATAGAAGCATTATTATGCCCGAAACCGAAGCGCCAAGTACTTTTCTGATGCCAATCTCTTTAGTGCGCTGTTCCGCTGTAAATGATGCCAGACCGAACAATCCCAGGCATGAGATAAATATTGCGATTAAAGTAAAATAATTAAATATCTGCCCCAGTCTCTGCTCAGACCTGTACATCCTGTCAATTCTTTCATCGAGAAATGAGTAATTAAACGGGTAACCAGGAAAGTATTCCTTGAACTTGTTTTCAATAAATGCCAGAGTCCCGGGAATATCATCGGAGTTTATCTTTACCGCAAATTCACCGCTTGGTCGATCCGGATGGCTAAGCCGTAATGTCATCGGTTCAACTTCCAGGTGAAGCGAAGTGTTATGAAAGTTTTGTATTACTCCGATGACGACCCTATGTTCCCCCCACCATACTGCTCCAAATTTCTTTCCGATGGGATCTTCCCAGCCTGTCACTTCAACGGCCTTTTCATTCAAAATAACTGCCTGGGATCTATCGGCACCGAAATCTTTGGAAAAGTTACGCCCTTCAATCAACTCGATGTTAAAAAAATCCAGAAAGTTATAATTGACCTTAGCGTGATAAGCTAAAGGGCCTTTTTCACCTTCTTTAAGTCCTTCCCATGTTGCATAATCATTTTGGCCGATTGCGACCGGCAACTCTCCATAAATATAAACATCCTTGATTTGCGGATATTGGCTCAAATCATTTTTAAATGGTTCTAAATTCTCTCTTAAATTGCTGTCATGTAAGTAACCTGTGATAATATGATCCTTTGTAAAACCCAGCTTGCTGTTTTTAATAAAATTGAGCTGTCTAAATACTGTCAGTGTGCATATGATCATAACAATAGAAATAACAAACTGAACAACAACCAGTGAATTACGAAAGGCAGAAGATTTTTTTCCTGCAATACCTTTGGACAGCGATCCTTTAATTACATTCGTGGGTTTCAATGCCGACATATAAAGCGCTGGGTAGCTGCCGGAAATGAGTCCAACAAATAGTGCAATACAAACTAAATAGATTAAAATGGGAAAATCGCTGAAAATATTGTTTTCAAGATTTCTGTTTATAAATGAACCGAATGAAGGCAGTAACAACGAGACCAATATAAGTGAAATAAGAAGTGCCGCTATTGTAAAAATCATGGACTCGCCTAAGAACTGCCTGATAAGATGCCGTCTGTCCGCGCCGATAACCTTTCTTATTCCGATTTCCTTAAAACGGCTTGCCGCCCGTGCTGTTGCAAGATTCATGTAATTTAAACAGGCAATGAGCATGATGAAAAAGGCAATCGCAGAAAATAAATAGACATACTGGATGTCTCCGTTTGCTTCAATTTCGAAATTAATATTGCTGTGCATATGAATGCTTGTCAGCGGCTGTAAATGGAATTCGCCTTTATAATCTTCACCTCTGTATTTTTTTGCCATTGCAGGAAATTTGCTTTCCAGATCAAGAGGATTAAAATTTTCTCTAAGCTGAATATATGTATTCCAACCGTTGTTGCCTTTGCTCCATGTTTCGATCCTGTCTTTTCCTCCATATATCGTGTAAAGTGAATTAAAGGAAGCCAGAATGTCAAACGTGAAATGCGAGTTCTCGGGACAATTATCTAATACTCCCCTTACCTCAAAATCGTATTTTTTTTCTACATTAATTATCTTGCCGACAGGGTCTTCATTTCCAAAATATTTCTTTGCGATTCGTTGTGTAATCAGCATGGAAAACGGCTCTTTAACTGCGGTTTCTGGATCGCCTGAAATAAGAGGAAAAGAAAAGATCTTAAAAAACTCAGGATCTACAAAAAATATAGACCTTTCCTCGAAAATATTGTTATTGTAATATATATATCCTCCTTCGGGCCTTGCTCTTGTAGAGTAAATTACTTCCGGATACTCCTCCATTAAAGTAGACTTTAATCCTCCGGGACCTACGTTAAACCAGTCATTGCCCATATATACATTTCCCGGCTGTTTCATGACTACGCGGTAAATATTGTCTGCATTTTCATGGTACCTATCGTAACTAAGCTCATACTTGACATATAGAAGTATTAAAATGCAGCACGTCAATCCGACCGAAAGCCCGGCGATATTAATAAACGAATAACCTTTGTGCCTTTTAATGTTCCTCAAGGCTATCTTCAAATAGTTTTTAAACATAGTTCCTCCAAATTCCATCTGAAGCAGGATATATGTGGGAATGGCATATAAAACCTGCCACCAGTACCAAAGGTAGGCAAAACACTTTCCTCTCTCTTTGGCTATCTCTCTGTATTCCTCCACTAGATCCCCACCACTGGAATATTCTTCGGAATAACGCCTCATGAAAGAAAGTAGCTTTTTTGCCAGGTACGGAGGGTGGACAGGCTTTTTGCTCATGGCGTTTCAGTCAGCAACAAAATCTGGAATGATATCCCAGATGGACTTTTGCAGCTTGTAGGCCGCCTGGAGAGCTTTTTTCCCTTTTGAAGTCACAGTATAATAAACCTTCTTACTTCCATCTCTTTCCGTGGTTTCTTTTCCTTTTTTCCTTGTCACAAATGCTTTTCGGGATAGCTGATCCAGGGCTCTGTAGAGAGTCCCGTACATGAGGACTTTGCCAGTTTTTTTTCTTATTGTTTTCCGGATAGAAACACCATAGGCGTCATCCTCCAAGCTGATGATAGCCGCAAGGATTGTTTGTTCTAAAACGGTTAGTTCTCTCATCTGATATCATCCTTAATAGTATATGTAAATTACATATTCAAGTTACATATATAAGACGCTGATTATTAAAAAAGGTTGCAGGGTTTTAAATTTTTTTTTGATAATTTAATTGATTGGGATTTTGTTTTTGGATTTGCTCCGGATTCTTCGCAATTTTATCCAATTTCCGCCACTGACAGTCTGAGAGGGGAGGACCGCTGTGAAGACAGGAGGGTCAATGATCACCAAATCGCAGCCATTCGCCAAAACCAGTCCCCCACTCAGCCTTCCGATAGTCTTTTCCCTCAAAATCGATAAAAAACAGCCACAGTGGCCCTCAGAAATACTCGCCACTCTTCTCAGCTGCCATCAGGAGTTCCTGCTGGATTACATGGGATGGAGGAGGACACTCTGCCTGGAAGGTAATCCTGAGACGGTGAAAAGCACCATCCGGGGCTCTGCCTCCTTCTGTGATCAACTGTGAAGGTAGTACATTGATGGGGGGCGGGTCACGAATTATTCGTAGCGGAGGGAGTCGACAGGGTTGGAGAAGGCTGCCCTTATGGACTGATAACTCACAGTTAGCAAGGCGATGGCTAAGGACAAGAGCGCTGCCGCGACGAAAATCCAAGGCACCAGCGATGTTCTGTAGGCGAAGTTGTTGAGCCAGCTCTTCATCGTGTAGAAGGCGACTGGCCAGGCGATCAGGTTTCCTATGGCGACGAGTAAGATATATTCTTTGGACAGCATACGGACGATAGCGCCAGACGAAGCGCCGAGCACTTTCCGGATGCCGATCTCTTTAGTCCGCTGCTCGGTGGTGTAGGAGGCCATCCCGAATAGGCCCAAGCATCCAATAAAAATAGCCAGCAGACTGAATCTCAAGGCAAGGTTTCCCATCCGTTCCTCAGCCCTGTACTGGCTGTCGAATGAACCGTCCAGGAAAAAGTAGTCGAAAGGCTTTTGTGGCAAAAGCTCCTTCCATTTATCCCTTATAAGACTCACTGTATTTTGAATGTTTGTTCCGGCTATCCGGAGCACCAAAGACGAGAAACCGGCAGGGTCATAGAAAAGAATCATCGGCTCGATTTTCAAACGAAGTGATGTATTGTGATAGTCCCTTATGACACCGACGACATTCATACGCCTTTCCTCCTCTTGTGAGTTTTGTTCGGGGGCGAATATGAACTGTTTTCCGATCGGACTGACCCAGCCGAATTTGTTAGCTGCCGTCTCGTTGATAATCACTGATTCGGACCTGTCCGTCGGAAAATCCTCGGAGAAATTCCTGCCCTCTACAACCTGGATTCCCAACGTGAATAAATAATCGGGATCGATATCAAGGTAATCCATGGTCTGGGATTGGTCCTGAGAGAAACCTTCGGGCTGGAAAGCAGACCTCCTGATACCCCGGCCGGGAACCATGTTCGAGGCTCCGACATTGATCACTCCAGGCAGGGTTTTGAATTCATTCCGCAGTGTCTGGTAAGACTGTTCCATGACATCGTCCAAACCCGGAAGAATCAAAACATGCTCCTTGTTGAAGCCGAGATCTTTCGACTTCATGTAGATGAGCTGTTTGTAGATTATCATGGTTCCTACGATCAACACTATGGAGATGGCGAACTGGATGATGACGAGGATGCGGCGGAACTGGATGTTTTTTGTGCTGAATTTGAGTTTTCCCCTCAGGACACGCACCGGCTGGAAGGCGGAGAGAAAAAACGCCGGATAACTGCCCGCCATTATTCCGACAACGAGCGCCAGACCCACAAACGCAGGGATGAGCCACGGCACCTGGATGATATTCAAGTCCAAGCTGCGGCCGACCACAGCATTGAACCAAGGCATAGCTACCAGGATGAGAATGGTCGACAGAATCAGCGAAAGCAAACTGTAGAGGACGGATTCTCCGAGAAACTGCCCCACTAATCTGTTCCGAACAGCACCGAGGGTTTTCCGCAGCCCCACTTCCTGAGCCCGCGTGGCCGAGCGGGCTGTGGAGAGGTTGACGAAGTTGATGCAGGCAATGATCAGTACAAACAAGGCAATAGCGGAGAATACATATACGTACATGACATTCCCCTGGGCTCCGATATCCATAGCGAAATCCGAGTGGAGGTGGACATCTCTTAACGGCTGAAGATGCAGGGTGATCGTCGCCCCATAGGATTTGAGTACGGGACCTAGATACTTCTCGATGAAAGCGGGGAGTTTTTGTTCGAGGACTTTGTGATCCGCATTTTTTGCTAAGAGAAGATAGGTGTATTGAGAAATGGCCATCCAGTTTTCCATCAGCGGCCTGTTTTCGGCATACTGGGTTTCCATAGAGCGGAGAATGTTGAAGGTGAAGTGGGAGTTTTCGGGAATAGTTTTAACTATTCCCGTGATAGCATACTCCTGGTTTCCTCCGAACCTGATTATTTTTCCAATAGGCTCGTCATCTCCAAAATATTTTCGGGCGATTTCTTCGGTGATCACGGCCGTATAAGGTGTTTTGAGCGCTTTTTCAGGATCGCCTCTAAGGAAGGGAAAGCTGAATACCTCGAAGATGGAATTGTCGGCGAAAGCCACGTTCTCTTCAAAATATTCTTTATCCCCTACGATCACTGGAGATCTGTTGGGGCGAGAAAGACGGACATATTGAAGCACTTCTGGATATTCGGCGACCATCGCCGGACCGGAGGGTGTCGGCGAAACCGGGGCTTTCATCCGCGTTCTCAGAGTGGCGTCGATTGTCAAGCGATAGATGCGATCCGCATTCTCATGGTAAGCGTCGAAGCTGAGTTCGTCATGGACCCAGAGCAAAATCATAATGCAGGCCGCCAGTCCGATAGCAAGGCCCGAGATATTGATAAAAGCATACCCTTTCTGTTTTTTGATGTTGCGGAGTGCAACTTTGAGATAGTTTCTAAACATGATCATCCTCCATATGAAAAAATCGTTAAAGAAAATCAAGGCTGTCCAGATGCCTTGCCTCCATAACCAGAGGTCGGCACGGATTCGGCCTTTGGATCCCAGAATTTCGAAATATTCCTCGTAGACGTCGCCGTAGACGGCATACCCATCATCATACCAGGAGGAAAGTCTAATCAGTAAGCCTGCTACTTTGGGTGGCCTATCTTCCGGCTTTGCCTTTTCACTGAGCCTTTGTTTCTTTTTCATTTCGTATTTTGTTTCGTTTTATCTCTTTATATTCTGCGTTTTCCGGCCGGACTCATCACTTCTTCTGGTCGAGCGCGAAGATGGATATTTTCGACCAGAGTCTTTCACTCATCTCTTTAGCCGCCCTAAGTGCAGCCAGCCCATCCCGGGAGACAGAGTAGTAGATACGGGGTCGGCCCAGCCTCTGGGTGGAAGCCTTCCCCACGGATTTCGTCACGTACTTTTTTATACCTAGCTGATTGAGGGCGCTGTAGAGATGGCCATAGGTGAGTTCTTTACCTATAGTATTCTTTACATATTGCCGGATTTTTACGCCATAAGCGTTTTCTTCCAAATACCATATGGCGACCAAGAGGATTTCTTCGATTTTCGTCAGTTCTTTCATAATCCTGTCCGATTTTACTTTTACTGGATTACAGTATTATATACGTAGATTTTCCGAATAAAGTTTCAAGAAATTAAAAAAATCTATTAACTTATGTTGTTATTCTTGCAAAGAGCGTGTGAATCAGAGATGGCCATTTACAGGGGAGGATATCTGTAAGCCTCTATTCTGGCCCGTTTCTTGAATCATTCCTGCTGCCATGGCAGGGATTTACCGTCAGCGTCATCCGGAACGGACTGTGTTCTGCAGGGTGCTGTTTCATTATTTTGACGAATTTGTTGCAGAATATGAGTCACGCTTCGAGAAGGAGTACGGGTACTTCCGCCCGGTAATCCAGGATGTTGCCAAGCGCTATCTCAGAACATGGCCTCTGCTTCTCACCTTCCGATCTTCGAACAAGAGGAGCCGTTTGTGCCCTCCAAAGGCTGGGCCGAGATGATCCGCAAGGTCTATGAGATAGACCCGCTGCTGTGTCCTCGATGCGGAGGACAGATGTGTATCATCGCCTTCATCGAAGACCCTAAGACGATCGATAGGATCATAGGCCATCTCAAGCTGACCTTTGAAGCCGAACGGCCACCTCCTCCTCAAGTCATCCAACAGGAACTCCTGATGGCAGCCGAGGAGAGTGGGAAGTGTTTCTAAGCATCGAAAATCGCCTGATTCATAATTGATAGGATGAAGTCTATATCATTTTGAGCTTTCTTCATTATGTTTTTTGCTAATACATCTCTTCTCCCGATTTCTATGTGTCTGACCACAAAGTTTCTCTATTATATAGGTTGTAAGGGATCTCAGAGGGCGGAAATTGGGAAAATTGTGAAAGATCTGTCACAAGCACAAAAAGGGAATTCTTCTAATTCACTGAAAAGGCGGTTAAAGTTATAGAGGAGGCTCCCCCTTCTGTACGGTTATCAGAGTATGGCGATTTAATCTTAGCATCGATAATGGTCCATATGTTCAATGGGGACTATCAGAAGGTGCTCGACCGTCATTCTCTAGAATCATCGGATGCAATAAATACACACATTTGCATTGTGCCTAAGTCTTTGTTCCTTGCCCAAATCTATGGATTCATGGACAAATCAAAGCTGGAACAAGAACATTATGACTCCGCTCGAAGATTTTTGGAAGCCAAAGTCCAGGAATCGCCTGAGGATGCGAGGATACACAGTTCGCTTGGAATAGCTTACGCCGGCTTAGGACGCAAGGAAGAGGCAATCCGTGAGGGGAAGAAAGCCGTTGAGTTTCTTCCTCCTACCAAGGATGCCTTCAGAGGCCCTTTTCGTGTCAGGGACTTGGCCCGCATTTACGTTATGGTGGGTGAACATGATGCGGCAATCGATCAACTTGAGTATCTGTTATCGATTCCTGGAGAAATTTCCATCCCCCTGCTTAAACTAGACCCTACTTGGGAACCATTACTCGACAACCCACATTTTCAGAAGATGATAAAGCAAGGAAAATGACTTTGGGTATTTTAGGCAAAACCACTAGAAAGGCTATAAGGGCAAAGCCATAGAGGATTCTGGTATTGCTGAGGCTGAGGATACGAAGAAAAGGCTGGTGAATTTGAAAGCGAGAAAGAAATAGACGAATATCAGTCCATATAAGAGCATAATCCAAATCCACTAAAACCCTGGCTTCCCTGGATTGGATAGATGATTTCCTTTTTAGTTCCCGCCACAAATCCCTTTTGATTGTCGTCAATTCCTGCGCCTTGACATCTTGGTAAGACATTATCGTGATTGTCTCCCTGAATTTCAGCCAAGCCGTTTTTTATTGAACCTTCTTAAATAATGCTTGACATTTGATACAAATTGCTTTATATTTCATACATTATGAGTCATATTCAATTCATAATTGGATAAAATACAAATAAGATGTGAAGGATATATAGAATGAAAGATTCCGACAAAAAGGTTATCGACGCCAAAGCGTTTCCGAGGCCGGATTTCTCAAACAGAGTTGGCTGAAAAGGCCGAGATCGGACGGTCTACACTCTCGGCGATTGAAAACGCGAAGAGTATCGAATTGGACAACTTTCTTAAAATCGCCCGGGCTTTAGACATCGACCCGGTAGACCTGTTTCTTACCGAAGAGGAAATAAAAAGCCTCTCTTACAAAGGTCAAATCCTGTTGGACAAACTCAGTAAACTCATTTTCGCGGAAGATGATTTGGCTAAACGATATTTAAAGAAAGGGGGTAAAAAATGAGAAGAAGGATGGGAATAAGCTATATGAGTGTTTTACTCTTCTTTTGTCTCCTAGTCGTCTCTGTGGTTCACTTCATCAGTCAAAGGCACTGGAATTACATGATACGAGAACTTGAAAATTCAAACAATCAGAAAACCTTCACCATAGGGAATCAGAGTAGGGCCATAAAGGAACTGAGGAAAGACCTGGGTTTAGATAAGGAAAAGTATGACCAGTTCGCAAGAGAAAGAGTAATAGGTCGAAGAATGAGAGAATACGATAAATGGAGAACATACAGAGACAAGGCATTGAATTCTCTCACCGAAGAACAGAGCTTGGCTTTGAGTCGACGCGAGGGAGCTTTGATGAGATTGCCGGACGGAGAGTTTCATTTTGTCGGAAGATTCGGTAAGGACTTAAAGGCTGTATTAAACTATGAACTAGTGGAGGATGATGTCATCCCCAAGGAAATAGAC
>SMTZ1_10004968_pt1 | contig 13362 bp, 9 predicted proteins | sample DeeMarSWOR136_30_FD_25667 | JGI IMG/M metagenome (IMG submission 25667) | reverse complement strand
TCGCCCCCACGCCCTCGTACTTGTTGAGTTGAAGGTTATCATTGACCATATCCACCTCGCCGTCCCGATTGATCACCGATCGGATCATCTCCTCCGCCAGGTCGACGGTTTCGATGCCGCTGTTGCAGAAGGGGCAGCTTAACGATGTTATTTCCCCTAACGCCAGGCATTTGCTGCACTGCCACCCCTGCCTATTGAGATCCCTATCGAGTACGAGCCGGTGGACTTGGCCTCTGTTGATGGCCTCAATGGTATCCCTTAATCCGACCGTGGCGGGACCTCGGGCTAGGGCGGTCTCAATCAGTTCCTCAATGATGGAATGCTTTTCCCTGAGATATTCAACGTGGAGATATTCCATGACCTTCTGGGCTAAACTGGAGGGTTCCTCCTCGAATTCCGCCGATAATTCCCCTTTGATCCTTTCCCTTAGCCTTTCCGGGAGGAGGGCCCTGAAGGTAGCCAGAATGTGTTCCTGGCCAATCAGCACGATGGTTTCGCACCGTTCATCGTCGAAGAGCTTGACCAGCTGCTCCGCCACGCCCTTATGATGTTGATGCATGTGTTCACGGATATGTCTCTGAAACCTCATCTGGGACCAACCCCCCTGTTCATGTCTCCCCGGAACATAACTCTCGATCTGGGACTCCAAGTGGATTTCGCCTGGGCTCATTTCGAAGATCTTGGCCCGGTCGGTATCCACCATAACGGCAATGGCACTCCTGTGCTCGTCCGAGAGCTGGACCAGTTGGCGTAACGAGGGCTTGGATGAGATACACAATTCGTTATCAAAGGACATGCTGGATCGAAAAATAGTGAAGGCATCGATGCCAGAGCAGGCAAATATGGCAATACCATTGACCCCTTCGTCGTGTGTTCGATGGATAACCCCGTCAACGTACCGTTGAATCTCCTCCGAATCGCTCCGCAAGCTCTTGGTGATCTTTTCCTCTTCCCTCACCAATTTCTGGGCCTCCTTGAACTCGTTCTTTACAAAGAGCCGGACTCGCTGTCGCTGTTTTTCATCCTCCCACTTGGTATTGAGATAGAGGCTAATGAAGGGATAGTCGGTTTCGGGGATTTTGGCCAATCTTCTTATTTCTCTCTTGATATCCATACGGCTGTTCCTCCGATATCAGTGGGTAGGTTTTTGGAACCGGGTGAGGGCGATTATTGTGCAAATAATAAGTGGAAAAGGTGGAAGTTGGAATGGTTGTTGAAAGAAATACCATCTTTGACCTAGAATTATTTTAAGCTCAATCTCTCAGAATTGCAACGACGATTAGGTGGTGCAGTGCTGCGGTTCTGCGGGGCTGGGGTTCTGCAGTGCTGCTATGCTGCGGTTATCCCGTTAGGCAAGTATGAAGATCTTTTAACCGCAAACCAGCACTCCATTTCCCCTTGACAAATGAAAACCCCCTGTTACACTCCATTTTGAGTGCCATTAGAGTATTATAGGAGTGTACAGGTGGCCAAGGAGGAGAAGGTTACCATAAAGATCCCTCGGAGGCTCTACGATCATCTGCGTGACATCATAGAGGATTCGGGTTTCAATTCGGTGACCGATTTCATCGTGTACGTGATGAGGGACATCGCCTCGGCTGGAAGGACTGGGGGGGCCGATAGTCTTACCAGGGAGGAGATAGAGCAGATCCGGAGGCGGTTGAAGAATCTGGGGTATCTTTAAGAGTGCTGCGGTGCTGCAGTCATGCAGTGCTGCGGTTGAAAAAATGGTGCTGCGATTCACCCCGCAGGGGTGAGGAGAGAGGTTTGAGGTTAGAGGTTGGAGGGTAAGGCTGAGGAAGAGATGTAGTTCATAAGGAGATAAGTCCTATGGTGGAGAGGGTGATGATTCTCGGTCTGGACTGTGCCCCGCCGGAGCTCGTGTTTGACCGATGGAGAGGGGATTTGAAAAATCTCCGCCACTTGATGGAGGAGGGGGTCTACGGGGAGTTGGAAAGCACCATTCCTCCCATTACGGTCCCGGCGTGGACCTCCATGATGACGGGTAAGAGCCCGGGAAAATTGGGGTTTTACGGATTTCGCAACCGTGCCAACTACTCCTATGATAAGCTGGTCTTCGCGAATGCCCAATACGTCAAAGACGACAGGGTATGGGATATTCTATCCAGGGAGAGGAAGCGCTCCATCGTCATCGGCGTACCTCAAACCTATCCGCCAAAACCCCTCAACGGGTGCCTCATCGCGAGCTTCCTGACCCCCGATACTACATGCCAATACACCTACCCACCGGAGCTCAGGGAGGAGGTCGAGGATCTGGTGGGAGAGTACATGCTGGATGTGGATAACTTCAGGACCGATGAGAAAGACCGCCTGTTGGGCCAAATTTATGATATGACGGAGAGACGATTCAGGGTGGCCAAGCATCTAATGATCGCTAAGCCGTGGGACTTTTTCATCGTAGTCGAGATCGGGCTTGATCGAGTACACCATGGTTTCTGGAAGTTCTTCGATAAGGGACACCGCAAATACGAAGCCGGCTCCAGGTACGAGGACGCTATCAAGGACTACTACCTCTATCTGGACCGGCAGGTGGGGGAGATGCTCTCCATGGTCGGGAAGGATACAGCGGTCATGGTGGTATCTGACCATGGCGCCAAGCGGATGGAGGGGGGATTCTGCATCAACGAATGGCTGATGCAAGAGGGGTATTTGGCGTTGGATGAGAGGCCCCGGGAGATGGTACCCCTCTCCGTGGACAGGATTGATTGGGATCGAACTACCGCCTGGGGAGAGGGGGGGTACTACTGCCGGCTCTTTCTCAACGTGAAGGGGAGGGAGCCGCGAGGTACTATCGAGAGGACGAGGTATGATGAGGTTCGGGATAGGCTGAAGAGGGAGTTGGAGGGCCTAACCGACGATGAGGGGAATTGTATGGGGACACGGGTATTCAAACCCGAGGAGATTTATCCCGTGGTCAATGGGATTGCCCCAGACCTCATCGTCTATTTCGGGGATCTCAGGTGGAGGTCCGTGGGAAGCGTGGGGATTGGCTCCATTCACACCTTTGAAAACGACACGGGGCCGGATGATGCCAACCATTCGCAACATGGAATCTTCATCATGAGGGTTCCCGGGATGAAGGCGCGTGGAAGGGTATCGGGTCTGCACATCATGGATGTGGCCCCGACAGTCCTGGATCTGTTAGGCGTCAGTGTCCCTGAGGACATGGAGGGGAAGGCGCTCGCGGCATGAAACGGGAGGAAGTGTTTGAGATTCTCGGAATGGAGGACATAATCAATGTTGGAGAGTAAAACAAGAAGCCTCACGAAATCAATCACGTGGAGGATTTTGGCAGTGTTGATTCTGGCTGTGGTTGCCTACGCCATAACAAGGGATCCCCTGGAAACGACCATCATCACAGTCATTACCCACGCCATTAAGTTCGGTGCTTACTACGTTCACGAACGATGTTGGGGCCTTATCAATTGGGGATATGAGCCCAAAGAGAACGTGACACAACAACTACGAAATCTCGGATATATTGATTAAGCGCTTTCTGAATCTCAGGAAGGAGGCAGGAAATGGAAAAGGGATTCACGGTCTGGTTTACGGGGCTATCCTGTTCGGGAAAGACGACGGTCTCCCAAGGGTTAGCAGATGAGCTTCGCAAAAGGAGACTGAAAGTCGAGGTCTTGGACGGGGACGTGGTGAGGACCAACCTGAGCAAGGGGCTTGGGTTCAGCAAGGAAGACCGGGACACCAATATCAAACGGATCGGGTTCGTATGCAAGCTCCTCACCAGGAACGGGGTGGCGGCCATCGGAGCGGCCATCTCGCCGTATCGGGAGATTCGGGATTACAACCGGCGTGAAATTAAGGATTTCGTCGAGGTCTACTGCAAGTGTCCCCTGGAGATCTGCATAGAGCGGGATGTAAAGGGGCTCTACAAGAAGGCCCTGGCCGGGGAGATTGCCAACTATACCGGCGTATCGGACCCCTACGAGGAGCCCTTGAATCCCGAAGTCGTGCTGGAAACGGATAAGGAGACCAAGGAGCAGAGCATCGGGAAGGTGATAAGGAAACTCGAGGAGCTTCGCTACATCCCCCCGGCCGAAGCCACCTCGTACACCGAGGAGGAAGAGGAGACGATTAAGCAGCGGTTGAGCGACCTGGGTTATCTCTAACGTTTGACGCCATGCGACTATTTAATCGACTGCGTTTTAAGGGGAAAAGGGTATTGGTCATAGGCCTGGATGGGGTTCCATTTAGCCTGATCAAGGGACTATTGGCGGAGGGAAAACTGCCCAACTGGGCACAGCTCTTGGAATCGGGATCATTGAAGCGGATGAATTCAGTTCATCCCTGTGTGTCCTCGGTGGCATGGGCCACGTACATGACGGGAAAGAATCCGGGAAAGCATAACATCTACGGGTTTGTGGACCGGCAGCCCGGGTCCATGGATGTCTACATCCCCACCTCCCGGGATATGGCTGGGAAGACCCTGTGGGAGATAATCAGCCAGGCGGGAAAGAGGGTCGTGGTGATCAATGTGCCGGTCACATTTCCCCCGAGGGAGGTGAACGGGATCCTGATCAGCGGCTTCCTCTGTGCCAATATCGATAAGATCGCCTATCCCAAGGAGGTGGCTGGTCTCCTGAAGGAGATGGGGTATCGGATCGATGCGGACGCGTGGCAAGCCAGGAAGTCCCTTGACAAATTCTTAGAGGACCTTCATCTCACCCTGGAGAAGCGGATGGAAGCCATGTTCCACTTTCTGGAGGGGGAAACATGGGATTTCTTTCAGCTCCATATCATGGAGACAGACCGGCTTAACCATTTCCTGTGGGGACTTTGGGAGCAGGGGGACGCTCAGTATGGGCCCGAGTTCCTCAAATATTATCAGAAGATCGATGCCATCTTGGGACATATCAACAACGCCCTGGATAGTGACACCCGCCTTATCATCCTCTCGGACCATGGCTTCTGCGGCATGAAAAAGGAGGTCTTCCTCAATCATTGGCTCCAGAGGGAGGGGTGGTTAAAGTTTCGAGGGAAGGCCCCTAAATCGGTCAAGGATATCCATCAGGAGAGCAAGGCGTATAGCCTCATCCCCGGTCGGGTGTACGTAAACCTGGCGGGGAGGGAATCCAGCGGGAGCGTTCGGTTCCCCGATGAGTATGAACGGGTGAGGGGTGAGGTGAGGGAGGCAATGCTGGGCATCAGGGACCCGGACTCCGGGGAGAGGATTATCGAAAGAGTCTTTACGAGGGAGGAGTTATACCACGGGCCCCACTATGACGACGGGCCCGATTTAGTGGCTATCCCCTGCAACGGCTATGACCTGAAGGGGAATTTGGACGAGAAGGAACTGACATATAAGGGGCCATTGGTGGGCATGCATACCTTTGACGATGCCTTCCTCTACATAAAGGAGGGTGAGGTTCGGAAGGAGGATAACCAGTTCGGCGTGATGGATGTGATGCCGACCATCTTGAAACTCATGGGGGTACCTATCCCGGAAGATGTCGACGGGCAACCGCTCGTTTGAGTGCTGCAGCGGAATAAGTTAGAGGTTGGAGGTTAGAGGTTGGAGGCAAAGGCTAAGGGAAAGGCTGAGGCTGAGGTTAAGGTTGAGGCTGAGTAGGAAAGAGGTTAAAGGTTGGAGGCTAGAGGCAAAGGCTAAGTGCACGGAAGTTTAGGTTAAGGCGTAACCTCACCCTTCGGGTGAACTGCAACACCGCAGAATGGCAGCACCACATAACTGCAAGACCCCAGCACAATCTTTTCAACCGCAGCACTGCATGACCGCAGCACCTGCATCGTTCCGTTCTCTCTTGCATTATCCGCTCAGTTGGTATATGAACCTTTCCAGGGAAGGCCGTGAAGGAATCGAGGACCAGGTGGATGGGTGAATGGGATCAAATCGTCCGCGCGATAATGAAACCCCTGAGCTTCGCATCCAAGAACGCATTCGCTAACCTGCCCCAGGTGAAGGGACTGGAGAAGCTCATCGCACGCCTCGGCCATCAGGCCCTCGCCTTGGACCTACCCCCAACGGAAAGGCGGATGATTCATGAGCTGCTGGAGGTCATCTCCGGTTTTGAGGGATCTTCCATGGAGGAGAAGAAGGAGCGCATCGCCCAATCCATGAAGATCATGGAGCAACTGGAAGGATACGGTGGGAAGGCTAAGGTTGAGGGTGAGGGGAAAGAGGTTAGAGGTTGGAGGTTGGAGGCTAAGGGCAAGGGCGAGGGAGGGGCTGAGGGTGAGCGGATAGAGGTTAGAGGTGGGAGGTTGGAGGTCAAGGAAAAGGTTAAGGCTGAGGTTAAGGCTGAGAGGAGAGAGGTTGGAGGTTGGAGGTTAGAGGCAAAGAGGAAAGTTAAGGTTGAGGTTAAGGTTAAGGCCAGAACCCTCTCCCAACCAATCCAGTTCGTTAAGGGCGTGGGCCCGAGGATCGCGAAGAAGCTGGAGAGAAAGGGAATAAAGACCGTTGAGGATGCCCTCTATTTTTTGCCCCGGAGATATGAGGACCGAAGGGTCATCAAGAAGATCTCGGAGGTCAGGGTGGGGAAGGTTGAGACGATACTGGGCGAAGTGCTGTTGGCGGAAGCGGTTTTCTATAGGGGAACTCGGAAGAGGGTGTTCGAGGCCATCGTTGGGGACGGAACGGGAACCCTGACCTTGAAATGGTTTCACGGCAGCGAGGAATACCTCAAGAACCGATTCAAAAAGGGGCGGCGCGTTGTGGTATCCGGCGAGGTGACCCTTTTCAGACATCAGAGGGAAATCCATCACCCAGACGTTGAGATAGCCGACCATATCGAGGGCGACCCCCTCCATTTCAAGAGAATTGTGCCCATCTACTCCGAGCCCGAAGGGCTTTACCAGAAGACAATCCGAAAGATCATGAAGGGGGTTGTGGACGGCTATGCCCATGAGCTCACCAGCCCCATGCCGGAGGATATTATCCGGCGCCAGAACCTGATGGATTTCAGGGAGGCTATCAGGCACGTGCACTTCCCCCCGGAGGATGCCTCCCTGGAGGCCTTCAACCTCAACCGGTCCGATGCTCACCGACGGATCGTCTTCGATGAGTTTTTCTTCCTGCAATTGGGGCTGGCCTTGAGGAGAAGCGAGGTGAAGGGCGAGCAGGGGATCCCCTTTCGGATCCTTCACGGGTATACTGAAAGGTTTCTCCAATCGTTGGATTTTCGGTTGACCGCTGCCCAGGAGAGGGTTCTGGCGGAAATCGAAGAGGATATGAGACAACCCCACCCCATGAATCGCCTGATTCAAGGCGACGTGGGGAGCGGGAAGACCGTCGTTGCCCTTATGGCGGCCCTCATCGCGGTAGAGAATGGGTTTCAGGCGGCCTTCATGGTCCCCACCGAGATATTGGGAGAGCAACACTTCCTGAACATCCGGCGGCTGGTGAAGCCATTGGGAATTAGATCGGTCCTGCTCACCAGCACCATCAAGGGCTCGGAGAGGGAGGAGAAACTGCGGGCTATCACCTCGGGCGATGACCACATCATCATCGGGACGCATGCCCTTATTCAAGAGCACGTGCATTTTCACAGGCTTGGCCTGGTGGTCATCGACGAGCAGCATAAGTTCGGCGTCATCCAGCGGGCCACCTTGCGGAGGAAGGGGACGAATCCCGATGTCCTGGTTATGACCGCCACCCCCATCCCTCGGACCCTGGCCCTCACCCTATACGGGGATTTGGCCGTCTCCATCATCGATGAATTTCCCCCGGGGAGGGTCCCCGTGGAGACGAGGCTCTACTTCGAGAGGTCAAGGGCCAAGGTGTACGACCTGGTGAAGGAGGAAATCAGGAGAGGGAGACAGACCTTCCTGGTATACCCCTTGGTGGAAGAGTCCGATAAGGTGGATCTCCTGGACGCCACCCGAATGGCCGATCACCTCCAGCGGGATGTCTTCCCCGAATTCAGGGTGGGCTTGATCCACGGTCGCATGAAGGGGGAGGAGAAGGAGGAGGTGATGGTAAAGTTCAGGGATGGCCAGATCGACATCTTGGTTGCTACCACGGTGATCGAGGTGGGCATCGATATTCCCAATGCTGCACTGATCTTAGTGGAGCACGCCGAGCGATTTGGGCTCCCCCAGCTCCACCAGCTCAGGGGGAGAATCGGCAGGGGAAGATATCCATCCAAGTGTCTGCTCCTGGCCCAATATCGTCGATCCGAGGAGGCACGGCGGAGGTTGAGGGTGATGGAAGAGACCAACGATGGATTCCGAATTGCGGAGGAGGATTTGGTTATACGGGGCCCGGGAGAATTTCTAGGCACGAGGCAATCGGGCCTTCCCGATTTTCGCGTTGCCAATATCCTGCGAGATGGGAAAATCCTCAACCAGGCGCGCCAGGAGGCCTTCTCGCTGGTGGAGATGGATCCGGATCTCTCCCGGCCAGGCCATCGCCCCCTGGCGAAGGCCCTCAGGGAGCGGTGGAAGGGTCGACTTGAGTTGGCCAGGGTAGGGTAGGAGGACGGTATGAAAACGGTGAATATCGGGCTGATCGGATGGGGTACTGTGGGCTCCGGGGTCATCAAGATCCTTCAGGAAAATGGGCCCATGATCGAAAAGCGCCTGGGAACGAAGGTCATCCTCAAGCGGATTGCGGACATTGATCTGGAGACCGAGAGAGCAGTAACGGGGGACCGGGACCTGCTGACAACACGCGCCGAAGAGGTGATCGGGGATCCGGATGTGGGCATCGTTTTGGAGCTCATCGGGGGGATCGAACCCGCCAAATCCTACATTCTCGAGGCCTTTAGGCGGAGAAAGCACGTGGTAACGGCCAATAAGGCGCTGCTTGCAGTCCATCTGGATGAATTGTGTGGGGTTGCGCAGCAGTGCAACGTCGATCTGAACTTCGAGGCCGCGGTGGGAGGGGGGATCCCCATCATTCGAGCCCTCAAGGAGGGATTCGTTGCCGAGCGCATCGAGACCATCTTCGGCATCCTCAATGGGACCTCCAACTATATCCTGAGCACCATGAGCAACGAGGGTGGTGAGTTTGGCGCGGTTCTCCGTGAGGCCCAGGCCAAGGGATACGCCGAGATGGACCCCCGCTTGGATATCGACGGGATCGATGCAGCCCATAAGCTGGCCATCCTCATTACGCTGGCCTTTGGGGCCAAGGTTCCGTTCGAGGATATCTTCATCGAGGGGATCTCCGAGATCACGCCCCTGGATATACAATTCGGCCGGGAATTCGGTTATAAAATCAAGCTGTTGGCCATCGCCAAGGCCGATGGCGAGACCATTGAGGCCCGGGTTCATCCCACCATGCTTCCGGCCGATCATCTCCTCTCCACCGTAGACGGGGTGTTCAACGCCATCTTTCTCACGGGGAATGCCGTTGGGGAGACGCTGTTTTCCGGCCAGGGGGCGGGGATGATGCCCACGGGGAGCGCGGTGGTGAGCGACCTGATCGAACTGGGCCGAAATATCCTCAAGGGTACCCGGGAGAGGGTGCCCATCCTCTCCTTCCAACATAGCCACGTCAGGGAGATGGAGGTCAAGGATATCGAGGATATCGTCAGGCGGTACTACATGAGGTTTTCGGCGTTGGACCGACCCGGCGTTCTGTCCAAGATCTCCGGGGTTTTGGGGAAGAATGAGATCAGCATCGCATCGGTCATTCAGAAGGGGAGAGGGGTTTCCGAGGCTGTCCCCGTGGTGATGATGACCCATGAGGCACGGGAGCGAAATGTCCGCAGGGCGTTGCGGGAAATCGATGAAATGGACGTGATCTTGGACAAGACCATGCTCATCCGGGTGGAGGATGAGCTGAGTTGAGGATGGAAGGGATGAGGCGCTATCGGGCTGAACCATGGAGGGGAGTGATCCGTAAGTACCGGGATTTCCTTCCCGTCGGGGAAGACCAGTGGATCGTCAGCCTCAACGAGGGGTGGACCCCCTTGATCAAGACGAGAAGATTGCGGGAAGTACTCCGACGGGAGATCGATGTGTACCTGAAATATGAGGGGTTGAATCCAACGGGGTCCTTCAAGGATAGGGGGATGACGGTTGCCGTGAGCAAGGCCCTCGAGGAGGGATCCAAAGCCGTCATCTGTGCATCCACGGGGAATACCTCTGCCTCGGCGGCCGCCTATGCGGCCAGGGCGGGGATACGGGCCTATGTCCTCATCCCCGAGGGAAAGATCGCCCTTGGTAAGCTTTCCCAAGCGATGCTCCATGGGGCTGAGGTGATCCAGATCCAGGGAAATTTCGACGAGGCCTTGAGCATCGTGAGGGAAATCACGGAGGAATACCCCATCACCCTGGTCAATTCGCTCAATCCCTATCGAATCGAGGGCCAAAAAACGGCTGCCTTTGAGGTATGCGACCAATTAGGGGAGGCACCCACCCACCATTTCCTGCCCGTTGGCAATGCGGGCAATATCACCGCCTACTGGAAAGGATACAAGGAATACCGGGAGGGGGGAAGGATCGGGGTGCTGCCCAAGATGATGGGTTTCCAGGCAGCCGGGGCTGCCCCGATCGTGAGGGGACACGTCGTCGCCAAACCGGAGACCGTCGCCACGGCCATCAGAATTGGCAATCCGGCCAGCTGGAGACAAGCCGAGCGGGCTCGGGATGAATCGGGCGGCGTTATAGACATGGTCAGCGATGAGGAGATTTTGGAGGCATATCGCTCTTTGGCCCGGCTTGAAGGGGTATTCGGGGAGCCGGCATCGGCGGCATCGGTGGCCGGCTTGATCAAGATGGCCGAGAAAGGAATTGTCAAGTCTGGGGATAGGATAGTCTGCACCATCACGGGTCATGGTCTCAAGGATCCCGACAGTGCCATCGGGATATCGCCGAAGCCGGTCTCCATTCCCGCTCGGTTGGACGCGGTGGTGGAGGCCATGCGGTTATGACGCACGAACCACGCTTCACGAACACGGACCTCAATGTCAAATGTCAAATTACAAATGACAAATGAATGATTAGTAATGACAAATGCCAAATGACAGATTAAACCTGATGACCGATAACCAATAACTGATAACCGGTAACCAATGGTTAATGCCAAATGACAAATGACTGATAACAAGCACGAACACGAGCCACGAACACGAGCACGCAAAAATGCGAACCGCCCTCATCTATACCGATCGATACGCCGATCACGACTATGGGCCCGCCCATCCACTGAAGATCGCTCGGCTCAAATTGACCTATGAGCTCATGAGGGCCTATGACCTCCTTGCCCTTCCATCGATGAGGCTGGTTGAGACTCGAGAAGCGACGGAGGAGGAGATCACCCTTTTCCACCGTCGAAACTATGTGGATGTCTTGAAGCGGGCCAGTCGGGGATCAGCCGTGGGGGAGGCCTTCATGTACGGTTTGGGGCCGGGGGACAATCCCATATTCGAGGGCCTGTGGGAATGGTCCCTGTTGGCTACTGGGGCCAGCATTCAAAGTGCCCAGTTGGTGGTTGAGGAGGGGATCGATGTTGCCTTCAACATCGCGGGTGGGCTTCACCATGCCTTGGAGGACCGTGCTTCGGGGTTCTGTTACCTGAATGATCCCGTTATCACCATCCTCTGGCTCTTGGATCGTTGCACGCGTGTGGCCTACATCGACATCGACGCCCATCATGGGGATGGTGTTCAATGGGCCTTTTACGAAACGGACCGCGTGATGACCATCTCGTTCCATGAGAGCGGAAACTTCCTCTTCCCCGGCTCGGGATTTGAGTATGAGATGGGAAAGGGCGAGGGAGAGGGATTTTCCATTAACGTTCCCCTCTTCCCCTTCACCGATGATGAGACGTACGTTTGGGCCTTCGAAGAGGTCGTTCCCCCGCTGGTGAGGGTATTTAGACCGCAAGCGATGGTGACCCAGCTGGGAGTCGATGCCTTCTACAACGATCCCCTCACCCACCTCTGCCTGACCACCCATGGATTCAGCAGGGTGATCGAGACGCTGAAGGGCCTCTCCATTCCCTGGATTGCCCTCGGGGGAGGCGGATACGAGCTTTCCAATGTGGTCAGGGCGTGGACACTTGCCTGGGCAATCATGAACGGGGTTGAGCTGGAGGATGACCTTCCCAAAGCCTTCCAGGAGGTAGGCCGGCAGATGGGGTTTCGCGGAAATACCTTGAGGGATCCCCCCCTCTCCATCTCGGAGGGGAAGCGCCGGCAGGCCAGGAATGAGGCCGAGAGGGTTGTGCAATACGTGAAGAAGGCCCACTTTCGCAGGGTGGAGGCCTCCCCAGAGTAAGGGTTCCGCCGTCGAATTAAGTTGGCACGCCTTTTGCTAAAGGTCCCGCCTTTTCGTTTGACTTTCAGCCATCTTTTGTTATAGTTTTACAGTGGTGCGGTGTTGGAAGGTGACCGATGAAGTACGCGGTGTTGGTGGGCGACGGGATGGCTGATTACCCATTGGGGGAATTGGGGGGTAAAACCCCGCTGATGGTGGCAAACACCCCCCACATGGATTGGGTGGCCAGTAACGGCAGGGTTGGGTTGGTCAAAACGATCCCGGCGGGATTCCCCAGCGGAACCGAGATCGCCAATATGTCCCTTTTCGGATACGACCCCACTCGATATTTTACCGGAAGAGGTCCCCTCGAAGCGGCCAGCATGGGGATCCCCCTTGAACCGGGTGACCTGGCCTTTCGCTGTAACTTGGTGAGCCTCGTGCTCGTTGGTTCCCAGGTGATCATGGAGGACTTCACCGCCGGCCATATATCCTCAGAAGAGGCCCAGCAGATCATCCGGGATATCGATGGGGAGCTCGGAACAGAGACCATTCGATTCTATCCCGGCCTCAGCTACCGTCATCTTATGGTGTGGAAAGGAGGGGGGAACCGAGAGGCCCTTGAGAAGCTCCACCTCGCACCACCCCACGACATCGTGGGCAAGGGGATTTTCGATTACCTCCCCAAGGTAGGAGATGAGAACGGAATCGTCGAGCTGCTGACCCGCTCTCAGATCCTGTTAAAGGAGCATCCCGTAAACGTGGCCAGGATGGAAAATGGGTTGAAGCCGGCCAATTCCATCTGGTTGTGGGGTCAGGGGAGAAGGCCCCAGATCCCCACGCTGGTTGAGAAGTTCGGAATAGAGGGATCGATGATCTGCGCCGTCGACTTACTTAAGGGGATCGGCCTGTACGCGGGGTTGGAGGTAGTTGAGGTGCCAGGGGCAACGGGGTATTTCGACACCAACTACCGAGGGAAGGCGGTCCACGGGCTCAAGGAGCTGGAGAAGAGGGATTTGGTGTTTATCCACGTGGAGGCACCGGATGAGGCAGGCCACAAGGGAGATATTGCCAAGAAGATAGAGACCATCGAGGCCTTCGATAAGGAGGTGGTGGGGACGATACTGGAGGGAATGCGAGAGCTGGGAGACCATCGCCTCATGG
>SMTZ1_10004967_pt1 | contig 13363 bp, 13 predicted proteins | sample DeeMarSWOR136_30_FD_25667 | JGI IMG/M metagenome (IMG submission 25667) | reverse complement strand
GGGATTCTCTGGAGACCAGTTTCATAATCTATATAAGTTGATAGGTTTTTTCTGTTAAATTCTTCTTTTAATAAAAACCAAATTTTTCATAATCCTTTAAAAGAAGAAGTAATCATTTAAACTATTTCTATTACAGATAAATTTGGTATCAGTTTCAAATTAGGATATTTAATTAAGAAGAAATAAATACATGACCTACGTCTGATGAGGTAAATAAAGTAAAAGTATGTCCTAAATAATACTTAATACAATTTAAGCCAGCATAATAGGGAAGTCTTCAATTTAGAAAAATCTATAAATAATCAATAATTAAAAGACTTAACTTTTTATAACTCTACTTTTAAAAAACAAATATAAATGAATTTAAATGTCTCTTAAATTAGAAGATATTAAGGGTCTCGGTAAAAGGGTTGATACATTAAAAGAAGCGGGAATAGATTCTGTTGAAAAATTAGCCAACTCTAAATTAGAAGATCTAACTGGGTTAAAAGGAATTGGGAAGACCACAGCTGAAAAAATGATTGATAATGCAAAAGAACTATTGGAGAAAGAAACCAAAGGAGAAAAAGTAGAACCCGCTGAAAATGGAAAAGATGAAGATGAGAAAAAAGTTCAAGAAGAAATAAAAAAATTAGAAGAGAAGAAGGCAAAATTAAAAGGAAAAAAAGTACAAGATGGAGAATTCATCCTTGTAAAAATAACTGCTCGCACTCAAAAGGGTCAAATTTTTAGAGTATCGTCAGAAGAAGATGCAAAAAAAGCAGGTATATATGATGAAAATAGAGCCAAACAGGGATACTATACTCCAGAATTCGTTATCGTGGGAAAACCAGGATTTGTGAATGAAGGTCTCACTGAAATTATTAAAGAAATGAATTTTTTTGAGAAAAGATCTGTTAGAATTCCCCCTACCAAGGCTTTTGGAAAACGTGATCCCCAAAAAATTGAAAGAATAGGGATTGCAAAATTCAGAAGATTAAATGAGGGAAAAAATCCTGAGATTGGTAAAGAATTTATTAAACAAACTCAAGGGCAAACACAGAGGGGAACAGTAACGAATGTTGTACAAGGAAGAGTCATTGTTGATTATAATCATCCTTTAGCGGGACAAAATATTGATTATAATCTAGAAATTATAGATAAAATTGAAGATTTTAATGAAAAAATAGAATATTTTATGATTAATAAAGGAATTCCAAAAGAAAATGTGCCAGATTTTCAATTAATTTATATTCCTAAAACTAAGACTCTTGAGATAACTATCCCTAAAATGTTTCTTTTTCAGAATTTAACTTATGTGAAGTTCGGTCTCGCAATGGATCTTCAGACTCATATGGGGGATGAAATTGATAATATAAAATTTATAGAAATTTATGAAAAAATACCTATACCTACAACTCCATCTGAATCTGTCATGAAAAAAGTCGATGAATTTAATAAAGAAAAAAAAGATAAAGAAGAACCCCAAAAATAATACAACTATCAAAAAGTATTAAGTTATTCTTAATTTAGTTTCAAGTTCTTGTTTTTTTTTTTTCTTCTCTTTCTTGTATTCTGCCTTTTTTTTGCGATAATGAGAATGCCTTCGTTGATATTCTAGTCTTCTTTTTAGAGATTTTCCTTTCTTTTTTAAATATTCTTTTTTAGCTTTCTTATATTCCTTTTTAGCTTTTTTATATTCATTTTTTGTTTCTTTATATTTTTTATATCTCTTCTTTATGATATATCTTAGATTTTTACTGATGTTTCCAATTCCTAATTCATTTAATTGCTTTTTGAACTTTTCAAATGATTCAAATCTGATTACTATAAATCCCAAATCTCGAGCAGGAATCAAATTTTGAACTTTATCATCAATAAAGATACATCTTTTAGGTTTTGTATCTAGTTTTTTTAGTACATATTTATATTTGTCCATATCTGGTTTAATGAAACCAATTTCATTGGATAAGAAGACGTTATCAAAAATATCATAAAATCCTCTTAATAAATTCGATTTAGCATGGATATCAAAAGTATTAGACATCAAACTTACTGTATAATCGGCTTGGTGTAAACGTTCTATTATTTCTGCCATATCAGAAGAAATATTTGTCACTTGAGAATACAGATCAAACCACAGCTCCTCATAATATGCGACATTTACTTTTTTTGGAGGTAGGATTCCATCTTTTATTTGAATGGGATAACAATATTTTTCGAAAATCTTATCTAAAAAATCATGAGTAGATATTCTTCCAGAACTTAAACCTCTTTTAATTTTTCTTATATATGAATTCTCATCACGAGGTATTGATATCTTTAAATCTGCTTCTATTATATCAAGTAAATTCTTTAATACAAAAGCTCTTTCAATCAATACGCCCCCAAAATCAAAAATAAAGTGTTTTATCTTATACAACCTGACTTTTTGTTTTTCTCCATAAATCTTGGATTTTTCTAGTTGTTCTTGCGTAGTCATTCTTATTAATATTTATTATGATTTTTTCTTAATTTTCTGTATTTATCTATTATTAAATTACATATAGTTTCAATTGGCTCAATATCACACTTCCAATTAGTGAACTCAGGGAAACTTCCTGGATCTACCACATACAATCTATTGCTAGATTCCTCTCTTACAATATCTAAATGTCCAAATAGAAGATCTCCGTTAAAAAAGTTTATCCATTTATTAATTAAATCTTTTATATCATCTGGAGTTTCAATCTTTTTCATATCAACATGTTCATTTGCTAATGGAGGTTTAACTAAAGTACAAATGTTATTATCTATGAAATATATATTATAATGAACTCCTTTAATGAACTTTTCTAAGTATAAAATTCCTTTTTTTTTTAAATCATTAAACGATTTGATAACTTTAACACCCTTACTTCCTGAACCCATAATTGGTTTTAAGATAAAGGGGAAATCCTTCAAATCTAACTGCCTTTTAAATGTCTCTGCTGTACCCAAATAAATATCTGGTGTTAAAAGACCAACTTTTTTCATTAAAAAGTGTGAATGGATGCGATTTTTCTGGATAAAAGAAATTTGGGGATTCGGAATAACAATTTTTTTATTTGCTTCCAAAAAGTAACCTGCATAAAGAAAAAAGAGACTTTTTGATTTCAATATAAAAAAATCTTGTTCTAAAAGTGTTTCATTTATAACTAAATTTTCTAAAGTATAAAATGACACACTAAATCCTTTATTCTCAAGGCAATTCTTTAATCTCCCAGCTAACATAGTTTTTCTTTTCGAAAGTATACCTATATTCATTTTTGGCATTAATATCACTTTTTTGCTTGTTCTAATAAATAATTTGCCACAATCTGTGGGCCATTCTTAATATAATTAAAATTAGGAGTACAATTAATATCAGTTAAAAAGAACTGCTCTTTTGATTTTAAAAAATCTAAAGAGGTTAATTTTAAATCCATAACTTCCATTGCTTTATAGCAATATTCTTCTAGTTCAGGAATTACATCAATTTTTTTTCGAGATTCTATCTTATTAGGATTAATTAATATAGGGAGTTGTTTGTAGAAGTAAACATCTTCACCAATTCCATAAATCTTATATTCCCATTTACTTTTAATAAATTTTTGATAATAAAGATAATTATATCTGGGGTCAGTTTTATCGACTTCGTTTAAAGCTCTTTCATCAGCAACTTTCAGTTGTCCATTTTCTTTATGGACAATGGGTTTAAATTTATAATTTTTTTGATCGATAATATTTTTAATAATATAGTCTCGAAATTGTGGAATGATTCCTTTAGGGTTTAATGTATAATCGGGAATAGGGATACCTGCTTTTTTTAAATATAAACTATTTAAAAATCTATTAATAGCAAGCCATGTACCTTTATATGAATTAATAATTGGGATGGATGTTTCTTCTTCAACTAATTTAATAAAAGTTAAGACTAAATCACCTTTCGCTTTAGCAAAAAATATATCTTCATCAAAATTTAATTTAGAAGGATTTAATAGAAAAGATTCCTCAACATAAAGTACAATCTCTGCTTTAGAGCGTAGATATTTTAAGAAATCACTAACCTTATATTTTAAATGATATTTATCAATAATTATACCAATTTTTTTCAAAAAATTTACCTTAGAATTCTATTTTAAGAAAAAGCTTTTTCTCTTTAATATTAATTAAAAAAAATATACAATTTAAATACGATTATCAATCATCTGTAAAATTATTTGTAAACAATACATTTATATAATATAATTTATTCATATTACATCAAAATAAATAGGGTTTTTTGGGTGTCAAATAAGCTTAGTAGAATCTACATAGGCTCTATTTGTAATCGCGACCTCGAAATTTTCGATAAGATCAAAAAGTTCTGTTTTAAAAATTATAATATCTCAATAATTAACTTATTAAAAAAAGAATCTAATACATTTAATGCGAAATACTTTACAAAACAAATAAAGAAGTACCCTATTTCATTAATAATTGTTAAATTGTATTCTAAAAAATCAAATCAAGAAATCTATAAAACAATTCATGAGATTGCACCGAATATACCACTTTTAAACAGCCTAAGAGCAGTTGAATTTTGTGAAAGTAGAACTGAGACTTTTAAATTCATTGAACAGAGAGCAAGGAAATTACACATACCAAAAACATTTTATTCTTTAAAAGAAGCTTATAGCGCCTGTTCTAATGGTATTAAAATAATAATAAAATTAGATACACATAATATACCAAATTTACCAAAAAACGATAGAATTTTAGGAATTGCAGAAAATATTGTCCAATTCAATAACTTAGTCAAAGATTATCAAGAAAATGAATTATTTTTCCAAACTTATTTAGGAAGTTTTGATCTCATTTATAAAATATATGTAATTGATCGTTGGGCTGTATCCATCACATCTCATAATAGATTACAGGAAAATGAAAATTTAACTCCTTTAGAATTAATTCATATTCGTGTACCTATTGATAAACAATTGAAGAGAAGAATTTTAAGATTAGGGAGAAAAATCGGTATGCCGATATTTGGAGTTGATTATATAATATCCAATGATGGAACACCTTATATTATTGATATCAATGATTTTCCAAGCTTTAGAAGTATACCTGAAGCAATGAGTTTGATATCAGATTATATTTATAACATAGTTGTTATTCAACAACAATTATTTAGAACTCCTGCTAGAGTTAGAGGTTAAAAAGAAAGACAGTTAATTTATCGTCCTCTTTTATTCTCTAAAAACTCTAACAGCCTTTTTTTAGCTATAAAATCATCGAGTTGCTCAGGAGGATGTTTAGCAAAGAAAGAACAAGCTGAATGAAGAACTCCTCCAATATTTCTATCTTTTGCTATTTTACTAATCCTAATGCAATCTGCAATAATTCCTGCTGAATTATTACCATCTTCTACGAACATAGTAATATCCACTCTTACTGGAGCACCACCGAAAACTCTTCCTTCTAGTCTCATATATGCTTCTTTTTGATTCTTTAGAAAAGGAATATAATCTACTGCTGAAATTTGGCAATCTACTGTATCTCGATTCTGGAGATTGGCAATAACTGATTCTGTTTTAGATTGACGTTTTCCCTCATCGTATCTCAAGGATCCATCTGGCATTGGTGTTAATAAATTACAGAAATCACTAGAACCACCCCAATCAAGTTGAATAGTTTTATCTAATATGGCTCCACGCATTGGAAAGAGATTTGCTATAGCTCTATGAATGATAGTAGCTCCAATTTGTGATTTTACATCATCACCCATTAATGAAAGATTATAATCTTCAGCTTTTTTAACTATTTCTGGATCCTTAACTACATATGAAGGCATTCCATTTATAACACATGATCCAGCTTCAAGCGCACTCATTGCATAAAATTTTACAGCTTCATGAGATCCTGTTGGTAGTAAGATTACGGTAACATTTGTATTTCTTTTTTTTATTTCATTAACAATATTCTCCGATTTTTGATTGCCATCTACGGGTACTATGTTTCTAATATTACTATCTAATCCATCCATTATAGGACCTTTAATTACAGGAGCATTTAAATAATCAGGTTTAAAAAGCACCATGTTACAATTTGGTTCTGCGAAAATTGCTTCACTCAAATCTTTTCCGACTTTATTAGAATTAACATCAATACCTAAGACAAAATTGATGTCATTCATGCTGTATTGGGTTATCTCTGGAAGTATCCCTATTGTTTTTTCTGGATTTTTCTTGTAGTTTTCGACACCCTGCACAAGAGCTGATGCTACATCGCCTACACCAACTATGGCAACATTAATAATTTTATTCGCCATGATATTTTGCATAATAAAAAGATTATATTTAAATCATTTTAAAATACCATAAAGATTTAAAACCCAAAAATATGAAAAAACTAACATTGACAAAACAGAGAAAAGAAATTTAACGAAATTTTAATATTGAGAAACTAAATTAGATTTCATAAAATAGTGTTTCAGACATTTATGTGAGGTTTTTATTTAAAACTAGTTTTAAATTAAAATTATTAAATTTTCCAATATTTTTCTATTTATTCTAGAAAGAAAATAATAAAAACTTGAACTTTGGTGGTTAAAATAGAATTTAATTTTATTATTTTAAATCAGGTTCTATTTATTATATTCTTAATAGCGTTGTTCTTTATTACCATATATTTGCTTTTACCCTGGTTCTTTAATCTAATTGTTTCTCCAAAATTTAATGCATGTTATATATATAACTCAAAAAACTTTAAAAAAAAAGAAAAATCAAAACCACTTTTAAATCAAGAGCAAAAATTTCAAATAGATTTTAATAATAAGCTTGGAACTTATTTAATCTCATTCGGACCAAAAAGGTTATTTATAAATGGAAACATAAAAATAAGACATAAATTAAATGATTATTGTAATTATAATACCTCCAAAAGCCGTTCGAAACTATTAAAATTAATCTCTATTACTAAAGGAGATAGAAATGATAAATTAGGCACATTTAGTGTCATAAATGCAAAATTACGACTAGAAGATGAAGAGAGATATGTAAACATATCAATCAAACATTATAATCAACAAAACTTTATAATATTCGAGCTCCTTATTCCAGAAGGTTTAAAAAACACATCTTCAGATAAAAATTCAGAACTTATTACTTCATTCCCTTCATTTATAAACAAATGCACTAATGAAAAAATATTTACTTATTGAAATGCGGTATTCTGTCCTCCTTCAAGGAAGTTTCGCGCTACATCGGCACCTGTTCTATTTTATGATGATGATTTAAACTGTCTTATAATATCCCCACTGGATGGGTTTTTACACACAATGATCTCAAAAGATAAAAATGATAGAATAAATTGTGGTATTCAAGGGAAAATTAAAGAACTACCTAGAGAATTTTCGCAAAAATTCATTCTCCTTTTTTGTAAAGGAATTAATCAATCATTAGAACATTTGGGAGATATTTTATTAAAATATCATGATTCTAAACGTAAAAGTCTTTATTCTAACGTTGTTTCGTCATATTTAGGGTACTGGACTGATAATGGTGGTTATTATTATTATAAAACAGAAAAACGAATGAACTATGAAAAAACTATGATGGCAATTAAAGAATATTTTGATATGAATAATATTCCAATAAAGTATTATAATTTTGATAGTTGGTGGTACTTGAAACATACAAATAAAACTTTTACAACTATATTTCGACCTCTAGTTCGATTGATGGGAGGTGGATTATATGGAAATACTTTACTTTGGGAAACTGATCCAAAAAATTTCACAACAGACTTAAAGACATTTCATAAAGAAAGATTTCAAAAACCTATAACTGCTCATAGTCGGCGTTGGGATGCAGCATCTCCTTATACTGAAAAATTTGAATTTGAAACATATAAAAATCACGCAGTTCCCCTTAAAAAAGAATTCTGGAGTTGGTTAATGAAACATGCTAAGGAAAGTGGGATTGAAGTTTATGAGCAAGATTGGATGAAAAATCAAATTGCGAGTGTACCAATTTTAACTGAAAATTATTTTGCCCAAGAAGAATGGTTAAATAATATGGCTACAACTGCAAAGGAGAATGGAGTTGACATATTCTATTGTATGCAAACTCCTGGAATCTTGTTATATAGTATAAAACATTCAAATGTTAATATTTCTCGGTGCTCAGGGGATTATAACCACAGATGGCCATTAACTTATAGATTTATTCACTCTACTCAAACAAACATCTTTTTTAATGCAATAGGAATTAATTCACATCCAGATGTTTTCCGTTCAAGAACAATGGAAAATGTAAAATTAAGACCGTTAGGAGAAAAATACCCTAATTTTAAATGTCTTTATCAAATTTTAAATGCGGGAGTTGTTGCTCCTGGAGATAAAAAAGAAAGTGTAAATTGGCCACTTCTAAACAAAACATGTAGAGATGATGGATTATTACTGAAACCTGATAGATCATTAACAGTAAATGATTTAATGTTTAAGAAACATAGAAAATATTATATTTGCGATACTTACACTAAAATAAATAATTTTATTTGGAGATACATATTAATTTCTAATATCTGGCCCAGAAGAGTCAAAGAAACTTTTTTTACACTGGAGGAGCTTGGGTTTGAGAAGATGGATTATGTTATATATGATTATCATTCTGGTATCTTAAATCGAATTAAATTTAATGATATAATTGAAATAGGACGATTGGGTAAATATGATTATAGATATTATGTAGTTTGCCCAATAGTATTAAATGGGATGGTTTTAATTGGGTGCCCTGATAAATTTGTCACTTGTTCAGGAAAATTAATCATAAAAGTCAAGAATATAAATGATTCCTTAAATTTCACCGTAGAAAACATAAAAAATACTGTTGTACAATTACTAATTTATTCAGAAAACAAACCAACATCAATTCGAGTTGATAATGAAATAATAAGTTCATGGGACTATAATAAGGAAAATAATAAAATAAAATTAAATCTAAAATTTGATAATTTTAGTAGAAAAGATGTTTTTATTAATAAATAACAAAAATGAAATATAAGATATTATGCCCAAAAAGATAGTTTTTTCAGCAAAACAAGATCATATTGTCGTCAAAAAGCTGATTAGTAAGTTAAAAAAAATAAAAGAATTTGATTTACTGCTTCATGATCCCACAAAAGAATTTTTTTGTCTTTCTGAAATGCCTCAATTGTTTAGAGATGCTGATTTACTCATTGTAAAGGTAAGAAATGATTGTTCTATTGATATCTTACATTATGCTAAAATTTACGATATCCCTACTCTTCATGATATAGATACAGTATTATTATGTAAAAATAAAATTGCTCTCGATTATATTTTAAGGAAAGCAATTGAAAATCATAAAAATGAATTAACAAAATTTTTAATTCCTAATTCTTGGAATCAATCGTTATCAAACATTAATAAGTTTAAAAAATGGGCTCTACCAAAATTACCAATAGTTATTAAAAGTCATTATCAACATGATAAATTTAATCGATTTAATTTCCTTGTTCAAAAAATCGAAGAGGTTAACAAATTCTGCGAAAAATACCAACAATTCTTATATTATGATGTTTACATCCAAGAATTTATTGAATGTGATGGAATCGAAAGAAAAATCTATGTAATTGGTGATAATGTTTTTGGTATCAAACGAGAAAACCCAATCTATAAATTTTTAAGAGAGCAACCCGAAGATATTGATGTGAATTTAATTGAAAGAGAAAAGTTTGAAATTACAGAAGATATTGTAAAACTCTCAAAAATTTTATCTTCAGAATTAAACATTAAAATTTTTGGATTTGATTTAGTTAAGCCAATCAACAAAGATATCTATTATCTCATAGATTTAAATGATTTTCCAAGTTTTAAAGGAATACCAAATATTGAAAACATATTAAAAAATTTTATTCAGAAATATGTATCAACGCTTTAAGCGATTATCATAAAAGGTACTATAATCAGGTATGCAATCACTCCATACATGACACAGAAGTAGCCAAAACTAATTTTTTGAGCCACATGGAGTAAAACTTCAATTGTCAAATATCCGACAAGAAAGCTAATTAAAATAGTAATTACTATTAATAACGGATTTAATACACTTAAGATATGAGCGCCTCCGAAAATAATATCAACGATAATAGAGGCAATTGCAACAGGTACTGACATTAAAAAACTTAATCTTAATGCATTTTCTTGGTTATATTTTTCCAATAAAATTATTGAAACAGTAACTCCAGAACGGGATATACCGGGTAAAATTGATACCCCCTGAATAAGTCCTGAAATAAAACTATCTTTTGGGATAATTTCTTGAGAAATATCATTTAGAGTATTTTTACCATAAATTTTTCTCGTTTTAAGCAAAATAATACCTGTAATAACTAACAATCCTGAAACGATTAAAGTAATTAGATCTCCCTGAAAAGCAGTAAAAGCCTCTGAAGCAATTATTTTAAATATAAAATAGAGTGGTACTGCAGTAATCCCTGTGCCAATTGTAGCATATATTAACCAATTTCTCTTTTTTATATCAATCTCTTCGACTATATAGGACTTAGGAATAAAAGATTTAAAAATGCTGATAAAGTCGGTTCTAAATTTTAATAGAACTGCTATTGTTGTGCCTAAGTGTAACCATATTGAAAGGCTATATGCTTGTTCGGCAGATAAACCAAAGATTTTCATTGATACGATAAAAGTTTGACCACTGGAACTTATTGGAAGCCATTCCAAGAGTCCCTGTAAAATTGCAAGAATAATATATTCAAACATAATCTAAAACTCATACTTATTTAAGCCTTTCATTAAATAATCGATAATTTCGTCACGCGCCCTCCTAAAACCTTCTAACTCCTTCATACTTGGATCTTCAATATCTCCATACTCTCCAGCAAATTCCTTTATTGTTAAAATTTCTTTATTATTTGTATTAAAAATTCTATTAATATCTTTTTTATGTTGATGTGTTAATGTTAAAATCAGATCAGCTATTTCAAATAATTCTGGATGTTTTTTCAAATCATACGACAAAATATTTTCTGATAACTTTATACCAACTTCGTCCATGGCTAATTTTGCATCCATTGAAATCAACATTCCATCTCTAGCATTTGAAGCTATCCCACAAGATGCTACATCAACATTTTTATCTAATTTTAAGAAGAATTCCCTTAAAAAACCCTCTGCAATCCGACTTCTGGCAGTATTAACTGAACATACAATTAAAATATGGCTATAAGGAAAGATAGTTTTCATTATAATTTTGAAAAGTAAGATGTAAAAAAACTATTATGATTTGAAGCTACCTTGATCGACAAATTTTATACCTTTTTCTTTCATATTCCTCAGGGCATTTTTTACACTATCTTCTGGCAAACCAACTCCTCTTGTCAAATCAACTAAAAAATATACTTTATATCCAAAATCAAATCCATCTATTGCTGTATAGTAACAACAATAGTCTAAAGCTAATCCACAAACAAAAATCCGATGGATATTTTTAGAATTTAAATAATTCCTTAAACCTGTTTCAGATTTTTTATCGTTATCTTGAAATCCAGAATAGCTATCCACTTTTGGATTCATCCCTTTTTTAATAATTTTATCTGCTAAATTAACTTCTAAGTCTTCATGAAACTCGGCTCCTTTAGTTCCTTGTACACAATGATCTGGCCATAATACGGGTCCTATAGCTCCATCCTCTGAAATAAAATCATCTCCAGGAGATTTTCCAGGGTGATTACTTGCAAAAGATTGATGATTTTGTGGATGCCAATCTTGAGTTAAAACTACTTTTGCTTTTTTTTTTTTAAAAATATTAGCAATTTGATTAATACCTATTATAATTAAATCCCCTTCCTCAACAGGCAAAGATCCTCCTGGTATAAAATCGTATTGTATATCAACAATAATTAAAGCATCATTTCTATTAATTTTAATATTCTTTTGAAATTCTAACTGTTCCATTATAATATCACATATATATTTTCATTGAATAGAGTACATCATTGATTTATTAAATCTTTTTATATAAAATATAAGCTGAGTTAGATAGGTACCACAATAGGATTGAAAAAACTACTGCCCACTCCCATATAGGCATTATAGTATATATTATTTGCCCAAATGAATAACATAAATCTGCAAAATAACTACAGAAATTAGTGATGAAAAAAGGTACTAGAAAACCGATTACAATGCCAGCTATTACAAACCCACTATATGTAATACTTTTTGTAAATTTCGTATTTTTTAACATCAAAAAGCCAAAAATTGAGCAAGTTATCGCCCCACCAATCCAACTGAAAAGCGCGAAGAGACCATGTAAATCGCTAATAATTGGATTTGTACCTATCACAATTCCAGTTAATACAGCGGATATTGAGGAAAAAACTCCTACTCCTATTGAAAATTTTCTAATTTTTTCATTTACATTGGCATTTTTTTGAGTTCTTCCAAGATAAATTATAAATGGAATTGCAAGAATATTAGAAATTATTAACCCGATTCTTAAATATATACCTGTTGGAGCCAGAGTAAGCATACTAATTGATAATCGCCACATATTATATTCAGGAGTTAAAATTAAGGATATCAAATTACCAAAAAATCCAAATATGAATGCTAATATTCCAAAAACACCCGCTACTAAATTGAAACGTCTATCAAATAATTTATTCCCCTTATTCATTATACTCAGTCTACTTTTTATAATTTAAAAAAATTTCTATAATACTTTAAAAAGCTATTAATTAACTAAATCTTTTCATATATCATATAAGTTGAGACAAAAAAATACCATAGAATTATAGAAATTGTATTTATCCACTCTAAAGTAGGTAAAACTATTATAAAAAATCTTAAAATTGGCATAAGATGTAAGAAAAAGAGAATCATTAATAATAAAAGAGGGAGAGAGACAACAAAACCAAAAATAGCTACTTTTTTTGAATATTTTCCATCTTTTAACATAAATATATTATAAAATGTAATGTAGCAAAATCCAAATAACCAACTGGTTATAGCTGCAGTACCATGTAAATATTGGACTATTATATTAGAACCACAGAAAACTCCTAAAATAATAAAGCTTATACACGAAATATTTGCACAAATCATTGCGGTACTTCTTATTTTTCTACTACTATATTCTTCATTGAAGGTTCTTATGAGGTAATTTACAAAAATCAGTGCAAACACTCCTGAAACTATATTTCCAATATTAAAAAATACACCTCCAGGTCCTAAACATAAAGTACTTACTGCCATACTCATAAAATTGTATTCCTGTGCAGGAAACATTATAAACGCAATAATATCTCCTAAAATGCCTGCGGTAATCGAAAATAAACCGAATAATCTAACTGG
>SMTZ1_10012047_pt1 | contig 13368 bp, 10 predicted proteins | sample DeeMarSWOR136_30_FD_25667 | JGI IMG/M metagenome (IMG submission 25667) | reverse complement strand
CGCTGTTCTTCCTGCTCGCCAGGCTCGACCCGGGCGGCGGGGGGTCGGAAAATCTCTCGGCACGGCTCCGTTTTCTCATACGGGAACGGGCGGTGGGCATTCTGTTCGCCGCCACGATCTGCGCCGTCGGGGTCGAGCTCGGAACCGTCGGAATCATGACCACCTATCTCATGGAGCTCCGGGGATTTACTCAGGTCACCTCGAAGGTAGCTCTCATCGTCTTCCTCTCCGGTGTTGCCTCGGGAAGGCTGCTCATCGGATTCTTCTCGCGCAAAGACCAGCTTCCCTTCTTCGTCATCCTGCTGTTCTGCAGCGCAGCCGTCTTTCTGTCCCTGTTCTTCTTCACCAACCTGGGCATCTACACCTACATACTCGTGTATTTCACAGGCATGACCATCTCTGCCCTGCTCCCGCTCATTATCACCCTTGCGGGGCTGATGTACAAGGAATACTCTGGGACGGTCATCGGGATCATCAAGTTTGCCATCCCCATAGGAGGGATCCTCGTCCCCTTCATCTTTTCACAGGTCAGCAGGTATGCCTCCTTCAGAGCTGCGCTGCCCCTGTTTCCCCTTTTCGCCGCCGTGGGGTTCATCATCCTCGTTTCAGGGTGGAGGAATTTCGGGGAGTTCATCCTTCAGAATGCTGTAGAAGGTAGCCGCGGGACATGAACAAGGGTATTTTCCTCTGCATCGATGCAGGAACCACGCGGTTCAAGACCGCCATGATCTCTCCCGAGGGTGTGCTGGTTGCTCTGTGCGATAGCTCCTATGCCTCCGTCCCCGACCGTGTACACGAATACAGCACCGAGGACCTCATGGGCGCGTTCCAGGAAACCGTACGCGCAGTGATCCGGGAAATCCCGAAGGAACCGATACTGGGAATCGGTATCACCGGACATGGACCCACACTCATACCCGTCGACAGGCGTGGCGTCACCCTCTACCCAGCCGTGGGTTACCTGGACGACCGCGTGAAACCGTACATACAAAAACTGGTGAGAGGCAAGAAGGAGAAGATCACCTCCACCATGTACACACCCATCGCCCTCTTTTTTCAGGAAGAGCTCCCCCGTATTTATGAAGCGACAGAAACCTTCTTACAGCCTTTCGACTTCCTCGCGTTCCAGCTGACAGGCAAGTCCGTGGCTTCCTCCTCATCGAGCGGTATCAAGCCGTGGGAGCGCTCAAAGATTGAGGCGTCAGGTCTGGACGGAAACAAGTTTCCCGACATATGCTACATGGGCGAGGAAATCGGAAAGACGACACAGAAGGCGGCGCACGCATTCGGTCTTTCCCCCGGCATACCTGTGTATGCAATCGGGGTCGACTTCGCTGCAGCGCTCGTGGGCACGAACATGCTCGTTCCTGGTAGATCCTGCGAGAGAGCCGGTTCATCGGGCGGGATCAATCTCTGCTGGAGCCGGCCGGCGCACGACAACAGGCTGCTCTGTTATGAGCACTTCATCGACAAGACCTGGAATATTGCTGGGATTACGAGTACCTACGGCAAGGCCCTGGAGTGGGCACGCAAAACAGTGAGAGCACCCCGCTTCGACCAGGAAAGGCTCAAGCGAAAACCGCCGGATATCGTGTTCCTCCCCTACCTGAAGGGAGAGCGAACTCCACTCTGGAATCCCTATGCCAGGGGAGGGTTCTTCGGTATGGGGAAAAAACACGATGCCGTGGATCTCATGATCGCAGTCTACACCGGTGTCGCACTGAGCCTTCGTGACTGCATGGAAATCATCGAGTCCCAGGGATGCGAGTTTCGATATCCTGTGATGACCACCGGCGGGCTGACCTGGGACGAGTGGTTCATACAGCTCAAAGCCGACGTTACGGGAAAGACCTTTGCGAAGACCCAGATCCATGACGCGGAGCTTTTGGGAATCGCCATCGTGCTGGCCTCAGCGCAGGGCTTCTACCCCTCCCTCTCCGCTGCAGCATCGGCCATTGTTCGGGAGGAAAGGGCCTTCATGCCCAGGGCCAACCTGCTGAAAGGGTACACCGAGCTTTTCAGGCGCTACAGGGCGCTCCAGACCCTTCTGCAGCGTCACTTCTGATCCCAGCCCGTTCATACTTGATTCGCAACTCCTATAGACACGTAATCAGGTCAATTCATTTCCGATTCGTATTGTCTCATGAACCAATACATCAAAGTCCTCACGACTGCTCCGGTGATTGGTGTTTGCTACATGAAGAACATACCTTCCTCTGAGATTTGTTCCGGAGGGTGCGGCTATCCCTCGCTCCTGCAACTCAACAAGAATCTGCCTGTTGAGTGCGTCCAACGCTGTATCGTCCATTCCGCCACCGATGTAGCGGAAACAAACCACATTGAGGGGGACGGGGGCCATGAGCTCCAGTTCAGGTGAAGCATCGATAAGATCCGCCAGGTGTCTCGCCTGATCAATATTTTGCTGTATCAGCCTTCCATACTTTCGAATTCCATGTTCCTTGATCGACATCCAGGCCTTCAGTGCACGGAAACCTCGTGAAAGCTGAAAACCATAATCACTGAACCAGGGAAGATCGCCTCCCGTCATACCCCGGTTGCCTTCTCCATGAGAGAGATAATGGGGCGTCAGTGAAAATGCATCCCTATGGTCCTGTTCCCGTCTAACCAGCACGCATGCAATCTCATAGGGCATGTACATCCATTTATGTAGATCAAAGGCCAGCGAGTCCGCTCGCTCCATTCCCTGCACCAGGTTTTTAACACCGGGAACCAGGGCAGCCCATGCCCCGAATGCACCATCAACGTGAAACCAGAGATTATTATGGCGGCAAATGTCAGCCAGGGCATTAAGGTCATCGACTGAACCCGTGTTGGTCGTACCGGCCGTACCGACGACACAGAAAGGTCGGTAGCCATCTGCACGGTCCTGTGCAATAGCACCTTTCAGGGCCTGCACATCAATCTGAAAATCGGCATTAACGGGTACAAGGCGGAGTGAACGGCTGCCCAGGCCCAGAAGTTCAACGGCTTTCTGAACTGAGCTGTGCGTTTCCTCTGAGCCATAGACCACCATATTCACTGTCGAGGACTGCAAACCATCCTGCCGAAGGTCATATCCAGCCTTTGCATTGCGTGCAACTGCCAGCCCGATGAGATTTGCAGCCGAACAACCGCTTGTCAGGAGACCGCTTGCCGATTCAGGGAAGCCAAGCAGCTCTTTGAACCAGTCGATCACCTGCTTCTCAACATAATTGGCGCTGTGATAGTCGACACCACCTGTATTGGTATTCATGGACGCGGCAAGAAATTCGGCTAATGCACCGAAAAGGGTCCCCGTGCCAATGACCCAGCCCCAGAAACGGGGGTGTATGTTTCCAACAGGATAGGGAAGTACAAACTTACGGAACTCCTCATATATGTTTTCCGGGGATTGAGGGGCAACTGGCAAGGAGGCGCAGAAATGTGCCTTCACGTCGTCGGCCGCATGCCGCCATACAGGACGCTCCCGAACCGTTTTTATATATTCAACCATGTCATCGATCATCCGGTGACCAAGTTTTCGCATTGATTCCCAGTCATCTGGGTCCAGTGTTTCTTCCTGTACTGGTCCGTACTCTTTCGACATATCCGTCATACTCCTTCGAATATTTGCACTGCTCTATTAAAAGGCTATGCCTTTTAATATAAAAATTGGTACCCTTAAAAACAAGAGTCGTCACATCCCTGGTGCTGTGCCTTGCAACTACATCCTTGATGGAAAATATGCACTTTGAAACTTATTCGAAGAGGCTCCTGTCATACGCGCGCATCCCACTTAAACTTGACATCGATTTGCTATTACTATAAATTTCGGTTTTGATCCAAACATCATACCATACCGGGGTTACCGTATGTCCGATTTTCTCATGGTCGTGCTCGTCAAGCAGGTTCCTGATACAAAAAACATCACCGGTGAGGCAATGAAGGAGGATGGTACTGTCAACCGGGCTGCCCTCCCAGCCATATTCAACCCTGAAGACCTCAACGCCCTCGAGATGGCTCTGCAAGTCAAGGAACAGTACGGCGGAACCGTCAACGTGATTTCCATGGGTCCACCCTCAGCCGTGGAGGTTCTGAAGGAAGCGCTCTACCGGGGTGCGGACCATGTGCATCTCATCAGTGACAGGACCTTTGCCGGTTCTGACACACTGGCCACCTCCTTTGCCCTCAAGCAGGCTGTAAAAACCAAATTCCCGGACGTGGACATCGTATTTTGCGGCCGTCAGGCGATTGACGGGGACACGGCACAGGTAGGACCTCAAACGGCAGAGAAGCTCGGTATTGCGCAGGTGACCTATGTAGAGCACATCGATGCACTGAACAAGAAAACGATCAAGGTACGGAAGCTCATCGACGATGGTTCCGAGATTCTCGAAGCTCCCCTTCCCGTACTGCTCACCGTTACCAATACGGCCAATGAACCGCGACCCTTTTCCGCCAAGAGGTTGCTGAAATACCGCAAAGCGGCGACGGAGTTCGGGCTCCACGAACTGCTGTCGAACTATCCCCAGTGCAAGACCACCGAGGAGCTCAAGGAGCATCTGAAGAAGAAGGGACTATTCATCGAGATGTGGAATGCCAGGGACATCGGCGCCGATCCGGATCAGATCGGATTCGCAGGCTCCCCCACGATGGTGAAGAAAATCGAGAGCATCACGCTCACCGGATCCGGTTTCAAGGAGATACCGCCTACCGATGAGGGCATCAAGGACTTTGTCGCTGAACTCATCGAAGATCACGTGTGGTAATCATGTACAGAATGTGAGGAATTCCATGGCAAAGCACGGAGAAGTCTGGGTTTATGCGGAACAGGACACTGGGATATCCTTAAGGAGATCGGTGTCGAGCTACTCTCCAAGGGGAGGGAGCTCGCCGACACCCTGAAGGTGCCGCTCTGCTCCGTGCTTATCGGCTCCAAGGTCAAGAGGCACGCCGACACCCTGTTCGAGCACGGTGCCGACAAAGTGTATGTGTGCGACAACCCGAGCCTCGCCCATTATGATACGGTTAAATATGCGAAAGCCATTGAAGAGCTTGTGGAGAGGTACAGGCCCGAGATCGTTCTCTACGGTGCCTCACCTCAGGGAAGAGACCTGGCTCCCCGTATCGCCTCAAAGCTGCGGGTGGGGCTGACGGCAGATTGCACGGACCTGCAGATCGGCAACTACAAGCACACCGACGGAAACGAGTATAGGGACATCCTCTACCAGATCAGGCCCGCCTTCGGGGGCAACATCATCGCCACCATCGTTTCACCGAAGAAGAGGCCCCAGATGGCGACGGTCCGCGAGGGTGTCATGCCGACCCCTTCCCGGCAAGACGGTCGTAAGGGCGAAGTGATAGAGTTCAAGCCCTCCCTGAACAACTTGAAAAACATCACCCAGATTCTCAAGCGGGAAAAAACCGAGAAGAGGGTAAACCTGAAAGGCGCACAGATCATCGTATCGGGCGGTTACGGTGTCGGATCGCGCGACGGGTTCAACCTTATAAAGGAGTTCGCCGCTGCACTCGGAGCAGAGGTGGGGGCGAGTAGAGCCGCCGTGGATGCGGGTTTTGTCGAGAAAGACCATCAGGTTGGGCAGACCGGCACCACAGTTCGGCCGAAGCTGTACATCGCCTGCGGCATCTCCGGCTCCGTGCAGCACCGTGCAGGTATGGACCAGTCGGCAAAGATCGTGGCGATCAACAATAACCCCGAAGCGCCCATCTTCGGTATCGCCCACTACGGCATCATTGGTGATCTGCACGAGGTCATCCCCAAGATCATCGAAGACATCAAGAAAAGGCGGGTGGATTAGGATGGATAACTTCTTTACCGATAACCGTGATATGCAGCTCATCTTCGACAATACCGATCTGACCGAAGTCATCAATCTCAAGGAAGGGGATTACTCGGAAGCCGAGAAGTACGATTACGCATTCAGCAGCGCGGAGGACGCAAAGGAGGGCTACCGGCAGGTGCTCACCCTGATCGGAGAAATTGCCGCCCAGATCATCGCCCCTCTGGCACCCGAGGTTGACGAGGAGGGCGCACATTTCGATCACGGTGTGGTGACCTATGCGAAGGGCACTCAGCATGCCATGGATGTGCTCGCACGATCAAACCTCATGGGGTTTACCCTGCCCCGTGCTTATGGCGGGCTGAACCTTCCAACCTTTATATACACCATTGCCATCGAGATTGTGTCACAGGCCGATGCGAGCCTGATGAACCTCTTCGGTCTCCAGGATATTGGCGACACCATCTGCGAGTTCTCTGACGAAGAGCAGAAGATGAAGTATCTGCCACGGTTCTCGAGTGGAACAGCAACTGGTGCCATGGCGCTTACCGAGCCGGACGCCGGCTCCGATCTGCAGGCAGTACAGCTCAAGGCCACCTACGACGAGTCAGACGGCTCCTGGAGGCTCAACGGCGTGAAGCGCTTCATCACCAACGGCTGCGGCGACATTCTGCTCGTTCTTGCACGAAGCGAGCCGGGCACAAAGGACGGCCGGGGACTTTCCATGTTCGTCGTGGAAAAGGATGAATCGCTCGTGGTGCGGCGCATCGAGAACAAGCTAGGCATACACGGCTCACCGACCTGCGAGCTTCAGTTCAACAACACCCGCGGCTATCTGGTGGGAAAGCGCCGGATGGGCCTCATACGCTACGTCATGTCGCTCATGAACGGCGCCCGCCTCGGTATTGCGGCACAGGGCCTGGGCATCGCACAGGCGGCATACCTCGAGGGGCTCGAGTATGCCAAGGCCCGCGAGCAGTTCGGCACTGCCATTGTCAAGATGCCTCTCGTGTACGAGATGCTCGTGTCTGCCCGTGTGAACATCGAAGCAGCCAGGATGCTTACCTACTACACCTCGAAGGTTGTGGACCTCAAAAAGGGATACGACAGGCTTGTCGAGGAAACACAGACCCCCGACAAGGAGCTCAAACAGACGGCCAAATACTACACCTCTCTAGCTGCCCTGCTCACACCCATGGCCAAGTACTTCTCCACAGAGCTGGCCAACAAGGTGGCCTATGACATGCTGCAGATCCACGGCGGCACCGGGTACATGCGCGACTTCAACATCGAACGCCATTACCGCGATGCACGCATCACCAACATCTACGAGGGCACCACGCAGCTCCAGTACGTGGCGGCCATCGGTGGCGTCATCACCCGCGTGTGGGAACAGGAGTTCGACAAATTCGAGGCGACGTTCACCGAAAAGTGGCAGCAGCCCTATCGCAAGATGCTCAAGGGGCGGCGTGACCTGTTGAGCAGGGCCGTCGACTTCGTGAAAGAAAAGAACGATCACGACTATCAGTCATACTACCAGGACAAGCTCGTGGACATGACCGCCAAGCTCTTCATCGGATACCTGTTCCTGGAGTATGCCGCATTCTCGGAGGATAAGAAGAAGACCATGGACATCTTCTTCGAGAAGGAGATGTCCGCCATCGAGAAAAACTTTCAATTCGTGATGAGCGGAAAATCCCGGGTCATCGAGGAGTACGCCGATCTGCTCCTCAAGGAGTAGCGGCTTCCACTAGACCGCCCTGCATCCTGATCATTGTTTCATTAAATATTCATTGGTGAAGCACTCTTCGGGTGTAGGCTTTTTACCGATCATCCCCAGTTCGTAGAGCACGTCAATCGCCTGCTCCCAGTCCTCACGCGTCGTGAAACCGAGGCCGTGCCGCTCGATGTCCTCATCAACCCACAGGTCCAGAGAGGCATAGAGCACGCGCCGGTTGATGTCCATGTTCTTTTCCGTGAGCGTGGGCACGTGCTTCCTGAGGAGGGGCATCACCTCCTCCCTGTTCTCGAGAATGAACTCACCTGCCCTCGTCACGGCACGGATGAACCGCCGCACACGGTCTGGCTGTTCCTGTATGAGCCTTTCGCCCACGATAATGGATGCAGAGACCATTGGGGTGACCCGGTAAGCCTCGATGAGGGTCACCTCCCTGCCCATGTCCCTGAGCACGACGGGCTCGTTGTTTATGAACACCACTGCCGCATCGACCCTGCCAGCGAGAAGGCTCTCCACCTGCGTGTACTGGATGAAGTAGAGATCAATGTCTTCGAGACCCATGCCAGCGCTATGAAGAAGCACTTGCAAGCCAATGTAGTTGGAACCGTAAGGGCCGGGCGTGCCGACCTTCTTTCCCCTGAGAGAGGAGAGCGCAGCGAGCCCCCGTTCCTTGAACGAGACGATACCCACCGGGTACTTTGCATACATAGTGTAGATCACCTTGACTGGTATCCCCTTGTCGCGGGCAATGATCACCTGGTCGCCGTCGGATATGCCGAAATCAACGAGTCCCTCCGCAACGAGGGTCATGATGTCCGTTGACATACCGTAGTCGAAGGTAACCTGTAGTCCCTCATCGGAGAAAAAACCCTTCTCCAGAGCCACGTAGTAGGGAGCAAATTGAACGTTGGGGATATAGCCCATGGCAATCTCGATTTTCTCTGCGGCCGTTGCAACCACGATGGAAGAGGCACACAGAAGCACGGTTACCAGAAGAGCGCGAATACAGAATCGACGTTTCATATCCTTACCCCTTTTGATATTTTTCTCTTCCACTCCTTCTCCTGTTCGATCCGCCTCTTCTGATGGCGGCCGAGCAGGAGGAACTCGACAGCCGACATGATGAGGTAGAACAGGATCCCGAGTGCGCCGAGCAACATAATGGCTACGAACACGAGGGGCGTATCGAAGCTTGACCTCGCCATGTTCACCAGTGCTCCGAGCCCCTTTGACGCACCCAGGAATTCACCCACCACTGCCCCGATCACCGAATAGGTGATGCCCACCTTGAGCCCCCCGAAGATTATTGGAAGAGCAGAGGGAAGCTCGAATTTGAAAAAGGTCTTGAACGGCCCTGCATCAAGTGAGGTAAGAAGCTCCATGATCTCGCTGTCGGCCGAACGGATACCCACGATACTGTTGACGAGTATGGGGAAGAAGATGATCAGCGCTGCGATAAATATCTTGGTGTTTATTCCGAACCCGAACCAGATGATGACGAGAGGAGCGAGCGCAACGATAGGGATCGCCTGCATGGCGACGATGTAGGGCGAAAGCAGCCGTTCGACGGTTCTTGACTTTGCGAGGGCATAACCGATGACGAATGCGCTCATGGATCCTATGAGAAATCCAGAAAGGCTCTCATAGGCCGTTACAAGCATGTTGGGCAGGATAAGGCCTTCCCGGAGTCCTGAGAGAAGCCTGCTGAACACCGTACCGGGCACCGGCAGAATATATTCGGGCAGGCCGCTCAGGCTGGAGATCAGGCTCCAGAGGAATAGAAAGAAAGCCACGCCTGCCGGAATGAGCAGGTACTCGTACCGCTTCATGAGCTGCCGCAGGATACTGCGCCGCCCCTTCTCCTCCCGTTCGTGGGTGACGGTTTCCACCACATCGCGTTCCAGCTCCTTTGCCCAAACCGATCGTATCTGCTTGCGTATGTCGACCACGGTTTTTGTAATGTAATCAGAGGAAAAAATCTCCTTTCCCCTGCCCTTTTTCTGAGGGTCGATGTCCAGGACCTTCTGGATTCTGCCGTTGGATTTAGAGAGTATCGCTATCTTGGTGGAGAGAAGGACTGCTTCGGAAATGCTGTGGGTCACGAACACGACCGTTTTCCCCGTCTTTCTCCAAAGCTCCAGCAGAAGGATGTTGAGCCGCTCTCGAGTGATTGAGTCGAGAGAGCCGAAGGGTTCGTCCAGGAGAAGGATTTCCGGATCCAGTATGAGGGCGCGGGCGATCGCAACACGCTGCTGCATACCCCCGGAAAGCTCACTTGGATACAGGGACTCAGCCCCCTTGAGACCCATCATACCGAGCAGCAGGGCGGCCCTCTCACGGTCTGCGTGCGTAATCTCTCCGCGCGCCACTTCAACAGGGAGCAGCACGTTCTGAAGCATGTTTCTCCAGGGAAGCAGAATGGGCTTCTGAAACACGTTGCCTGTATCCCTGCGGAGCCGGTGGACAGGCTCACCCTTGATGAGCACCGTTCCCGCCGTGGGCTGTATGATTCCGGAAATGAGCTTGAGCATTGTGGTCTTGCCGCTTCCCGAAGCCCCGACAATGGTGAAGAACTCCCCTCGCGACACTCTCATGTCGAGCCTGGACAGGACAGTAAGGCTCTCCTTGCGCATGCCGCTCAAAGGATAATTCTTTGTAACGCTGTTGAACTCGATGAAACGATCGTCTGACATTGCCTGTAACACCCCATCGATGCTCTCTGTCTCACGCAGGGCAACTCTTGTTGGGTAAGAAGGATCGTCCGAACAAACCTTGAAAGGGATGCAGAGGGAAGGTTTGTTCTTCTCCCATCCAGACTTTCACTGTCGGCTCTGGAATTGCACCAGATCAGTCCCATCATCCCTGGTCATGGGATTCGCGGGCTGTACCGCCGGTCGGGCCAAATGCCCTGCCCCGAAGAACACATAAAGCAAAACACAACTGTGTATCTTTGAAACTCGTATGTAAGATACCTTGTGGAAATCTTGTAGTCAACGGGATTTCAAATAGCCATCTTCCGCCGCGGCATCTCCTCCATGAAACGGAGCGTCTCTTCGAGACTCTTCATACCGTCCGAGGTGCTCACGCCGGAGAGGCAGACGCCGGCCATTGCATTGGCGAAACGCATCGATTTCTCGAGATCCCACTCCTCGTAGATGCCGTAGAGCATACCGGCGCAGAACGCATCGCCCGCCCCTGCTGTTCCCACGATGTATCCCTCGGGAAGCTCATGGGAGGGGACGAATGCCGGGGGGGAACCCTTTTGTGCAGCGTAGGCCCCTTCAGGAAAATGGATGCACACGAGCTCGCTTTGCCCCTTGTCGAGGAGCATGTGAAGCGCTTCCTTGAGGTTTGCACCGTTTAACTTTCCAGACTTCTCTCTGATCTCGTAGCCCGTGGTTCTCCCCGCCTCGATCTCGTTGAATATGAGGTAATCGGTGTAACGCAGAGCCGGCAGCACGATCTTGTTGAAGCGGTAGCTGGACTCGCTCACCACATCCACGGAGGTCTTCAGGCCGCTGTCCTTGGCCATTTTCAGGAGCCGTGCCATCCTCGTACCGAACTCGGGGTCCGGCCCGTCGAGGGCATCGAGGAGGAGTATGTACCCGATGTGGAATATCTTCGAATGGATCTTTGAAAAATCGAAGTGCTCGAGGTCCAGATACTTGTTGGTGCCCTTGTTGTGAAAGAAGGTCCGGTTTCCCGTCTTCTTCACCGTTATGACATCGGTGTATGAGGTCATGACATCGTTCATGATGTGCATCATGGATGCGTCGATGCCGTGCTCCTTCAGGTCGTTCAGTATGAACTCACCGTCGGCGTCGTTGCTCGTCATACCGAGCGCATAGAGGGGCATACCGGTCTTCAGGATGGCCAGGTCTTTCAGTACGTTGTACGCACAGCCACCGTTTGCCATCTTCTCCTCAAGAATGAGGGAGAGCATGCCCTCTTCGGGCCACAGATCCACAGTCTTTACATGGTCGATGATGAAATTTCCTGCACCCATAATCCCTGTGCCTGCCACTGAGTTCCCTCCGGACCGAAATTTCCGTACTATCATAGAGAATTCTCATTCGCACAGCAACAATTTTTTACCGAAAACCCATATCTGTGATGGTCTAAAAAATACTGACAACATCATGAAGATAGTGTATATTGATTTGTCAATAAAGAAAGGGGGTGATACGCGTCATGAAATCTTCTGTACTCCTTACGGTAGTACTGTTTCTGATTGCGCTCACACCCCTTGCAGGCAAGGCTGATCACGGCTTCTTCCCCGTGTACAACGTGACCCATCTGAAAACCACCGAGGGTGACGTATACAACTTCTACTCGCCGGGACTCAACTACACCTACAACTCGAAGAAAAAGTTCGGCTTCTTTTCAAGCGTAAGTGTGCTCTGGCCACTGCGTTCGAATCAGAACGGTGAGTCTTACAAGAATTCCGACTATTACGATAGGAAATTCGGTTTGGATCTCATGATGGGGGCCGGGGGGAAGATACCGACGAGCGGGCGCTTTACCTTTGTCACCTCGGCCGGAGCCCATCTCAACACAATACGGCTTCGCGGCAGGGAGTTATACCAGGACTTCTACAATTTATCTCTGGGTATAGGGCTGAATGTGCAGGCACGTTACGCCTTCAGCAAGAGCATCGATGGCACGATCTTCACGTCGGGGAGCTGGGACTTTATCGACACCATCCACTGGGAGAACAAGCTCAAAAACGGACTCGGTGTCACCTTTGGACTCGGACTTACTTTCTAGCGAGGGGTAGGCATACCATGAAGGCAATGAAATCGTTGCTTGTTACTGCAACCTCAATCCTCATCACTCTTTCGATACTCACCACGTGCGGAAGTTACAGTGATATTGCAGAGGAGAATGATCCCACCACTCCCATGGGGGAGAACAGCAAGACCTACATGCGAACCACGACAGACGGATCGATCAATACCGTAGAGATGGTCACAATGCAGGACCCTGTAAACAACCGCGGTGAGATCGATATCGTGCAGGTCGACGACGATACCTCACAGATGGTAAGAAATGTGGTGATGCTCCGCTCCGCCTATGAGATCAGCGGCGGAAAAATCATACTCTATCCCCTGTTTCGCTATGACGGTGATTATAGGCAAAAAAATCCGCAGAACAATCTAGGTGCCACCAGGGAGGAGTACTCCCAAGGTTTTTCCACATCCTTTGACTACACCGATAACGGTGGAACACCTCCCACCATTACGATTGACGTATTCACGTACACCTCTTTTCCCCATGTGCTGCAGGACGTGATTGATCTGGGAGCTGTTCAGGAGCGGGCCGACCGGATGATGCTCTTTACCGATCTCAGCATGATGCACTCGCAGATAAAGGTCAAAGGATTCGGTGGTATGGCCATGAGCCAGTACTTCGGACCGCCCTCCAAGTTCAAGGGAACGCGGGTGGGTACCTTCGACCTCACGCTGTCGGGGCTGTCATATGTTACCTCGCACTTCGACTTCGATAACTACAGCGACTACGAGGGTCTGTCCCACAACGGCAGACAGACGAGCTCGACCGGCAGAGAAGGCGACGGCACCATGAGCGATACCGTGTACTTCACCGCAATCGGTAATTCAGAAACAGTTCAGGGAGGTGTCGATTTCAGCCCCATCGTTTTGACCGGCACCGTATCGTCGAGTGGTTATTATCGTGTTACCGTGGCCGGGGTCCCCTGGGACGTGCCGCATCTTACAACAAATCCGGGAAATCCAGGGGGGATCTCTTACCTCGATATTCTTACTGCTGACGCACAGGCTGGCAAGCTGCCTATACCCGCTGTCCAGTAGAAACCATTGCCTTTCAGCTCCA
>SMTZ1_10004964_pt1 | contig 13370 bp, 11 predicted proteins | sample DeeMarSWOR136_30_FD_25667 | JGI IMG/M metagenome (IMG submission 25667) | reverse complement strand
AGCGAGGACATGGAACCCAAGTTGCGAGCGTAGCTTGTGGAAAACCGTATAATACCACAGATTCTTGTGGTAGGACTATTTATACTCATTTCCTATGTTATAATTATACTAATTCCGGATTGAATTTTAGTGAAAGTTATTACCAAACATTTATGTGGCTGAATTTAACACACGAAGGTAATATTACCGTTCAAGGTAATTGGTTTAATCCCGTTCCTGATGAAACCCCCGTGAATATCACTGAGATATTCTTAGAAAACTTGAGTCAAAATGTAGCGCTTAAAGAATTTATTTTTATTAATCAAACCTTTACATTGAATTACGAGATTAATGAAAGTAATTTCGGTTTTTATCAGATTAAAGTACTTTTTAATTTTACATCGACAATTAATCCGGCAGTAGGAGTTAATTTAACAGTATATTTCCCTGAAAACAATTCAAATATTGAAAATTTATATTCTGGAGTTGCACCAAATGTCCAAGTGATAATGCTTCGGGCGATAACAAAAAGCGAGATTGAACTGGCACTGGATTGGATAATCGATAACTATAAGTTAAAAAACATTACAACTGTGGTTATGAGTTTTAGAATTTGGGATATTGATGGAAAAATTCGAAGTAAAGCTAATGAACTGGTATTAAAAGGAGTAATTGTGGCATGTGCTGCCGGAAACGATGGATCAGGTCAAAATTTCGCAGGAGCCATTGATCACTCACCAGGATGTGCAGATAAAGTAATTTCTGTTGGAGCTGTTAATCAAAACAACTCTCTAGCTTCATATAGTTCACAGGGAGGATCATCTCCCACGGGGAACACAATAAAACCAGATCTGCTGGCGCCTGGGGGTGAGCTGATTAGTTGGTATCTTCCAAATCAAAGGATATATTGTGCTGATTCAAACGATAAAGAGTATTTTTCTGAATTTCATATTGGAAAATACGACGATTTGATAAATAACGATACATCAGGAGTCGCAGGAACATCTTTTTCTGCACCAATTGTCGGTGGTATTGCACAATTAATAATTGAGAAGCTTGGTGGTGTTGAAAATTGGAATTTTACCGAGAGCGAAGCATTATTTATCAAAAATTTAATGCTGCTAACTGCTTCTGAAACATATCCAAATAAAAGAGGATACGAACCAAATTACTCACCGGAATTAAATAGAGGGGAAAAAGATGTTCACGAAGGATGTGGAGTCATTAATCCTGATGCGTGTATCGATGCTTTAACTTATGAACTTGCGATGAATTCATCAGATATAGGAACGCTCTATTCAATTGGGACATTCAATGGAGTTCGTCCAACTTGTTGGATCAGAGCAATAAATCTGCGCTCAAAAACTTATTACGATCTAAATCTTTCAGTTCCACAATCTGCAGATTTTGATCTTTACTTGTATGACTATAATGGAAACCAATACGGCGAACCTATTATTGTCTCTAGTAGTTGTTCTGCGGGCTCAGGAATTAGCGAGTCAATTCATAAATTGGTACCACCTCTAACAGGAAAATACTTTTTAGCAGTAAAAGGAGTTTCTGGTTATGGAGATTTTTCAATATCAGTACAAAAACTAAATTTAACTTACGATGATACTCACCCAAATTCTTCCATACTAACTCCTGAAGATGGTTATATTGGATGGGGAAACATATTTATTTCGGGAACAGCTACTGATGACAAATCGGAGGTTATAAATGTTACTTTCATAATAGAAAGCCGCGCTGGATACGAAAACTATACGATCGTAAATCCTTCCTTAGTCTTTAATTACTCTTGGATAACATCGTTATATGACGATGGCGGATGTTATATAAAAATTCAAGCGTTCGATTCGTTCGGGAATGGTGGCTATTCTAACATCATTTCTATTATTATAAGAAATATTTTCGTAATTACTCCCGTAGGAATTATAATCACTATTATTTTCATCGCAGCAGTAGTGATTTCAAGTAAGGTTTCAGTAAGACTGTTAACTAGCGAAAAATTTATGGATTATCTTGATAAAACTTTTTCTACGCTAAGAAATCCTACTAAAGCAGAATTAAGAGAACTATTTACTATCAAGAAAGTTAAAAATGCAGTTTATTCTTTCCGCAACAAGCGCTTGAGTAAAATACCTCTTAAGCAGCCCATTTCTAAAAACTTGGATTAAAATAACAATTAATAATAAATATCTTCAAAGATATTTTCTCCAATATAATACGAACTATACTCATTAAAACCAATTATAAATAGAATGAAGCCTCCAAAAATCGAATACGAGGGTAAAACATATATATTTTCCATTAGATCCCTATTAATTTTTGCGATTGGAACACCTTTAATCTCATTTCTGATATATTTTAGTCACAATTGGGTGTGGCTCCATGAAATTGTATCAAAACAGACGGTGTGGCTGATGAATTTAATCACTGGTATGGGGGCTTCAGTTGAGTATAGGTCATTTTATGGTAATATGCCCTCCCCTTGGTTTATTGTAATTCCTGGGAGAGCAGATATCGGATTTACGACTTTCTGCACGGGAATTCAAGCAATCGCAATCTTTGCTGGAATAATTCTTACGATTCCACACTCCCAAGATCCAGATACTAGCAAAGACATCTGGAAAAGAAAATTATTTGCCCTAATTATATCGTCTGCTATATTTTATATCGTAAACATAATTCGGATGGTTATTCAATTAGATCTTTACTATATTGGTTATGCATGGCATGATATTCACTATTCAATATCTGCAGCAAGTTCATTTATCGCGGCTATAATAATCCTATTACTTCACAAATGGATTCCAGAGTTTGTTATCTCGATAATTTATGTGGGAGTATTAATAAAGAAAAAAATTAAAAAACCTGAAGATGAAGAACTAATGGAGGAGACAAAAGATAGTTCTAATCTGGATTTAAAGGAGGGGACAAAAGAAAATGATGGAATTTGAAAAAGAACAAAAAACATTCGCAATTGGAAATGTAAAGATTGGAGGACAACCGGGAGAAAATCCAAGTGTTTGCATCGGTTCAATTTTTTATAAAGGGCACCCCGCTCTCATAGACGAGAAAACTGGCAAATTCGATAAGACTCTTGTAGAAAAAGAAGTAAACGAATTCGTTGATATTTGTGAGAAAAATTCCATCCCATATGTTTTAGATGTGGTGGGTTCTTACGAAGACGCCTTATACGAGGAATGTGTATATATTGCAGATTTAGTAGATTGCCCATTTCTTGTAGATGGAGTGAACGACTCGTCGAGAGTACCAGTTATGGAGAAATTAGCCGAAAATGGGTTATTAGATCGAGCTATTTTAAACAGCATAGACGAAAACACTTCTAAAGAGAGCGTTAAAAAATTAAAAGAGATTAAAATTAAACACGCTGTACTTTTAGCCTTTGGAGTTCGATATATTACTCCTGAAAAGAAATTAAAATTTATTCGAGAAAGCTTATTACCAATAGCGAACGAAATTGGCGTAGAAAATTACATTATTGATACAGCTGTGTTAGATTTACCTTCTTTATCTTTCACAGCTAGAACCGCTTACTTGGTAAAGCAAGAATTCGGAATCCCTAGTGGTTGCGCACCAGCTAACGCTGTTTATGGATGGGAAAAAATTAAACAATATGGAAATGAAGCAAGAATTAGTGCAATAACATCTGCTTCGATCTATTGTATAGTAGGCGGATGTGATTTTGTTCTATTTGGTCCAATAAAATTTGGTAAATATATCGTACCATCCGTTGCTATGATTTCCGCAATGAATGCGTATTATCGAAAACGGCTTTTACGCAAAAAGATTTCCGATAAAAATCCGATAAATTCAATCTTTTAGACTACAAAAATTAGGAAATATATCGCATAATTAAATCCTTAGAGGATTTTAGAAGTACTGGTAAAATTTTTTCGACTAATTCGTTTTTTTCGACATCGTCTAAAAGCAGCAATAAAAACATCGGATTGTTATACACCATTATTTTCTTTATTACTATTAAATCGCTTGGCCCAATTTTATAGGTTGCCTCGCTCATATCGACTTCTTTAAATTTCTCAAATATCTTAAACAAGTTTGCTAATTGAGGAGCAACAATTTCGAATACGCTTTTGATAGATGTTTCTTCTATAATAGGTGAGCTAATTGAATAATGGATCTCGCGAAGTACTTTTTCGTCGTAATAATCAGCTAAAACTAGTCCTTGTGAGTTCATTAGCAATGCGATATTAACTCCAGCAGTTTTTGAGAAAGTCGATAAATTTGAATTAATAAGTTCTCTATTGGGAGACATCTGAGATAAACCAAACGAAAAAGCTCTTAATACACTAAAGACTGAAAATATACTGGTTAAGAAATACTTGACATTTAGTTGTTTTTCTTCGCTTAACTTCTCAATTTCTTCAATGATATTCTTAATACTTTCCTGAATTTCTTCGTTTTCCCGAATATCCATATCAACCTTAGAAATGATTATAACTACTGGCGTTTTTTGTTCGTAAATTTTTATGTTTTCTAATACATTTCTAAAATACATCATACTTTCGCTAAGTCGATTTATGTCTCTAACATCAACGAAATAATAGAGTAAATCGGCGTCGTATAAATAAATATCCGCTTTATTAACATATTTATCGCGAGAAGATTGTTGTCCTCCAAGATCCCATGTGAAAACACTCGCACCTAATGTCTCAAGATGTTTGATATCAACACCAATTGTAGGTTTTAATCCCATCAATTTAGAATATCTTCGATCAATGGTCAATAAGAAGGAAGTTTTTCCAGAATTATCTAATCCCGCAAAAATAATCTTTAATTTCCGACTTGAAGTAATAGGTGCGATAGGATTCTTTTCTAATTCCATTAAATTTTCGTTCAATCCAATAAAAATAGGTTCAACTTCTTCATATTCAATAAATCCATTTTCAATTTTCTTATCGATAACTCTAACTGTATTCAAAATAAATGCCTTCAATCGCTCTATATTGTTGTACAAATATGATCTTCTATTTTCGTCAACTAGGATTGAGAATGTCGAAGCAATGGGTTTTTCCGAGAAGTTAGTCCTTATAAAATGAAAATAAACTAGACTAGTTACATTAAAATCGGGATATGGTAAAATACCAAAGTAATTCAAATTTGCGGTATTTTCGTCGACAGAAAATATTTGTTCTCCAATCAATAAAGATAGAGACTTAATTGAGATCTGAACAAAATTTCTTAAATTATATTTAAAAAATTGCTCATCCTTCTCATCATCATTATCTTCATAAAATCCATAAGGAATAATCTTTGGATAGGTATAAAGTGGCTGAGGGCCACGCTTATCGTAAGCTGAATACACTATTCCTTTAACGCACGAATCTAGTGGTAATTCTGAGTTTTCTTCTGAACTAACCATCTTACTTTGTTATATAATATAATACTGTTAAAAAATTATCTGAATAATTAAAAAAATCTTAAAAAAATTTTTGAACTCAGAAGCAATAGCTTTACTCAGATATAATAATGTTAAAGCAACTCGCAAAAAGTATTAGAAACAATGTGAATATAACGGAGAAAAGGTCTTTAAATCCAATAATTAATCTTGTTCGAACAAACTCGTTTGTTAGTCAAAGGATTTTTTCTGATTATGGCGAGGATAGCGCTTCAATTGAAGAAAATGAAAAATTGATATTGTTTACGACTGATGGTATTCAAACAGAATTCGTTAAAAATTTTCCATACGGAGCTGGATTTAGTGCTATAATGGTTAGCGCTGATGATATTTACGCGTGTGGCGGTTACCCAATAGCAGCAAGTTTAGTAGTCAGTTACGCAGATGAAAATATTGGAAAAGAAATTTTTAGAGGAATTTGTGAAGGGTCACAAAAATTTCATATACCGATTATAAGAGGGCATACTGATTCAAATTCAGACATTTACTCGTTAGCTATTAGTTTAATTGGAGAAATACCAAAAAATGACTATATTTCAGCTAGAAATGCGCAAATTGGTGATGATATATTACTAATCGTTGATTTTAATGGCAAACCAGGAAAAGCAAATAAATATTATTGGGACACCGCTACGTTCAAGTCTTCAGAAGAAATATTGTTTGCTAGGAGAAGTATGAACGAAGTTGCAAAAAAACATTTATTAAATTCGGCGAAAGATATTTCGAATGGAGGTATTTTTGGTACTTTATACCAATTGATTGAATACTCCGAACTTGGAGCTAATATTGATGTAGATTCGATAATTATTCCAGAAAAACTAAAAAAATTGAAATATACTATCGAAGATTACGCCAATATGTATTTAACCACATCTTTTATAACAACTTGTAGGGAAGAAAATACAAACGATGCTATCAAGCATTTCAGCGAATATAATCTTCACGCAAATAAAATAGGGAAGATCACGCAAGAGACCGAATTAAAAATACATAATAATGAAGAAAAAATAATTTTATTTAATTTAAAAAAATAAAAAAGTCAATGAGAATCTATATGAAGAATCGGTTTTTGCGGAAAATTGTCTACATAGGGATTCTACTAATAGTTTTAGCAAGTTTATTTGGGCTCTTTATCGTTAATAAGTCCAATATTGTTAATAGATATATAATTTTTCGTCATACTTTAAGAAGCGCTCAAGCCGAAGATGTGGAAGGCGTTAATTTAGAAGTAGAAAATTATACTCAAATGATATTACTTGCTGGGAAACTCACTTTATCGGTCGACAGTAGTCGCTCGGGATATTTAAACGTTATTTTGATTGATTCGGAGGGAGGAATTTTCATTCAACCTTATCGAGGATTTCATAGAATTACAAGTTCAGATATAAATCGATTGATAGAGATCCCTATTAATCCCCAGATTTATGTACTCCCTGGCGTATATGAATTAAATCTAAGAATATACTACCACGAAAGCGAATCTTCCACCGCTGAGGGCCAAATACTAAATACTAATATTGATGTAAACATTGGATTGGGGATACCGATTCTTATAATACTACTTTTTATCTTAGGAATTAGCACAGCATTAATATTAACTAAAAAGGAAATCCCCAAGGAAGAAATGCCTCAACCAACGCCCCAAATTCCTAGCGGATTAGAAGCTCCTCAAGGAAAAATAAAATGCCCTGAATGTAAAAAAACAATTGATGAAGGTCTTACTTTTTGTCCTGAATGTGGCATTCGCATACCAGAATTCCTAAGATATAATCCCGACACTCAAACAACTCTCTAAATTTGGATTAAATTTATATCGAATGCTTAATTTCCACCATTAAAAAAGAAGTGAAATAATTTGATTATACTCGAGGCCTTACTTAAAGATCAACCCGGCAGTCTTATAGAATTCTTAAAACCTATATCCGAGAACGGAGGAAATATATTTGGAATTATTCACGATCACAATAAAAAGAAGAATAATTTAATCCCAGTCCATGTAACCTTCGAATTGCACGAGGAATTACTAAAAACAAACTTACCAAAAATCCGAGAAGCCTTAGAAGAAAAGGGAATAAAAATAAGTAAACTTACTCAAGAACTCGCACAACAGGAAATGAAAGTAATTTTGTGGGGGCATGTGTTTGAATCCGATATTGTCAATACGGTTAAGAGGATCGCTGAAAAGGGAGCACGAGTTTCAGAAATCCGGGCAAAATTGTTAGAAGTTAAGGACGAGTCCTCAGCGTTATTGACAATCGAATTACCAGTTTCTATTGATAAAGAGACAATTCTGGATACTATTCAGCAAATTTGTAAAGAAAAAAACCTATTGTTATTTAAATCAGAATAAAGTGAAACTTACAAAATGTGGTTTTATTGGCGTCAAAGATTATAAAAACGATACTCATTGGTAAAGGGAACGTTGGAGAGAGCTTTATTAATCTATTATATGAAAAAAACAATTATTTAAATCAAAAACTTGGTATCGAAATAAAAGTCATTGCAATTTTTGAAATCGATGGGGCTTTAATAGACGATGATGGAATCAACTTAAAAGAAATTATTGAAAGTAAAGAAAATTTTCGTGAATTGAAATATTGGAATAAAGGCGTTCTCGCAAAAGACAAAATTAAAGAATTGAACGCAGACATCTTAATAGAGACTACCCCCACAAATGTGAAAACGGGCGAACCCGCAATAACTCACATAAAAGAAGCCTTGAAAAGCAATAAAGATGTTATATCGTCTAACAAAGCTCCTTTTTACTTAAAATATCACGAGTTAGAGAAACTGGCTAAAGATAATAATCGATTGATGCGGTTTGAAGCAACAGTTGGTAGCGCAATACCGTGTTTAGCAATGGAAGAGTTATTAAATGGAAACATCATTGAAGGCATTTATGCAATTTTAAACGGTACTTCAAACTATATTTTGAGTCGGATGACTTCCGAAGGAATTTCCTTTGAATTTGCGTTAAAAGAAGCTCAAGAATTAGGATATGCTGAAGCGGATCCCACCTTAGACATTGAAGGATACGATGCAGCGGGTAAATTAGTGATTTTAGCAAACAAACTCATGGGATGGAATAAAACAATCGACGATGTTGAAATTCAAGGTATAAGTAAAATTAAAAACCAAGTCGTTGAATTGGCAAAAAGTGAAGATGTATTAGTTAAACACTTGGCAATTGCCGAAAGCGATAAATTAATTGTGGAGCCACGCTTAGTAAAGAAAGATTCTCCACTCGCAATTAATGGTACTCTTAATGTGGTTCAAATAAAAACGCGTTATGCCGGAGATATAATCCTCACTGGAAGAGGTGCGGGTGGTAATGAGGCAGCTTCTGCCATAATAAACGACCTTCTATATATAGTGAGTAGGCGATTCTCTAATTGAATCAAAAGGGAATAATTTCAGTTATCGGTTCAAGCGAAATTGATACTAAAACCGCAGAGAAAGCGCGGAAAATCGGGCAACTTATCGCAAAAAACGGTTATATCCTTGCGTGTGGAGGTATGGGGGGTGTTATGGAAGCTGCATGTAAAGGGTGTAAGGAGGAAAATGGATTAACAATAGGTATTTTACCCACTAGAAATAAAAAAGACAGTAATCCTTATGTCGACATTAAAATCCCTACAGCATTAGGGCACGCACGAAATACTCTCGTGGTGTTAACGGGAGATGGGATAATAGCGGTTTCAGGTAGCGCTGGTACATTAAGCGAGATTTGTTTTGCTTGGGTTTATAAAAAACCCATCGTCGTGTTAACTGGAGTGGAAGGGTGGTCAGCTAAAATGGCTGATCAAAAATTGGATCACCGGAGGAGCGATAAAATTTATCCCGCAAGTACCCCCGAAGAGGCTGTAGAAAAAATAATTAATTTAATCGAGCGTCGGTAATTGTTTTAAAAATTTAAAATTTAAGTTTGTTCTTTCTTCTTTTTCTTTGAAGGACCTCCTCCAAATAAACCCCCTCCGTCTCCTAATCCTCCAATCTCATCAGCTCCAGTAAAAATCAACGCAATAATAACCGCAATTATTAAGATAATAATAACAGTTAGCAAGAGAAATGAAAGAATACGAAAGACCATATAAATCCAAGCTTCCTCTTGGTAATTCTGAACAATTCTAGAGCCAAGAATCAATATAACTAATGTAATATAAGCAAATATGCACGATGATACCAGCATTACAATCCAATTGCTTACTGCAAAAATTACAAACAGTAGCATTAAAACTAATATTCCTCCAAAGATCACAATAATTACGCTTTGGAATATATGTCCAGGTGCAAGGAATTTCTCTCGTAAAGCCATACCTGAGATCATTACTAAAGCAGTTCCGCTAACAGCGAGACTCACAAACATGTGAACATAAATTACAAAATCGGCAGACCAAATTAATATTGGAACGCTTAAAATTCCGGCGGTGAAAGCGAAAAAATAATATACAATAATCCCCGAAATGCTTATACTTTTACGAGCAAGGAAATAAAATACAACTAATAATGCTGTATTTATAATTACTAGCAAAATGTAGATTGCACCAATATCTATAAAAGAGGAAACATCTGCAAAAATAAAAGTGAAAAGTATCTCGCTCAATAACCAGACTACGGAGCCACATAAAATTGTAGGTATTACCTTTTGGATAAAAATTTCCCTCTCCACATCGAGTAAGGTAATTTTTTCAGACATCTCTATCAAGTATCACTAAAATTTAATGTTAAAAATTCTTTAATAAAAAGCTTTTAAAATCTTCGTATTTATTTACTTCTACTGGGTTTGGAACCTCATCTTTTTTGCTGATCGCATCCAGACTTCTCGGTATTTTCGGATTGATGTTTATCAATGAGATAATTTCTTCGGGAAATTTTGCAGGATCAGCTGTTTCAGAACATATTGCTTTTATTTTAGCATTTTCCGGAAATTTGTTTCGATAAAACTGTAAGGCTGCCCAACCTACAGCACCGTGAGGTTCGATAACCTTAGTATATTTTTCATAGAAATCTTTTATGGTTTTTCTAGTCCAGTCGTCGTCTATTGAAATTCCAAACATATCTCCTCTAATTTTATCCAACTCAGGATCTTTATGCATTATGCCCTGCTCATCAATATGACCTCCATATAAATCTACGAGTCGTGCAAAATTAGATGGGTGCCCAACATTCATTGCGTTCGAAATACAATGCTTAGACGGTATGACTTTTTGATAAATACCCGTTTCTAAGAATCGTGGAAATTCGTCGTTTTCGTTTACAGCCACAACAAACCTCTTTACTGGCAAACCCATATTGTACGCAATTAATCCACCCATCAAATTTCCAAAGTTACCAGATGGAACAGAAAAAATAATTTCTTCCCCCAGAGATTCTATAATTCGAGAATAACCCCAAAAGTAATAAAGTATTTGAGGGAGTAGTCTTCCTACATTGATCGAATTGGCTGATGATAAATTTAAATGTTCCAATTCTTTATCTGCGAACGCAAGTTTTGCAAACCTTTGGCAATCGTCGAATTTGCCATTTATACCTATTGCAGTTACATTTTTTCCTAGAGTAGTCATTTGCTTTCGCTGTAGATTACTAATTTCTTTCTTTGGATACAATACTACAACATTACTCCTATTCATTTCATAAAAGGCTGACGCTACTGCACCACCTGTATCACCACTCGTAGCAGTTATGATAATTACGTTCCTATCTTCAAGATTAAGAAAATATTCCATCATTCGAGCTAACATTCTGGCTCCGATATCTTTAAAGCTACAAGTTGGACCTCTATCCAAATACATTACATAATTGTAATCGGTTATTTTTTCTACGGGAATGTCAAAAGTCAGCGCGCTATTTATTATTTTTTTTAACTCAGATTCAGGAATAATTTCCTTAGTAATTTTCGATAACACACTATAGGCAATTTCAGGTAAGTCTAAATTTCTAAACGCGTATATTTCCTCTTGATTTAGTTGAGGGATCTCGTTTAGCATAAATAATCCCCTATCTGGGGCTTGACCTCTTAAAATTGCTTCTTTGATATTTACATCCGGTGAGTTTTTGTTGGTTGAGTGGAATAATATCATATTTGACGAATATTATCAATGCACAATATAATTAAAATATTAGAAATTCTATTTTATATTAAGAATATTAATTTGAAATTAAAACTTTAGTTGAGCCAATGTGGAATATCTAAAAGAGGAGTCTGCGAAAAAGATACTTTTCACGGGTTTAGATTTCGCTGGAAAAACATCTTTGATCCTAGCACTTCAGAGAGAATTTTCGAAGATTGCCATCCTTAAACCGACGCGATCCGCACAGAGAAGAGTATTTTCATTTTTGGGCTTAGACTTTAGCGAATGGGACTTAGGCGGTCAAATTCAGTATCGTATAAATTACTTAAAGAATCCCAGCAAATATTTTGATAAAACTGAAGTCGCTATCTATGTGATCGATATTCAAGATTCCGATCGATTTTCTGAATCAATTAGTTATTTAAACGATGTCGTCAAACAATTTAAGAAGTTGGAAATAGAACCTCCAATATATATTTTCTTCCATAAAATCGATCCTGCACTATTAAAATCCGCAACTAAAGAAATGAACGACCTAGTAGCAAACCTAAAAGCTAGGATTGAGAAATATGTCGATTATAAGAAACTATTTTATTATAATACTAGTATTTTCAATCTATATACAGTGATGAACGCTTTTTCTGAAGTTTTACTCAAACTTTTTCCAAAATCTGCCTTAATTGACGAATCTTTAACAGCGTTTGGTAAGAAAATCGATGCCGAAGGGCTTATTGTGATTGACGATAATTCTTTAATGATTGGACGTTATTTCAAGGACGAAGACATTAAGCAGGTTATGAACATGTCTGCGCCCTATTTTCTAACATTACACGATAGTTTTAAGGACGGATCTGGTGAAGAATCGCCCCGACTAAGTGAAGAAGACATGGTTGTAAAAAGATTTGGAAAATATTTCATGTTCAAGGAGATTCGATTCCATAGCGGTTCTGAACCATACTATTTACTTATCGCAAACAACAATCAATGGTTCGATCAAAAAGAAATCGAAGAATTCATCAAAATTTTTGAGGAATTTTTCGCTCGTTAATTTTTTTTTAGCACTTTCTTAATTCTGAATATTTAATTTGCTTCAGAAAAATATTTAACTTTTAATTGTTTTATTCTTGATAGAAAATTTCCATAAAATAAAAAATGGGGAGTTGTAATAATAACTGATAATTTGCGCTAATTGCGGAGCTACAAACAATAACGAATCAAAATATTGCCGAAAATGTGGATCTTCAATTATAAATGTTTTTTCACCTCCAAAAATTAGAATTCCAATTATGAATTCTGATGAAAGTCCAGAAATCAGCTTTTCTCAACCTACTCCAAGTCAATCGCCGGAGATTTCTATTGAAAACGAACCTATAGAAAACAAATTAGGCGAGATCCCACAGAAACCGAATTCTCAACCAAAAATCGTTGAACAACCACATACTTGGACACCAGTTAGCCCAGCTCCACAGCCATCTTTGGAAGAAATACCAAAAGTTGAAAGTGTTGATGGTGCTAAAGCGAAAAAAATAGGAGATTTGCCAATATTGCAGCAAATACCCGCGCAACCTTATGCTCCCCAAGTCATTCCACAGACACCGTCCATTCAAGAAAACCTCGTAAAATCAACTAAGCGAAAAGAAGAGGAGGAATTATCTTCTGCGATGTCTACCGCGATGCAAACACTAGCAAAACAAATTGCCAATCATACTCCAACTAGAAGAACTTCCCAAGTTAAAGATGAGCCACAACAAAAAATGGAAATTAAAGAAATCAGCCCGAATAGTTTAAATGAAATTTTGCTAAACTTATCAAGGTTGGACCAAAACATTGAGGCCACAGCGATTATTAATACTGACGGTGCAATACTAGCTTCCGCA